>Ga0154587_152_pt1 | contig 5121 bp, 2 predicted proteins | sample RifGroF2_FD_116016 | JGI IMG/M metagenome (GOLD analysis project Ga0154587, IMG submission 116016) | Elusimicrobia bacterium GWF2_62_30 | reverse complement strand
GCAGGATAGCGTCGGCAATGCCCACCTTGCCGATGTCGTGCAGGGGGCTGGAATAGCGGATGTTCTCCACTTCGCGGTCGGGCAGGCCCAGGCCCTGTGCGATGAGCGCGGAATATTCGCTGATATGGCGCAGGTGGATGGCCGTGTCGTGCTGGTCGCGGTACTCGGCGGTCACGGCCAGGCGGTAGATGGTCTCGAGCTGCGACTTGGAGAGGCTTTCGTAAAGCTGCGCGTTCTCGATGCCCGAGGCGGCCAGCGAACTGATCAGCTGCAGGATGCCCTCGTCGTCGACGTTGAAAGGGGAGCCGGCCTTGTTCATGGCCTCGAACACGCCGATGATGTGGCCGCTCACGTTCCTGAGCGGCACCGCCAGGATGCTGCGCGTGCGGTAGCCGGTGAGGCGGTCGATATCGTGGGTGAAACGCGAGTCCTGGTAGGCGTCCGGGATATTGAGGATCTGCCCGTTGGCGGCCACTACGCCCGAGATGCCCCGGCCCAGCGGCACGCGGATCTCGGTGTGCTGCATGCCCAGGGCCACCTTGGACCAGAGCTCGTTGGTGTGCCGGTCCAGGATGAAGACGCTGCAGCGGTCGCAGTTGATAATGGTCTTGACCTGCTCGGCTATCAGCTCGAGCAGCTTGGTAAGATTGGTTTCCTTGGAAACGACGCCTCCGAAATTAACCAGGAGGCGCAGCCGGTTCTCAAGTTCTTCAGCCCTGGTCATAGGGATATTTTAGCATAGAGTAGCCCGCGGCTTACTTTTTTACGGGGGAGCCGCCCGTCATCCGGTCGAGGAAGACGCTGTAGTGGACCGCTTCGGCGGAAGGGTAGGCGGCCCGGAGGCCGGCGTTGATCTGGATAAGGCAGGAAGTGGCCCCTACGACCACGGTCTGGGCCTGCACCGAGGCGATATTGCGGAGCTTCCGGTCCAGCACCTGGCCCGAAATTTCCGGCTGCGTGAAGGCGAAAGCCCCGGCCCCGCCGCAGCACCATTCGCTCTCCGGCAGCTCCACGTAGCGCTTCCCCGCCAGCTTGCGTATCACAGCGCGGGGCTCGCGCCGTATGCCCTGGCCGTGGCAGGCCCGGCAGGAATCGTGGTAGGTCACCGTCCCGCCCTGCGGCGCCTGCGCCCTGGCGGTGGAGGGGAAATCCTCCGGGTTCACGAATTCCAGGATGTCCTTCACCGCGGCGGCAAAGTCGGCCGCGCGCTTGCGCCAGGAGGGGTCGGCTGTGAAAAGCTGTTCGTAGGACTTCATGAAGGCCGCGCACGAGGCGCAGTCCGCGATTATGGCGAAGTCCCCGTGGGACGACCGGAGGGCCTCGTAGATCTCTATGTTCTTCTGCGCGAACTTCCTGGCGTCCTCGAGGCGCCCGTAATTGTGCGCCAGCAGGCCGCAGCAGTGGTTCTCTATGAAAACGCCTTCCCCGGAGTAGCGCTTGAGCAGCCGTACCGTGGCGGCCGCCACGTCGGTGAAAAGGTAGTTTGGGCCGCAGGCGGCGAAGTAAGCCCACTTCAGGTCCCGCTTGCCTTCCGGCCGCAGTTCCGGGTCCTTGCGCAGGATCTCGGCGGCGAAGCGCAGCGGCACCTTGTTCACGGAAGCTTCAGCTTCGGCCAGCCCCGGCATCCCGATGAAATGATAAAGCCCCATGCCGGCCGCCAGGCGCGGCAGCCCCGACATCTTCACCAGGTAGCAGAGCTTGAGCCAGAGGGAGAACAGCCAGGGGGCGTTGAGCAGGGTCCCCACGGCGGCGTTGGAAAGAAGATTGTCGCCGTAGCCCTCCAGCGCCCTGCGGCCTTCCAGCACTATGTCCGGGGTGGGGACCTTGGCGTAGCAGGCGCTGGTGCAGGCTCCGCACAGCAGGCAGGTGGAGAGCGCCTCGCGGGCGTCGGCCGGGTTCTTCTCCTTGCCCTCCACCAGCAGGCGCATGAACTGGTTGCGGCCGCGGGCGGAGATAGTCTCCCGCCCGGTCAGGACATAGGTGGGGCAGACGGTTTCGCAGTAGCCGCAGCGGTTGCACTGCGCTGCGGCGTCGTAAAGCGTTCTTTCTCCCAGGTCCGTCAGGAGGGTGTCCAGGTGGCGCGGCGCCGCTTCGTGCTGGAAAAGTTCGTTGGTGGCGCTGACAAGGTGCGTGCCGGCGCTGGCCGTGGAAGAGTCCAGCTCCCTGCGGGCCTTTTCTATCTGGTCTTCGGCTCGGTTGTGCTCGTGTTTTACCATAGGTGTCAGGCGCTTGTTTCCCTGTAGATCCACGGGTTAAGCAGGTTGCCCGGGTCGAATTCTTTTTTCAGCCGGCGCTGGTAGTCGCCGGGCCCGAAAGCGTCGTCGAAGGGGACGGCTTCCTCCTGCGGCCCGCGCCGCGCCCTGGCCGACAGCGCGAAGGTGGCCGCCAGGATCACCACGTAGGCGCCCATGGAGCCGCAAAGCAGTTTTACCGCGTCGTACCCGGCCACGTTCTTCACGGTCCGGCCGCCGAGGCGCAGCAGCGTGCCGTCGGCCGCGGCCACGTCGAGGCCCAGCAGCAGGCGGCGCACGCCGGGGAAAGTCTTGGAGGCTATCAGGCCGCCTACGCTGCCTTCCAGCTCGGGCAGGTCAAGGTCGAGGCCGCAGGCTTTCAGTTGTTTGCGGAACTCCGCCAGGGGCAGCCCGGCTTCCGCGCGCGCGGTCAGGTTCTCCCTGTCTATCTCCGGAGCGCCGGCCAGCGGCCGCAGGTCGAGGACCTTGGCGCCTTCCATTATCCGGCCGGCTTTCAGGCGCGTGCCCAGGCAGGTGACCGCGCTGCGGCCCCCCGTCCTGGCGCGGAGCTTCAGTTCGTCGATTATGCCGCGGGCTTCCGGGCTGAGGTAGGCCTTGTCGGTGAGCCCGGCGGAGCCGGCGGGTTTTTCCTCGGCCACCGGCAGGATCTTGTCCGGGTTGGCCAGGTCGAGGGGGTCGAAGGCCCGCTTTATCCGGCTGAAGAAATCCAGTTCGGCGGGGCCGTAAAGCCAGTTCATCGCCACGCGCTTCTCCACTCCCACTCCGTGCTCGCCGGAGACCGTCCCGCCCAGCTTGATGCAGGCCTTGAGGATCTCGTGCCCGGCCTTCTTGACGCGCTTCACTTCCTGCAGGTCGCGCCGGTCGAAGATCATGTTGGGGTGCATGTTGCCGTCCCCGGCGTGGAACAGGAGCCCCGCGGTGATCTTGTATCTTGAAAGTATTTCGCGCGTTTGGCTGAGCGCCTCGGGCAGCTTGGGACGCGGCACCACGCCGTCCTCCACCAGCACATCGGGCGCCAGGCGGGCCAGGGCGGGGTAGGCCCCCTTGCGCGCCTGCCAGAGCATCTCCCGTTCCGCTTCGTCGGCCGCTATGCGGAAGTCCGCGCAGGAATTGGCGTTGCAGATGTCCTGCACGGCGTTCATCTCTTTCTTTATCCTGACGGCGTCGTTGCCGTCCAGCTCGATTATCAGCACGGCCTCGGTGGCCGGCGGGAAAGGGCTGTGCTTGCCGTTAAGGGCGGCCTCGAGCGAGACGCGGTCCATGGCCTCGAGGGCGCGCGGCACTATGCCGTCGCTGATAATGGTGGTGACGGCGGTCATCGCCGATTCCAGCGAGGGGAACGCCGCCGAGACCGTGCGGATATGGCGCGGCAGCGGCAGGATCTTGAGCCAGGCGCGCGTGACTATGCCCAGGGTCCCTTCGGAGCCGGTGATGAGGCTCATCAGGTCAGGGCCGGGGTCCCTGAAGGACCAGGTCCTGATGTCGCCTTCGGGCGTGACCACTTCCAGGCGCTCCACGTTGTCGGCGGTGACGCCGTATTTGAGGCAGAGCGGCCCGCCGGCGTTCTCGCCGATGTTGCCGCCGATCGTGGAAACCTTCTGGCTGGCCGGGTCGGGCGCGTAGAAGAAGCCGAAGGGCTCCAGCGCCTTCTGCAGGTCCAGGTTCACCACGCCTGGCTCCACCAGCGCCAGGCGCGCCGCCGTGTCTATCTGCCTTATCTTCTTGAGCCGGGCCAGGTTGAGGATGGCGCCGCCCTTGAGCGGGATGGTCCCGCCGGACAGGTTGGTGCCCGCCAGCCGCGGCAGGTACGGGATGCGCTCGCGGGCCAGCACTTTCACCACCGGGGCTATCTCTTCTATGGCGTTGAAGATGATGACCGCTTCCGGGCGCGCCCTCGCCATGCCGGCGTCGTAGGAGTACATGGCTATCTCGGCTTCGTCGGTGCGGACGTTGCCTTCTCCTACCAGCCTTTCCAGCTCGGGGACTAGTTTTGCGAAGCGGTTGTTTCTGAACATAAGTCGTCGCGTTATTTCGCGGGCTGCAGCTTGGCCGTGAAGTGGGGCAGTATTTCCTGCACCTCCACCACGTCCAGCCCTTTTATTGCCCTGGGTTTCTTCGCCAGGTAGCCGAAAACCTCTATCACGTAATCGATGTGGCTCTGCGTGTAGACGCGGCGCGGCATGGCCAGGCGCACCAGTTCCATGGGGGCCGCCAGGAAATTGCCGCTCTTGTCGCGCTTGCCGAACATCAGCGTGCCTATCTCCACGCCGCGGATGCCGCCTTCCACGTAAAGGGCGCAGGCCAGGGCCTGGGCGGGGAAGTTCTGCGGTTTTATATGCGGCAGGAACTTCTTGGCGTTGACGTACACGCCGTGGCCGCCGGGCGGGTTGATGATCGGGACGCCGTGGCCCAGCAGGCCTTCGCCCAGGTAGGCCGACGAGCGGATGCGGTACTGCAGGTAGTTCTCGTCGAGCACTTCGCGCAGGCCTATGGCTATGGCCTCCAGGTCGCGGCCGGCCATGCCGCCGTAGGTGGGGAAGCCCTCCGTCAGGATCAGCATCTGGCGGGCTTTCGCGGACCAGTCCTTGTTGTTCATCGCGAGGAAGCCGCCGATATTGACCAGCGCGTCCTTCTTCGAGCTCATCCAGGCGCCGTCGGCCAGTTCGAACATCTCCTCGGCTATCTCCTTGACCGGGCACTGGGCGTAGCCCTTCTCGCGCAGTTTTATGAAATAGGCGTTCTCGGCGAAGCGGGCGCAGTCCAGGAACATCGGGATGCCGTGCTTATTGCAGAGGTCGCGCACGGCTTTGAGGTTCTCCATGGAGACCGGCTGGCCGCCCAGGGAATTGTTGGTCACGGTCATCACGCA
>Ga0154587_128_pt1 | contig 5938 bp, 7 predicted proteins | sample RifGroF2_FD_116016 | JGI IMG/M metagenome (GOLD analysis project Ga0154587, IMG submission 116016) | Elusimicrobia bacterium GWF2_62_30 | reverse complement strand
GGGATTTATAAAAAATGAAGAACCACGATCCGTGGGCGGTATTCTATTGCCTGTTGACGAGGGGACCTCTAATGAGTGCTTATCCGGTCCCCGTGGCGGTCGCAGGCTATGCGAATAGATGGAAAGCTACCCGGCAGTACGTCCCCTATCCCTCCTGAGTAAGACTGCGGACGACGCATGGGGAGGGTTAGCAAAACCTTCACGGAGGCCGAGGCTTGCGTAAGCGCCGAGGCCGAGTGATGAGGGCGAGCACGGTGTGCGAGACCCGCGTTTTGATAACCCTCCCCATGCGGCGGACGCTGGCTTGAGTGGAGTAAAAGAAAAGGCCGCCTTTTTGAGGCGGCCTTTCTTTTGTTGCGGGTGGACTAATTCTTTTTTGCGGAGCGGAAGGTTTTGAGGGCGGTCTGGACTTTGTCCAGCAGCTCCTTGGAGTAGAGCTTGCCTACCAGGGCCTTGCGGGCGTCGTCGCCGGCTTTCTCGAACTCCGCCACCACGGCGGGGCTGGCGGGGTCGGTGAAGACCAGCTTCTTAGCCTTCAGGATGCTTACCGACTGCTCGTTGTCCTTGCGGCTGGCCAGCGTCAGCGCGCGGAAATGCTTTTCGCCCAGCTCCATCATCGCCTTCTGGTCGTCCATGGAAAGAGAGCTGAACGTCTTCTTGGAGAGCAGCACCGCGCCGGAGGCGTTGGTGATGGGCAGCGAGAAAACGTATTTCATCTTGGAGAACCACTGCAGCGCTATGATCGACAGCGGCGAACCGTAAACGCTGTTGAGCATCCCGGTCTGCAGCGAGCTCATCACGTCGGTGACGGAAAGCGGGATGGGCCTCACCTTCAGCGCGGCGAACATCGCCTCGGCGATAGGGTCGCCTTCCCAGAGCCAGATCTTGGTGCCGCGCATATCCTCGGGCCTGGTTATGGGGGTATTGGAAAACACGTTGACGATACCGACCTCGGCCCAGCCCAGCAGCACGTAGCCGCGGCTTTCGAAGATCTTGCGGAAATCCGCGTCCATCGCGCCGTAGACGTGGTCTATCTCTTTGGCGCTCTTGAAGAGGAAAGGGGTGTCGAGCAGGCGCGCCTCTGGCGCCACTTCGCCTATGCCCACGCCCGTGAAGCCGCCGGCCTGCAGCTGGCCCAGGCGGATCTTGCGCACCACGTCCTTCTCGTCGCCCGAGACGCCGCCGGCGTAGATCTTGAACTTCACGCGGCCGGCCGTCCTGGCCGTTACTTCTTCGGTGAACAGCTTCATCGACTTCATCCAGGTGGAGCCGTCCGGCGCCAGCGTGGCGAACTTTATCACGGTCTGAGCCTGCGCGGCGGCGCTGAAAGCCAGCAGCAGGGCGCAAACGGGGGCGAATATTTTAGAAGAGCTCATCTTTTTTCTCCAGAATTTTCTTGGCTTTCAGCCTGGCCGCTTCGTCGGTAAGGCGGGTGGCGCCCTCGCGGACCTCGGCGGCCAGCACGTAGTTCAGCTGTTTCTCGAAAAGTTCCTGGTCCTGCGCCGCCACGGCGGCCATCTTGGCGTACAGGTAGCGCGTCATCAGGAAGTGTTCGCCGCCGCCTTTCAGCGCCAGCTCGAAATGTTCCTTCGCCTTCTCCGGGTTCCCGCCCAGCATGCGCGGCCTGATGGCGTAGTAGGCACCCAGTATGCTCTGCGCGCCGTTGTAGTAATAGCCCGGCTCCAGCTCCAGCAGCTTCAGCGCGGCCGGCTCCAGCGCCGGCAGCTCGGCCAGCGCTTCGGGGTTGTCCCGGTTTATGTTTATGTACGAGGCTTTGCAGAAGGTGGCCCAGAACAGCGCGTGCGCGTCGCACTTTTTGGCGGTCTCCGCCGTGGCGCCGTCCAGCGCGCGCTCGGCGAAGCCCTGGCCCTTCAGGTAGAAGGAAGAGGCGCGCTCGTTATTCTCGTCCTCCAGGAACAGCAGCGCGTAGCCGCAGAAACCCTGCGCGGCGTTCAGGAGCAGGGTCTTGTTGCCGGGGTCGCTCGCGAGCAGCACTTCCATCAGCTGCAGGTTGGCCGGCAGCGCTTCTTTGGCGTACTGCGTGTCGGCCTGGCTGTAGACCGAGGGCAGGCCTTTGTCTATCACGTCCGAGGTGACGCGGGCGGCCGTGCGGTTAAGCGAGCAGCCGGAAAGCAGCAGCAGGGCGAGAACGGGGAGAGTGCGGCCCGGTTTCATCCGCGTTTCTCCTTCACCAGGGCCGCGAAGTTTTCGGCTATCTCCCCGTATTTCTTGGGGAAGTCCTCGGCCGTGGTGGGGAAGCGGTAGGTCCAGTTGTGGTCGCCCAGCGTGCCCGGGATGTTCACGCGGTCCCTGGAACCCACTATGTCCTGTATGGGCAGGATCACGATGCGCGAGCCGGACGACAGCAGGGCGCCGAGGGCCTTTTCGCGGGCTTTGGAATACACCGGCGGCTTCGTTTCTTCGCCCGAGATCAGCTTCCAGAAAAGTTTCTTTTCGGGCAGCTCGACGGTGTCCCACCAGTCGGCCAGGGGTTCGTTGTCGTGGGTGGACGAGGTGGCCAGCGAGACGGCGGGGTACTTGGCCGGGTCAAGATACTCGGTGCCGGCCTTGTTCTTTTCCCAGCGCATTACCTTGTAGCCCGGCACCTTCAGGTCCGCCAGCACTTCGGTGACGTACGGCGGGATAAGGCCCAGGTCCTCGGCCACTGGCAGCATGGGGCTCGCCGAGGAGACGGCCTTCAGGAACCTTCTGCCGCGCTCGCGCGCGCCCAGGTCGTCCTTGATGTCGAAGTCCGGCTTCTGCGCCACGTCGCGCGGTATCACCCAGGTGCGGAAGAAGCCCACCATGTGGTCGATGCGGAACAGGTCGTAGAACTCGGAGGCTTTTTTAACTTTCGTGCGCCACCAGTCGAACTCGTTGGCTTCCACCGCGGGCCAGTTGTACGCGGGCAGGCCCCAGCGCTGGCCGGTCTCGCTGAACGCGTCGGGCGGCGCGCCCACCTCGCGGTCCAGCAGGAATTCGTTCTGGCGCGCCCAGACGTCGGAGCTTTCCTGGTTCACCATGAACGGCAGGTCCCCGAGGATCTTTATATCCAGCTTGGCGGCGCGGGCGCGGGCGGCCGTCCACTGGCGATGGATGCACCACTGCAGGTATTTGAAGAAAAGGACCTGGTGCTCCTCGTGCGCGTGCAGGCCCTGCAGGGCCTGGGGGGCGCGCTCCTTGAGCGGGGCTTCCCAGTGCGTCCACGAAGTCCAGCTGTGGGTGTCCTTCAGGCGGCGGAAAGCGGCGTAGTCCTCGAGCCAGGCGGCGTTGGCGCGGCAGAAGGCCCGGAACTCGGTGGCCAGTTTGGAATCTTTAAGCACGTGGTGCTCGTGGAAACGCGTATAGATCTTCCAGAGCGTGGAGAACTTCAGGTGCCGCACCTCGTTGTACATCACGGCTTTGGCGATGCGCAGCTGCTTTATCCCGGCCTGGAAGCGGCGCGAATTTATCTCTTCGAGCAGGTCGGGGAACTCTTTGAGCTCCGGCAGGTCGTCCACGTCGATGTAGACCGGGTCCAGGGCAAAAGCGGACAGCGCCGTGTAGGGGCAGGAAACCCCGGGGGGCATTTCGTTGATGGGCAGCACCTGCAGCAGGTTCAGGTTCATGGCCTTCATCGCGTCGAACCAGAACATCATGGAGGAGGTGTCGCCTATGCCCCAGTCCGTCTTGGAGCGCATCGAGAACAGGGGGAACAGCGTGCCCGTCAGTTTTTTTTCAAGTAGTGGGTGCATAGTTTACTTCTTCGCTATCGCTTCTATTTCCACCAGCGCCGCCTTGGGCAGCGCCTTCACTTCAACCGTGGCCCTGGCGGGCGGGTTCCTGGAGAAGAACCCCGCGTACACTTCGTTCATGGCGGCGAACTGGCCCAGGTCCGCCATGAAGACGGTGGTCTTTACGACGTTGTCGAGTGTAAGCCCATCGGCCTTGAGTATGCCTTCCAGGTTCTTTATGACGGCCGCGGTCTGCAGCTTGATATCGGCGGCGGCCATGATCCCGTTGGCCGGGTCTATGGGCAGCTGGCCCGAGATGAACAGGAACCCGCCGGCCTCCACGGCCTGCGAATACGGGCCGATGGCGGCCGGGGCGTCTTTAGTGGAGATTATATTTTTCATGGGTCAGTCCTTTTTGTCGCGCAGGAAATTGGCTATGGAGCGGTCATAGGAACGTTCCGCTTCGCGGCTGAAATAACAGCCGGGGAGTTCGCCGCTGGCGCGGTGATAGGCCACGCATTCGCAGCAGACGCCCTTGCGCAGGCAGGGCTCGTAGGTGCAGGAGCAGTCCTTTAAATTAGCGTTCTTTTTGCAGTCCATCGCCTTTACCTCCCGCCCTATATATTACAAAAAAAAGAGGCCCGGGCTTTGCCTGGGGTGGGGGGGGGGACTGGCAGAATCCGGATTTATCATCTAGACTATTTTTGTAGGAAGCGGTCGGTGACAGAGATGGCGCGATTATGATGCACAAGAATCCGGCGGTAATTCTCGTTGTTTCCGTAGGGGCAGCCCTGACGGGGGCCTTTGTGCTGGTCATGCAGATCGGCATCAATTCCCGGGAGAACGGCAAGATCCGCTACAACTATGATTTCAAAGGGGCGCCTTCTGTCGCCTCGACTTATATCAAGGATTTTGAACAGGGCGTTAAAGTTGTAAAGGCCAAGTCGGCCGCTGCGTACTCCGGCTTTTTCGGCGGCGACGCGCCCGCGGCGCAGACGCAGCAGCAGGTCGCCTCCGCCTCGGACAGCGGCGACGGCGAAGGTGTGACCTACAAGCGCCCCGCCGGCTATCCGGAGGGCTATGACGAGGAAGAGTTCCCGTACGAAATGCCCCCGGACCAGGTGGGCGGCGGCGGCTCGGTCTACGGCGGCGGCAGCGCCAGTTCCGGGGAAGCGCCGCAGGAGAATGCGGCGGCGGTCCCGGTAGAGAAGGGAGCGTCCGGAAAAGAAAAGCCCGCGGCTACGGAAAAACCGGGAACCCCGCGCGAGGTTTTCAAAGGGCGTCCTGGTGAGGAGCGCAAATCGGCGCTCGAGCGCGGTTACGCCGCGCTGGAAAAGTCCGGGGGCCTGGGCCAGGCCCGCGGCAACGCTCCCGGCGGGTCGGTTTCCGACGGAGCGGCCGGCGGGGCCCTGAAATCCCCCGGCTCCAAGGGCCTTCCTTCCTGGGCCAAGAACACCGTGGCCGGCGGCCTGCCCGGCGGCGGCCTGGACGGTCTGCGCTCCTCGGCGGACAGCAGCTACAATTCCAAAATGAAGGCGGGGGCCGCGACGGCGGGGGCTTCCGGCCCCGGCGCGCCCAAGGCCTCGGGGCCCGCGGCTGCCTCCGGGTCCGATTCCTCTTCCGGCTCCTCTTCCGGTTCTTCGTCCACCGGCTCTTCTTCCGACAAGACCGTTTCTCCCAAAAGCACCGGAGAGGAAGATGAAGAGGAAGACGGCGATTCCGGCTCCGGCTCCGGTTCCGGCTACAATGACTATTCGGCCCCTTCGGAGGACCTGAGCCTGCTGGGGACCGTAATCTCGGAAAAGCGCAACGGCGGCGAGTTCAAATACATCTCCAGCGAAGACGCTCTCGGCGACCCCGAGGAAGGGCTGCTCAAATCCGGCGGGATGCCCGTTTACGATGAGAAGGCGGCGTTCGAAAAAGACCCGGCCAAGCTTGCGGACCTGTCCGCGGAAAGGAAGAAAGAGCTGAAGAAAGAGATACACGCTTTCCTGAAAAAAGTTGAGAACAAGTACGGGACCATGACGGACATCTTCGCCACGTCCTGCTCTCTTACCCCCGGCGTCTGCAAAGAACACGAGCTTGAGGGGAAATACCTGACCATGACCACCGTGAAAGGCGCGCGGCTGGTTATGGGCCTGAAATACATCGACGACCGCTGGCAGCCTTACACCGTAGAGTTCAAAGATTCCTACAAATCCAAATAGGGCCGCGCCCGCGGCCAT
>Ga0154587_121_pt2 | contig 6225 bp, 3 predicted proteins | sample RifGroF2_FD_116016 | JGI IMG/M metagenome (GOLD analysis project Ga0154587, IMG submission 116016) | Elusimicrobia bacterium GWF2_62_30 | reverse complement strand
CACGCCTACCGTATTGCCGTTCCAGTCGCCGCCGGAAGTTATGCGCGTGACGCCGCCGGTCTGGATATTGCCGAGGATATTGAGGTTGGTGCTGGCCCGTATATCGCCGGTAACGTCCAGCGTATAGGCCGGGACGGTATCGCTGCCGATGCGCGTCATTGAACCGGCGGCCGTGGAGAGATAGACATTCCCGGCGGACAGGATGCTGTAGAATTCCACCGGGATGGTAGAGCGCTGCTTTATGCCGCCGTCCACCACCACGCTGCCTTCCACCAGCAGGTCTTCCACGCCGTTGGAGGCGTAGGCGGCCTGGGGCGGCGTGCCCACCACCAGGTCCCCGCCCTGTACGTTCAGCACGGAAACGGGCAGCAGCGTGCCGATGCCCACGTTGCCGCTGGCCCGCAGCATCAGGCCGGTCATGTCGCCGACTTTCAGCAGCACGTCGCCGGTGCCGTTGGTGTCGGCGTCGGCCTTTACGATGGCGTCGCCGTTATTGGAAATAGTGTCTACGGAAGCGGAGGAAGAGCTGCGCATGATAGAGCCGTTAGGGAAGATGATGCCATAGTCCTGCCCGCCGGCCGTGGTGGAGATGCGGATATTGCCCAGCACGGTAAGACGCGCGTTCGGGTCCAGCACGGAGGTGCCCATGCCCACGTTGGCCAGGGCGGAGCTGACGAAGATACCCGGCGTGGAATTATACCCGGTGGAGACCCAGAGCACGCTGTTCTGAATGCGGTGATAAGTGGCGTCGGTATAGGTCTTGGCCTGCCCGGCCACCACCAGGGCCAGGTTCACGCCGCCCTGCGTTTCGAAGCTGGCCGCCTGACCGGTGCCGCCGCCGATGTAGAACTTGAGCTTGGCGTTGGCCGACTGGCCGCCGGCGATATACAGCAGGCCGTCCGTGCCCGCCACGTCGTAATCGCCTACCTGGAGATATTTAGGCTCAGGGAAATCGAGGCCCACCAGCCCGGCCCCGATACGGCCGGTAGAAATGGTATCGCTCGATACCCTGATCCATTCCTGGAAGGTATTATGCCCGGAGAATACGTTGTCCTCGCTGATATACGAAGGGGTGCTGCCGCTCTGGGATAACAGGCCGCCGGTGACCTGCAGGGAACCGTGGATGACCGTGCTGCTGAGGGTGACCAGCATATGGTTGCCGTTGGCGGTAAAATTCCCGCCGACGCTGACGTTGCCGGAGAACGCGGCCGTGGCGGCTATCACGCCCAGGTCCGCCCTGATGCTGCCGTTGACGTGCAGCTTTTCCAGCGGCGCGGCGGTGCCTATGCCCACGTTGTAGGGGCTGTTCTGCTGCAGCAGCAGGGGCACGGCCGTCTGCGTGCGGATCTCGTTGCCCCAGGAAGAGGCGTCGAAGGAACCTATGGAAATGGAACTGCCGCGCACGGCGGCGGCGGAATAGATCACGCCGGCGGCCTGCAGGCTGGTGGAAGGATTAGCCAGGCCGATGCCGACATAGCCGTTGGTATGGATACGCATCCGTTCCAAAGCGCCGGAGGTAAAAGAGATGACGTTGTCGGTGTTCCCCAGCGAGACGGATTCGGAATAGGCGCCGATGATGATGCCGCTGGAAACGTACAGCCTGCCTACGAGATTGACATCGCCGCCGCTGCGGTTGTAGATGCCGGTACCTCCGACGAAAACAGAACCGTTCACGTCCAGCTTGGCGCCGGGCGTGAGCGTCCCCACCCCCAGGTTGCCGTTATTGGCCACGCGGGCATGTTCTACGCCCTGGTTATAAAAAAGCACGCTGCCGGGGCCGGCATTGCCGGCGCGGATTATAGCGTCGCCGCTGGCGACAAGGTTGTCTACCGCGGAAAGAGAGCCGGCGCTGTACTCCCAGGTCCCGTTGGGGAACCTGATGCCGTGCGAGGTGCCGTCCGTGGTGGAGATGATGATGTCGCCGTTAATAAGGGTAAGGGTGGAAACGCGCAGGTCCGCGCCGTCCTCCAGCTTCTTGGCCACCATGGCAAAGGCCACGCTGCTGATAGCCTCGCGCGGGCTCATGATATCGCCTTCCACCTGCACTTCCAGGTAGAGCTGGGCCGCGCCGGTCAGGGCGGTCCAGGGCAGCGGGATGGTGGCGTTGAAAATACCCTGCGCCGCGTCCACGGTGATCTCGCTGCTGGCCCAGATCAGGCTGCCGCCGGTTAAAGCGTCGTAAACCCTGAACGTAAGGTGCACCCGGTCCGTCAGCGGGGCGTTGTCCCGCTCGAGGCGGCCCTGGTAGTTTATGGCCCCGGGCACCGCGCCCGCCGTTATTTCACCCGCCCGCGCGCCCGTGAGCAGGCCCGCCAGCATGCATAAAGTCAGTATTAGTTTTTTCATAAAATTGATACCCCGCTCGCTCCGGGCCGGCCGGCGCCGGCGCTACCTGATGACTACGATCTTGCCCTTCTTCGTGGAGGCGCCTCCGTTGATGAAATACAGGTACAGGCCGCTGGCCACCTGGGAGCCCATGGTGTTCTTCAGGTCCCAGCCGATGCTGTCGATGTTCCCCGTTTTATGTATCCTGCGGACCAGCTCCCCGGAAATGGTATAGATCGCTATATCGGCGTTAAGGGTGAGCCTGGTAAAACTGACGCCGTTACAGCCCGCCCTGGTGCTGCAGGGATTTGGGAAGACGTGCGCGGCGGAAACGTCCGACTGCGCGGGGCGCACCGCGTTGAGCATGCCCCAGGTGCTGGTATAGCGGCCGCCGGAGATGGTCGTAGAGCTCAGCTGGGTGGTGTTGCCGAAAAGCGTGTAAGGGCCGCCGGTCTTGGCGGAGGTATTTCCCACCGAAGGCATTTCGCTTATAAGTATGCGGTGCGAGGTCCCGGTAAGCAGCGCCGAGGCGGAGCCGTACATTCCCCCCGCCGCCAGGAGAGCCGTAAGAACCCACAGTTTAACTTTTGAGGCGCGGACCATATAATATAGATATATGAAATACCGTTTCCTGTCAATAGCCTTTATGTTAACTTATTGTTACGCGAAGTTGCCCTTTCATAAAAAAAACCGGAAAGAGGCGCGGTCAAGCCGCGGCCTTGCCGGCGGTTTTGCGGTCCGCCAGCCAGCCGCGCAGCAGCAGCAGGGCCACCGGGGTAACGCAGGCGATCAGGGCGTAAATAAGCCAGAGTTTTCCGGAATCCTGCGGGCCGGTCTGCGGTATGTAGGTGGAAAGCATCTGCCCCGAGTACAGCCCGGTAGTGAACTTGGCCAGGAACCACGGGATGCCCGCCAGCCCCATATAGGCGCCCACGCGGCCGGCCGGCGCTATATGCGCCACGTACTCCAGGAAGCGCGAAGACCAGACCGCTTCGCCCAGCGAGAAAAGCAGCACGTAGGTAATGAGCGAAGCCAGGTCCGGTCCCGGCACCAGCATGAAAGTGGTGGCGGCCGAAATAGCGGTGCCGATTATCATCATGGTGATGATGTTCACTTTGCGGGTGGAGGCGGCTATCAGCGGCACGAAGATGACGATGATGAGCGGGTTCAGCGCGCTGATCCATTCGTACTTGGCCCCCACCTCGGACGGGAAACAGCGCATGATGTACTGCGGTATGGTCAGCCACTGGTGGGCGAACAGCGTGCGCACCGGCAGCAGGATGAAGATGAAAGCCATGAAGCGCGCGTCGAGGAAGGGCAGCTCGCGCAGCTTTTCCCCGAACGTCTTCGCGGGGCCGGCGGGCGCGGGAGCGTCCTTCACCGTCCTGTCGGTTTCTTCCACCTTGCGCGTGAACAAAGCTATGTGCACCAGCAGCATCAGCCCCGTTATCACGATGCAGAACCAGAACACCCCGGAGATCTGAAGTCCCAGCCCCATGATCTCCCGGTCGCCGACGGAAATGAATTTTTTGTCCGACCTTATATACGGAGAGGCGAAACTTTCCATCATTATGCCCAGGTTCATGATGGCGTACAGCAGGCTGTAGCTTACGGTGGCGGTGCGCTCGTCGGTATATTCCTTTACCCCGGCGTAAAGCGCCGGCTGTATCACGCCCTCGCCGAACGCCGTCACCAGCAGGCCCACCCAGGCCATCATGTAGGCCGGGGACAGCTGGAAATCCGTACCGAACATCGTGAACGCCGCCAGGGACGTTTTCGACAGCCCGGCCGCCAGCGTCATCAGCAGGCGCCCGCCCAGCAGGAAGGCCAGGCACAGCGTAAGCGCCTTGCGCACGCCCAGTTTGTCCGAGACGAAGCCGCCGCCGAACATGAAGAGCGTGACGAAACCGGTGAACATGGAAACGCTCCAGCCGGTAAGCTGGTCGCTCATGCCCATCCCCTCCGGGCCCAGGAACAGCGCCATCAGGTTGAGGATGCCGAAGTAGGCGATGCCGTCGCCGAAGTTGACGGCGTTGACCAGCCAGAAGCCCTTTGAGGCGTGGAAAAGCAGTTTGAGAACGTCCTTGAGGGGCAGCTGTTCTTCTTGTTCGGCCATATGTTCCAGGGTCCTTTGGCGGCGCGCGCCGATATTTTTATAAATGATATAATTTTTTATAGATGAATGGCATAAAAAAGGACGCCCCCAGGATCCTCGTCATCCGCATGTCCTCGCTCGGTGACATCATCCTTGCCGCGCCGGTTTTCCGCAACCTGAAGGCCAGGTGGCCGGCCGCCACGGTGGACCTCCTGGTGAAGCCGCAGTTCCTGGGCGCCGCCTCCAAGAACTCCTTTATCGACAACGCCGTGGTCTTCACGGGCTTCTTCGCCGCGGTGCGCGCCGTGAACGCCGGCGGCTACGACGCGATCATCGACCTGCACGCCACTTTGCGCAGCCGCCTCATCTGCCTGTTCGCGCGCGCCCCCCTGAAGGTCCGCTACCGCAAGGCCTCGCTGGCGCGCAAGCTCTTTGTGGATTTCCGCATCCCCAGCCCCGCGCTGGAAAAGCATACGCTGGACCGCTACCTGGAAACCCTGGCGCAGCTGGGGGTCCCGGTGGTCCACGCCGGGCCCGAGCTGGGCGACTGGAGCCGCGGCGCCCGGCAGGCCGAGCTCAGCCCCGGGCCGCTCAAGATCTGCCTGCTGCAGACGGCCTTCCTGGGCGACTGCGTGCTTACCCTTCCCCTGCTCAAGCGCCTGCGGGAAATTCTGCCCGGCGCGCGGGTCTCCGTAGTGACCCGGCCGGAGACGGCAGAGATCTTCGCCTCCTCCGGGCTGCCCGCCGAAATAATAGAGGACAGGAAGAAGACCGCCCCTTCCGGCCTGGGCGAGTTCTCCCGCCTGACGCGCGAACTTGCCGGCCGCGGGTTCGACGCCGCCATCATTCCCCACCGCTCGCTGCGCAGCGCTCTGCTGGCCTGGCGCGCCGGCATCCCGGTGCGCATCGGCTTCTCGTCCAGCGCGGGCAGCCTGTTCCTGACGCACAAAGTACCGTTCTCCTGGCTGCTGCACGACGTGGAGCGCAACCTGGCGCTGCTCTCCCCCCTCTCTTCCGACCTCAGCGCCGCCTTCCCCGGCATGCGCGGCGACTCCGGGGCGGCCGCCCGCCTTGCGCTGCCGCCGGACGTGAAAGCCGGGGTCAATACGGGGTCCGCCTGGCCTACCAAACGCTGGCCCGCCGAGAAATGGGGCAGGCTGATACGCCTCCTGCACGCCGGGTACGGCGGCAAGGTGCTGATGGTGGGCGGGCCCGGCGAAAAGGAGTGGAACGAGGAAATAGCCCGCCTGGCCGGGCCGGACATCTGCCTGAACCTGGCCGGGAAAACGTCCATGCCGGAGCTGATGGAATCCATCCGCCAGCTGCAGGTTTTTGTTTCCAACGACTCGGGCCCCATGCACATAGCCGGCGCCCTCGGCGTGCCCGCCGTCGGGATCTTCGGCCCTACCACGCGCGAGCTGGGCTTTTTCCCCTACGGCAAGCGCAGCCGCGTAGTGGAAACCCAGTTGGCCTGCCGCCCGTGCGCTCTGCATGGTTCAAAGAAATGCCCGCGCGGGCATTTCCTGTGCATGGCCCTGCTCACCGTCGAAGAGGTTTTCGCGGCCGCCCGCGCCGCTGCCGATAGTTCCGACAAGATAACACGGGAGACGACATGACCTACGTTGCCGCATTGCTTATTATTTCCGCGCTGGCAGTCAGCGCCCGCTGGACCTGGTGGCGCTCCTCTATACCGGGCCTGCGCGTGCTCTGTTATCACAAAATAGGCACGCCGCCCCGGGACTCGGCCCTGAAAGAACTCTGGGTAAGCCCGAAGCACTTCCGGGCCCAGGTGAAGTACCTGCTCG
>Ga0154587_156_pt1 | contig 6317 bp, 6 predicted proteins | sample RifGroF2_FD_116016 | JGI IMG/M metagenome (GOLD analysis project Ga0154587, IMG submission 116016) | Elusimicrobia bacterium GWF2_62_30 | reverse complement strand
CTTGGGCCGGCGCTGGAAGAAGATGTAGCGCGGGTTCAGGTCCGCCAGGCGTTCTTCCCTGTCCTGCGGCTGGGCGGACAGGTAGGCTATAAAATCCTTGAAAGACATGCCCGGCACTTCGCCGCAGTCGATCAGCAGCTTCTGCACGCTGCGGTACGGCTGGCCGTTGGCGCCGTCGAAGCCGGCGCGCGCGTAGTCCCCGTCCGGGAAGCGCAGCACGCCCGAGCCCTGTATCTGCAGCAGCATTATCTGCGAAGGGTGGTCCGACCAGACTATTTCCAGGCCCTGCCCCGCCAGCGCGCCGCCGTGGATCTCCTGCCGGGTGTAATAAGGGACAAGTTTGCCCGCCGCGTCATAGCGCCCGTAGTCGAAATCCGACCCCGCCGGAGCCTTCACCAGGTCCTGCGGCTTCATGTGGACGGCATATTTGTGGACGGCGTCGGGGGTTTTGGTCACTTTTATCTCGGCCTCGTAATAGCCGGTTATCACCGTTTTTCCTGTGCCGTCGTCGGCGGAAGCGCGGTAGACGCGGAAGCGTTCCTTCAGGGTCTTGAGAAGTTCTTCGGCCGGCAGGCCGGCGGAAAAGATCTCTATAAGCGCGGTTATCGTGCGGCGCATGCGCGGGGCGTCGTAGACGTCCCCGGCCAGGCGGACCTGCGCGCTGTCGGGGCGGGCGTTCCAGTATTCAAGATCGGTCTTCAGCACGGCCAGGATGCCGGCCTTGTCCAGGTCGTCGGCGGGGAGCGGCAGCGTTTCCGCGGTTATCTCGGCCACTTCCCTCACTGCGGGCGCATCGGGGTAGCCGTCCTGCGCCCTGAGCCCGTTCAGTTTCGGACAGGCGCCCAGCAGCGCATCGGCCGGGCGCCCGGCCTCCGGCACGCGGAACTCCGCCGTCCGGAAAGGCGCGAACCAGGGAGCCTCTTCAGCCCTGACAGGCAGGGCCGCGCACAGGAATAGAAGGGTAAATAGCAGCTTCATGGGTTGTCTTAAATCAATATACAAAAAAGAACCATGAAGGGCAATATAAATACCTCCCGTGCCGCGGCCGCCGCCCTACAGGGGGAGGGCGGCGGTAATTTCCATCAGGTCCGTCTCGTTGAGGGGGCGGTCCTGCCCCGCCAGCCATTCCGCCTTCACCAGCGGCTGCCAGGAGTTCTCCGCGGTAATGCGCCCCACCAGCGCCCCGCGGTTGCGCAGTTCGTAGAAAGCGCGTATGCCCGCCCGGCCTTCGCCCCAGTTAGGGCGCTTATAAATGAACACCATCTCCCCGTCTTCCCTTAAAGCCTGGTAACCGCCGCTCATCCGCCCCGTTATTTTCCACATAATGCCCCCTTTTTTATCCTGCGGCCTTTAAGCCGCCTGCCCTATCTTACGGCCCAGCTGGCGGCCAGCCGCGCCTGCCTTTCGGTGGCCGCCTGCCACAGCCGCATAGAAAAGAACAGCTGCGCGTCGGCCCCCTCGCCCAGGGAGTAAACGCGCAGGCGCCCTTTGAACCTGCCGCCCAGGGCGGCCCCGCGCATGCTTATTATCGAATGTCGTTTTGTGTTCGTCATGCCAATAGCATAGCAGGCGAACCCGACAAAGGCGTGTCGGGTTTGAAAATAGCGTTTTTGGGAAAAAGAACGGCGCCGGCGGCCTGAGGCACGCCGGCGCCGTGAGGGGGGTTACTTCATTATTTCTATCTGGCCTATAGAAGGCTGGGGAACCAGCGCTTTAGAGATAGCGCTTACGCCCTCGCCCACGTAGAGCGACGCCACCAGCACCACCGCGGAAAGGACCAGGCCCACGGCCAGGTTGCCTTTTTCAAGTTCCTTGCCGGCGTGCATATGGCTGCGCACCAGGCGCCCGAACAGGCGCAGCGTGACCGAGATGGTGATGACCGCCAGCAGCATGGCCAGCCCCAGGTGCCCGGCCGAAAGCAGCGCGAGCTTGCCCAGCCCCAGCGAATTCTCGCCCGGCGCGGAGACGTACAGCCTGAACATGCTGACCACCGAGCCCAGGCCTTTCTGCAGGATGAGCGAGGCCGAGATCAGGATGACGCTTACCAGCGAGCCGACCGCCACGTTGCCTTTCTTTATCTCCTCCTCCATGTCGAAGTCCGGGTTGGCCTTGATGAAGACGCGGTAAGTGGTGTAGATGATGAAGCCCGACATTACCACCGAGAGCAGGAACTCGAAGAAACTTACTATTACCCTTGTTGTGAACATTTTCCCTCCTGAATATTTTAAATCTCAAAAAAACGGTTCAAGCTGGTAGCCTTCCGCCCCGCGCAGCAGTTCGGTGGTGCGCTTTCCCACCTGCCCGGGTTCCAACCACGCCGGGCCGGCTGGTTCCACCAGCACGTATTCCAGGCCTTCGTGCCGCACGAACACGTCGCCTTTGGCGGGCAGGCGCCTTATGGCCATAAGGTAATGCCCGGGCACCGCAACGCCCACCATCTTGGCGGTGTTCCAGCTGCTTAGTATCGAAGCCGCCAGGCCCGTCTTGGTGTCGCAGTCTCCCCAGCCGCTCAGCATGGCCCTGGCCGGGGGCAGCAGTCCCCCGGTGTGCACGCCGTGCTCCACCAGCGGGGGGATCTTGTAGCGCAGGGCCGTCTGCACCAGGGAAAGCACCGCGCCCGTGGTCTCTTCCGAGCCGTACTTGCGTTCGGCGGCTATCTTCTGGATGGCCAGCGCCAGGGCCTGCATCATCTTGGTATTGCGCTTGACTATCACCGGCATGTCGCATTCCACGGTGTTGCCTTTGCGCAGCGCCAGCCCGCGCGAGCGGAACAGGCCCCGCATCCTGGTCTCGTAATCCAGTTCCACTCCGGCTATGGCCTTCTCGCCGGCCGCTTTGCCGCCGGTTTTGACCGCCGCGTTCCAGGCCTCCAGCCGGGCCTTTTCTCGCCAGGAGCGCAGCCCGGCCATTTCGGCGTCGGTGTAGCCGTAGCCGGCCAGGTATTTTTTGTAGTCGGCTTCCGGCAGGCTGAAGGTAATACCTATGTTATCCTTGTTGAAATTGATGAAATTGTAGCGGGCGACGATCAGGCCGCCGGCGCGCGAGATCTTCTGCGAGACGCCTTTCTCGGTGCGGGCCACGGTCGGGGCGTAGTCCTCTTCCTCCTCCTCGTCCTCTTCTTCGGAAGACTGGGCGCGGACCAGGTCCCGCCCTTCGGGGTAGATGACCAGTTTACTTTCCCACTGCGCGCAAAGGTGCAGGGAAAGGCCGAGCAGGGCCGCGAGGGCGATGAAATATCCGGGGCGGGGAAAGGCGGGCATATTATACGCGCGACAGGTCCTTGCCCGCGGGAGCCCGCTGCTTCCTAAGGTAGGCGTCTATGCGCTCTTTTACTTCCGCGCGCAGGGTTTCGGGGCTTAACACCGTTATGGCAGGCAGCCAGTGCAGCACCAGGGGGACGGCTTCCATGGAATGACGGATCTGTGCGGTGACGGTCACAGACCCGTCGGCGCCCGGTTTTGAGACTTTCTGCCGCGGCAGTATTTCCTTATTAATCATGAAGTCGGCGGCGGGGCCTTCGGCTTTCAGGGTGATCTTAACCGTCCTGCCTTCGTTCACGCCCCACACGGTGGTGGCCTGGCCCAGGGTCTTTTTCACCAGGTCCGCGGCGGGGGGAGCGAATTCATCCGGGAGCACTGACAGGGACTTTATGCGGTCTACCCGGTACTTGATGAATTTGCCGCGGACCTCTTCGCCGTCCGGCATGGCCATGAGGTAGAAGAAGCTTTCGCTGGTGAGGATCTTAACCGGGCAGACCGTGCGCTCCGCGCGGCCTTTCTGGGAAACGTAGACCATCGTGAGCTTCTTGTGGTTCTCTATGGCGAAAGCTATGTCCTCGTAGAATTTCCGCGTCAGCGGGTTGAGGGCCCTGGCGCCGATGGCGTAGAACAGGGCTTCGCCGGCGGGGGATTTGGTGGCGCGCGAGAAGACCTTGTCGAAGGCGTCCATTATGGGGCCGCCCAGGCCGGCGGCCATTTCGCGCATGAGCACCAGCACGGAGAGCTGTTCGCCGGTGAGGTTGAAGTTCTTCAGGGAGACGCCCGGCGCGAAGGCGTAGACGCCTCGCGAGGGGTTGTCCAGGTGGAAGCCGGTCAGGTTTATCCGCTCCAGATCGCGCTGGATGGAGCGTTCGGAGATGTTGAACTCGGCGCAGAGGTCCGCTATCCTCACCGGCCCTTCGTTCAGGCGGTTAAGGATATTAAGAACACGGTAATACTTTTTATCTCCGCTTTCGTCCTTAGGCATGTATCCCCCTGTCCCACAATTATATAAATTAATCCTGAATTCCCGCATTAAAATTGACTGGGGGGCCGTAAATAAATATAATTTAGGACTCGCGGGCGTAGTTCAATGGTAGAACGTCAGTTTTCCAAACTGATCACGTGGGTTCGATTCCCATCGCCCGCTTAGAATTGATCTTTTGGATTGTTGGTGACGGTAGCAGTGTAGAGGTTAGTGGCGCGCATAGGTGTTGGCGATGGGAATTTCCTTATGGGGAAGCTCGCTGACGCTCGCATGTCGCCCGCAGAAGCGACGTGAAGATGTCGCCCGCCTGCCGGAAGAGGCGACAGGCAGAAGTCGCCAGCAGAAAGAGAAAAGAGTTTTTGCTGGGGTAGCTCAGTCAGTAGAGCACTCCCTTGGTAAGGGAGAGGTCGAGGGTGCAACTCCCTTCCCCAGCTTTCAATTTAGTGATTGGGATAAGTGTTTGTTTGGCGCAGTGGTTTCGTGAGAATGGTTGGGTTTCGGCGGGAAGGGAGTTTTCCTGATGAGGAAGCTCGCTGACGCTCGCTAGTCCCCAGCTTTCAATTTAAGTGGTTCAGATATCAGGACAACAATAACGTAGGAGAAATAAAATGGCAAAAGCAAAATTCGACCGCAGCAAGCCGCACGTTAACGTGGGTACTATCGGCCACGTCGACCACGGCAAATCCACTCTTACCACGGCGCTGGTAAAGGTCCAGTCCGAAAAGGGCCTGGCCAACCTGAAGTCCTACGCCGAGATCACCAAGGGCGGCACGGTGCGCGACGACTCCAAGACCGTCACCATCGCCGTCTCCCACGTGGAATACTCCACCGAGAAGCGCCACTACGCGCACATCGACTGTCCCGGCCACGCCGACTACGTGAAGAACATGATCACCGGCGCCGCGCAGATGGACGGCGCGATCCTCGTCGTCAGCGCCGCTGACGGCCCCATGCCGCAGACCAAAGAGCACGTGCTCCTGGCCCGCCAGGTCAACGTGCCGCACCTCGTCGTGTTCCTCAACAAGTGCGACCTGGTCGACGACACCGAGCTGCTGGACCTCGTTGAAGTCGAAGTCCGCGACCTGCTCAAGAAGTACGAATTCCCCGGGGACACCATTCCGGTGATCCGCGGCTCCTCCATGAAAGCCATGGAAGGCGACCAGGGCCCGCTGGGCGTGCCCGCCATCGCCAAACTGCTCGAGGCCCTCGACACCGCGATCCCCGAGCCCAAGCGCGAGACCGACAAGCCGTTCCTGATGGCCGTCGAAGACGTGTTCTCCATCACCGGCCGCGGCACCGTGGCCACGGGCCGCATAGAGCGCGGCGTGGTGAAGGTCGGCGACGCTATCGAGATCGTGGGTCTGAAAGACACCCAGACTTCCGTTGCCACCGGCATCGAGATGTTCCGCAAGCTGCTGGACCAGGGCCAGGCCGGCGACAACGTCGGTATCCTGCTTCGCGGTATAGACAAAGAGCAGATCGAGCGCGGCCAGGTGCTGGCTGCCGTGAAGAGCTGCACGCCCCACAAGAAGTTCAAGGGCGAGGTCTACATCCTGACCAAGGAAGAGGGCGGCCGGCATACCCCGTTCTTCAAGGGTTACAAGCCCCAGTTCTACTTCCGGACCACCGACGTGACCGGCGGCGTTGAACTGAAGCCCGGCGTCGAGATGATCATGCCCGGCGACCACGCCGAGATGACCGTCGAGCTGATATCCGCCATCGCCATGGAAAAGGGTCTGCGCTTCGCTATCCGCGAAGGCGGCCACACCGTGGGATCCGGCGTAGTCTCGGAGATAATCGAATAATATGGCTGAAAACAAAAACGACGTAAAAGCCGCCGGTCAGCAGCGCATCAGGATCCGCCTGAACGCCTACGACTACAGGCTCATCGACCAGTCCACCGCCAAAATCATCGACACGGCCAAGCGGACCGGCGCCCTCATAGCGGGCCCCGTGCTGCTGCCGACGAGGATCCGCAAGTACACCGTGAACCGCTCGGTTCACGTGGACAAAAAGTCCCGCGAGCAGTTCGAGATGCGCATACACAAGCGCCTGATCGAACTGATCAGCCC
>Ga0154587_118_pt1 | contig 6427 bp, 5 predicted proteins | sample RifGroF2_FD_116016 | JGI IMG/M metagenome (GOLD analysis project Ga0154587, IMG submission 116016) | Elusimicrobia bacterium GWF2_62_30 | reverse complement strand
CGCCCATGGCGTTGCCTATCACCGCGGCGGTCATTTTTGGGTCGAAAGGCTTTTTGTCGTAGCCGGAATCTTCCAACGCCATGCGCACGGCCTCTATGGTCATCTGTTGCAGGCGGGAGATCTGCGCGGCGGTCTGCGGGGGTATCTTGTACCGGATGGAGTCGAATTTGAAGCCTTCTATGAAGCCGCCTATCTTGGAATAGGTCTTGTCCACGGCCTTATGGTCCTCGGAATAGTACAGCTTCCAGTCCCAACGGTCGGCGGGCACTTCGCTGACGCAGTTGCGGCCTTCCAGCACGTTCTTCCAGAAATCTTCTTTGTTGAGGGCCTTGGGGGCTATTATACCGAGACCCACTATCGCTATTTTCTCGTTGTTCATGTTTTGCCTCTTGCTGTCTTGGTTGTACGACCCCGGCCTTAATGATAGGGTTGAACTCCGTAAGTTTGTGTTGGGAAAACGGTCCAGGCCGGGATCCGTCGTTTGTGTTTATTATATTATAGCAAAAAACCGTGAGGGTCAAGTAAAGGGACCCGGCGATAAAACCCTTTATATATATTTAATAAATTAATACAATATTTACCCTTTTGGAGGAGCCCATAGGCTTATGGACACACTATTCTTGAGCAGGCTGCAGTTCGCGGTTACCGCGATGTTCCATTTTCTTTTCGTGCCGCTTACCCTGGGCCTGGGCTGGCTTACGGCCTGGTTCGAGACGCGCTATGTGCTCAGCGGGGACGAACGCTGGCTGGCGCTGACCCGTTTCTGGGGCAAGCTCTTCCTGATAAACTTCGCGCTCGGGGTGGTTACCGGGATAACCATGGAGTTCCAGATCGGCATGAACTGGGCCGCGTATTCCCGCTATGTCGGGGATATCTTCGGGGCCCCGCTGGCCATTGAGGCCATGGCCGCCTTCTTCCTGGAGTCCACTTTTATAGCGGTCTGGGCTTTCGGCTGGGAGCGGGTCTCGCGCAAGGCGCATGCCGCGGCCATGTGGATAGTGGCTTTCGCCACCAATATGTCCGCCCTGTGGATACTGCTGGCCAACGGCTGGATGCAGCATCCCGTGGGCTATGTGCTGCGCAACGGGCGGGCGGAAATGACGGATTTCGGGGCGCTGCTGGCGAATCCTTACGGCTGGATCGAGTTCTTCCACACCGTGTTCGCGGGCTGGGTCATAGCGGGGTTCTTCGTGATGGGCGTGTCGGCCTGGCATTTGCTGCGCCGCAACCAGGAGGAACTGTTCAAAAAGTCTTTCGGGGCCGGGGCGGTTTTCGCGCTGGCCAGTTCGCTGCTGGTGGCGGCGGTGGGCGACATGAGCGCGGTCAACGCGGCCAAGAACCAGCCGGCCAAGTTCGCCGCGATGGAATCCGTCTGGGAGACCCGTGCGGCCGCGCCGTATACGCTGCTGGCTTTTCCTTCCCTCAAGGGGGAGGGCAACGCGGTGGAGGCTTTGAAGGTGCCTTACGCGCTTTCGCTGATGGCGTTCCATTCCCCTTCGGCGGAGGTCAAGGGACTGTACGATTTCCTGCCGCAGGACCGGCCGCCGGTGCTGCCGGTGTTCCTTTCTTTCCGGGGCATGGTGGCCCTGGGCGCGCTTTTCATCCTGCTTTCCGCCGCGGGGACCTGGCTTTGGCGCAAGGACCAGCTGGGGAAATATCCCTGGTTCCTCAAGCTGCTGGTGTTCGTCATCCCGCTGCCGTACGTCGCCATCCAGCTGGGCTGGATAGTGACGGAGATGGGCCGCCAGCCCTGGGTGGTTTACGGGCTTATGCGTACGGCCGAAGGCGTTTCCTCCACGGTGCCGCCGTCGCACGTAATGCTGTCGCTCGCCGGCTTCGTCTTTTTTTATTCCGTGCTCGGCGCGGTGGATCTCTGGCTGCTGGCGAAGTACGCCCGCAAGGGGATGGTTTAATTTATGGACTACGCTAAGATATGGTTCGTGCTATGGGCGGTGCTGTGGACGGGGTATTTCGCGCTGGACGGGTTCGACCTGGGCGTGGGCTTCTCCGGGTGGCTGGCGGCTGACGACGAAGCGCAGCGCCGGGACGTTTTCGCTTCCATAGGGCCGTTCTGGGACGGCAACGAGGTCTGGCTGGTGACGGCGGGCGGCGCCACTTTCGCGGCTTTCCCCCCCGTTTACGCCGGGCTCTTCAGCTGGCTGTACCCGGCGCTCTTCCTGCTGCTGTTCTCGCTTATAGCGAGGGGCGTGGCGCTGGAGTTCCGCGGCAAGCTGGCGCCCCCCGCCTGGAAGGCGTTCTGGGAAAGGACGGCGGCGGTTTCCAGCTTCCTGGCGGCGCTGCTGCTGGGCACCGCTTTCGGCAACATTTTCCGCGGCCTGGAGATCGGGCCGGCGGGCTACCAGGGGACTTTTTTTGGCCTGCTCAATCCCTACGCGCTGCTCACCGGGCTGCTGTTCTGCGCCTTCTTCTTTTTTCACGGCCAGCTCTGGCTGGCCTCGCGCGTGTCCGGGCCCGTGTCGGTAAAGGCAAGCGCGCTGGCCTCCCGGTCCTGGTACGTGCTGGCGGCGCTGCTGGCCGCGTTCATAGCGGCCAGCTATCTGCGCACGGGCCTCGCCGGGAATTTCGCCGCCCGCAAATTCCTGCTCGCGCTGCCGCTGCTCCTGGCCATCTCGCTCGGCGCGGCGAAGCTCCTGCTTTCACGAGGTAAGCCGGGAACGGCCTTCCTCGCCTCTTTTTGCGCTATAGCCCTGTTCTCGCTTACCGGCTTCGCCGGGATCTACCCGGACCTGCTGCCTTCCAGGCAGGGCCCGGAATTCGCCCTTAACGTTTACAATTCCTCTTCCAGCGCATACACCCTCAGGCTGATGACCGCGGTGGCGGCCGTTTTTATGCCGGTGATCATAGGCTACCAGTTCTGGGTGTACAGGGTTTTCCGGGCCCCTTTGGCGGCCGGCGAACTGCAAAAGACCGGTATTTACTGAGTTCGCCGTATCCTGCGGGTGTAACATCTGTTCAATATTAAGCGCGAAAGTTTTTGCTAATATATACACATGAAGATCAAATTCTGGGGGGTCCGCGGGTCGATACCGGTTTCGGGCGTCAAATACAATAAATATGGCGGCTCCACGACCTGCGTGGAGGTCCGTTCTAAAAAAAACGAGCTTATCATCATCGACGCCGGCTCCGGAATACGCCTGCTGGGCAAGGAACTGCTTAAGAATTCCCACCACGAATTTAACATGCTTTTTACGCATTCCCATTGGGACCACGTGCTTGGGTTCCCCTTTTTCGCGCCTATCTATAATAAAAAAACGCGGATAAAAATGATGGGCTGCTCCTTTTCCTCCGACCCGGTGCGCGAGATCATAGCCAAGACGATGCAGCCCCCGGGTTTCCCCGTAAAATTCGAGGAGATCTCCGCCAGGTTCGAATTCAATTCCCTCTGCGCCAACGGCTGCAATATCGTCGGCGGCATGCACGTGGTGCCGGTGGAGCTCAGCCACCCCAACCGCGGGCTCGGCTACAAGTTCTCCGAGGCCGGCAATAATTTCGTGTTCCTTACCGATAATGAACTGGGGTACAAGCATCCGGGCGGCCTCGAGTTCGCCGATTACGCGGCCTTCGCCAGCGGCGCCGACCTGCTGGTGCACGACGCCGATTACACTCCCGAAGAATATGGCAGGCGCATCACCTGGGGGCATTCCACCTGGGAGCATGCCCTGGACCTGGCCCTCAAGGCCGGCGTGGGAGCGCTGGGGCTTGTCCATCACAACCAGGACCGTTTTGACGCCGACGTGGACAGGATAGTGGCGGAATGCTGCCGCCGCTTGAAGAGAGCAGGCTCCAAGCTCAAATGCTTCGCTATCCGTGAAGGGCAGGAGATCAAGCTGTAACCCGCCGCCCGTACCTAAGAACCCACAACGTGCCCAAAAAGATCAGTTTTTTATCCGCGCTTACCGCGCTGCTGCTGTGCGCCGGCCCGGCCCGCGGCGGCATCTTCCCCGATAATTCTTTCACCGATTCGGCGCGCGGCACCACTTCCGCCCAATTCCTGAAAGTCCCGGCTTCGGCGCGCTTCGCCGCGCTCGGCGGCTGCGGCCTGTCGCTCAAAGGCGCGGACGCCTTCTTCCTCAATCCCGCCGGTCTTTCAGCCGGGTACGGCCAGTCCGCGTCCGCTTCTTACGAAACGCTCCTGGAAGGAGCTTCGCGCACCGGCCTGGTCTATTCGGCCGGGAGCATGCGCGGCACGTTCTCGGCCGGCCTGCTGTACCAGAATTACGGGTCGGGACTGGAAACCCTCGACGGCGCCGGCGCCGGCGACGGCGCGGAGTTCTCCGCTTACGACGCCGCGCTGGGCGCGGGCTGGGCGCGTACTTTCGGCAGGACCGACCTGGGCGTGAGCCTCAAGTACATAAAGTCCAAACTCGCCGACGCCTCCGGCGGCTCCGTCGCCATGGACGCCGGCTTCGTGCTCAGGGGGCTGCGCGATTCCGAAGCGGAACTGGCGCTGGCCGTCAGGAATTTCGGCCCGCCGCTGGAGCTGGGCAGCGAAAGCGCCCCCCTGCCCTTCGAGCTCGACGGCGGGCTGCGGTGGAGATTCTCCTCCGGGGTAAATATCTTCCTGGAGGGGCGCCTGCCCGCGGACCATGCCCCGTACCTGGCGCTGGCCGGAGAATGGGGCCTGGCCGCTTCCCGCTACTCGGGCGTTTTTCTCCGGAGCGGCCTCAATTTCAAGAATTACGACGAGCACGGCTTCATGGGGGTCTTTAACGGCGGTTTCGGGCTGAAACTGCGCGGGCTGTCGCTGGACTACGCTTTCTCCCCTTACGGGGAGTTGGGGACCGCGCACCGCTTTACCGCCGGGTGGGCCTGGGGCGCGCCGGGCGGCGAGGCCAGGGAAGCGCCGCTCGCCCCGAAGGCTTCCATAGCCGTGGCTCCCTTCCTCAGCGGGACGGGAGTGACCGACAGCGAGGCCGAGGTGCTGCGCGGCTTCGTCGAGTCGGAACTTGTAAAGACCGGGAAGTTCCGGGCCGTGGAGCGGACCGGGCTGGAGTTCGTCCTGAAGGAAGAAAAACTTTTCTCTTCGGGAGCTTCGGGGGAGAGGGCCGTCGCGGAGCTGGGAAAAATGACGGGGGCGAAATACGCCGTTTTCGGGATAGTGGCCAGGAACAGGAACGGCTACAGCATAACCGTGCGCCTGGTGGATTCGTCTTCTTCCGAGGTGGTCCGTTCCGAGACCGTTTCCGCCGGCGACGAGTACCTTTTCAAGGAAGCTTCCCGCGTCCTTGCCGCGGCTATCGCCGCGGAATAATTACAGATCATTTGTCAGCGCTTTTGGCGAGGCGCCGTTTGATTATTTTCAGCATTTCCGGGTGCACGCGGCCGTTGGCGGCCAGCGTCTGGCTGCCCATGCTTTCCACCGCCTTCCAGGGCGCCCCGGAAAAGTCCGTGACCTTCCCGCCGGCTTCTTCCACTATCAGTTTGCCGGCGGCCACGTCCCAGGGCTTCAGGCCGAACTCCCAGTACCCGTCGGTGCGGCCCGCGGCCAGCCAGCACATGTCGAGGGAGGCGGAGCCCATGCGCCGGACGTCGTGCGAGAGCCGCATAAATTCCGAGAAAAAGCCGCAGTAGAAAGCCGCTCTCTTGTACCTGTCGTAGGGAAAGCCCGTAACGAGCAGCGACTGCGCCAGCGCCGCGGTCTTCGAGACGGCGAGGCGCCTGCCGTTGAGGAAGGCGCCGCCGCCGAGCCTGGCGGCAAAAAGTTCCTTCCGGAACGGGTCGAAGACCCCCCCGGCCCTGATAACGCCCTTCTCGCTGAAACCTATCGAGACCGCCGCCGCCGGGAAGCCGTGCGCGTAATTGGTGGTGCCGTCCACCGGGTCTATTATCCACAGGCGGCCGCCCGTGGGGACTTTTACGTTGTTCTCTTCCGCCAGGATCTGATCGCCGGGAAAAGCCCGGCTGATGGTCCTGATCACTACTTCCTGGGAGGCCAGGTCCGCTTCCGTGAGGAGGTCCGCGCGCCCTTTCAGGCGGTAGCTCACCTTGCCGAACTTGGAGGACAGGACTTTGCCGCCTTCCAGCAGGGCTTTCTTCAATATCGTGAGTTCCTTCATCGCTTATTTCTCCGTAGCAGCGCCAGGCGCGCCGCGGCCGCTTCGGCCGTAATCCGCAGTTTCACAAAAACCAGCGGGCGGCCGGGCAGGGCCAGGCGGGCGGCTTTTAAAAATCCGTTCCTGAAATAGGCGCTGTTCATGAGGCCTCCGGCCAGGGCCGCCTTTACCGGGCCTTTTCCGGAGGCCGCGTTCAGCAGCAGGGAAGCCAGCTCGTGCTGCGCCGCCGCGATCAGCGTTGCGCAGGCGGGGTGCCCGCGCTGCGCCCGCGCCAGCGCTTTTGCGGCGTAAGCCGCGCAGCCTCCGTGGCCCAGGGCGGCGGCTTCGTCCAGGCGGCCGAGCAGCTCCAGGTA
>Ga0154587_110_pt1 | contig 7411 bp, 7 predicted proteins | sample RifGroF2_FD_116016 | JGI IMG/M metagenome (GOLD analysis project Ga0154587, IMG submission 116016) | Elusimicrobia bacterium GWF2_62_30 | reverse complement strand
GTAGCGGACGTCCACCCGGATGAACTGCCGCCCGAAAGCCTCGGAATACTTCTCCACCGTCCTGGCGTAGTTCCCCATCATCTTGTTGTTCTTGGGGTCGCTGTTCTCCATGAACTGCGTCACGGCCAGGAACATAAGGAACATGCCGAAGATGGTAAGCGCCATGCTGACCACGCGGCGGAAAGAGGATTCCTTGGGGGGCTCCCGGTACAGGCGCGGCGACACGAACAGGACCTTGTAGATATCCTGCGAGAGCACGGCCGAAGCGGTCACGGCTTCGGCGTAGCGGGCGGAGTCCGCGCTGGAGATGGCGTCGGCGATGGACTCCATTTCCTTGAGGATGAGGTTGAAGACGGGCATGATCGTGCGGCCGCGGCCGCCGAGGGAATCGCCCATGACCATGTCCCGGGTGCGGGCGCGGTAAAGCCTGTCCAGGGACATCTGGAAACGGATGCGGATGTCCGCGTATTCCTTCACCAGGAGGCCGGGCGCGATGGAGGCGCCGCCCAGGTCCTGCGGGAAGGTCTTGCGGGTCAGCTCGAGGTACTCGTAGAGGATGGAGATGGGCGTCTGCCAGACGGAAGCCTCGGAGATCTCCCCCTCCTCGGGGTCGCGCCAGACCTTGCGGCCGGCCATTTCGGGCACGGCCGTATCCAGCCACGGCGGCATCTTGTAGACGACTTCGTCGGACTGCGGGCCTTTGCACTTGGTCTTATGCTCGGTCACCTTGGGATCGCGATTGGGATCGAGGTAGTAGTAAAAAAGCTGCATCTTCACGCCGGCGCAGGCGATCTCCCCCATCTGGGTCTGGCTGAACACGCCCGCAAGCGCGCTCTTCCCGGCCAGGAGGGCAACGATAATGAATATTAGTGCCGCCGCTTTTTTCATACCTGTGCGAACCCTTATTTCTGCGCCGCGCGCAGCCGCCGCTGCTCTTCCGTCCAGAACATCTCGATGGGGACGTCGAGGCCGCGCGTGGCGAAATCCGCGTAGAACTTGGGCGGGTCCCCGGTGGCCGAGAACACGCCGTAGACCTTGCCGGTCTCTTTGTCGATGCTCGTCTGCTTGAAATTGAAGATCTCGTGGATGGAGATCTGGTTCTCCTCGCGGCCGGTGATCTCCGTGACGGAAGTGATCTTGCGCGTACCGTCGGAAAAACGCGTCAGCTGCACGATCATATGCACGGCCGAGGAGATCATTTCGCGCAAAGCCCAGATGGGCAGGTCGGCGCCGGCCATCAGGCACATGGCCTCCAGGCGGGTCAGGCCGTCGCGCGGGGTATTGGCGTGAATGGTGGCCAGCGAGCCTTCATGGCCCGTGTTCATGGCCTGCAACATGTCCAGGGCCTCGGAACCGCGGACCTCGCCGACGACGATGCGGTCGGGGCGCATCCGGAGGCAGTTCTTGACCAGGTCGCGGATGGTGACCTCGCCCTTGCCTTCTACGTTGGGCGGGCGGCTTTCCAGGCGCACCCAGTGATCCTGCTGCAGCCGCAGTTCGGCCACGTCCTCCACGGTGACGATGCGTTCGTCCTCCGGGATGTAGCTCGATAACATGTTGAGGAAAGTGGTCTTACCGGTGCCGGTACCGCCGGAAACGATGATGTCCTTGCGCAGCTTGACGCAGGCTTTCAGGAAATCCACGCAGTCCTGGGAAATGCTGCCCTTTTTCACCAGCTCGGTGTCGGTGAACGGCTTCGAGGAGAAGCGGCGGATGGTCAGCGTCGGGCCGGAAACGGCCAGCGGGGCGATCACGGCGTTGACGCGCGAACCGTCCTTGAGGCGGGCGTCCACCAGCGGCACGGATTCGTCGATGCGCCGGCCCAGCGGGGCCACGATGCGCTTCATCACCTGCACCACCTGCTCGTCGTTGCGAAAGCGGTACTTCGTGAGCACCAGCTTGCCGGCGCGCTCGATGAAGATCTTGTCCGGGGCGTTGACCATGATCTCGGTCACGGCGGGGTCGCGCATCAGCTCTTCCAGGGGGCCCAGGCCGAGGATCTCGTCCAAGAGCTCGTTGATGAACTGCACGCTCTGTTCGCGGGAGAGCGGGTGCTCGGCCTCTTTCTGGATAAGGGAATTTATAATAGCGTCCACGCGCTTGCGGGTTTCCTTGTTGACCGCGGCGTCGTCGGTGATCTTGACGCGCTCGGTTTCCAGCGCGGCCACCACCTGGCGGTGCACCTTGATCTTCAGGTCTTCCCACCACATCGGGACGTCGGTGCGGCCGGCGTTGGGCTGCGGCCCGCCGCCGGACTCTCCCGGGACGGAACGCGCCGCCGCGGGGGACGAGGAGGGACCGGGCCCGGAGCCTTCGGCGGGCTTCCAGAGCATGCCGGAGCCCTGCGCGAACTCCGTAGGGGAGATGCTCGACACCCACTGCTTCTCGCCCGGCACGACCTCGGACAGGCGGCCCAGCAGCACGCGCAGCACCTTCACCCACTGGGTATTGGGCTGCTCGGCTATCAGCACCCGGTTCTGGTTGGCGCAGCCGGGCATCGCGTCTTCCCACGGCATGAAAGCCAGCACTTCCTTGCCCATCTGCTTGAAGAATTTCTCCACTTCCTTCGGGGCCAGCGCGCCGGGCATGTCGTAGAAGTTATCCACGAGCTCGAAGCGGTTGGCCGGGAAATGCAGCTCGTTTATCTCCCTGAAGGCCGCGGCGGTGGCGTTCAGCGCGGCCACGTTGGAATTGGTGACCCAGAAGACCAGGTCGGAGATGTCGAACGCGAACACCTGCATCGGGAAATACGGGTCCACGTCTATGAACAGGTCGAACGACTGGGAAAGCCGGGACAGCAGCGGGAGCAGGACGTCCGGCGACAGCTTGGCCACGTCGGAGCGCCGCTTGCTGAGCGGCAGCACGCCCACGCCCCACTGGGAGATCGGGATCTTGCCTTTGAGCAGGGCGCCCAGGGCCCCGACCGATTCGCGCCCCAGCGCGTGGATGATATCCGTCATCGAAGGCGGGTTGACGCCGAGCAGCAGGGAATGCTCCTGGCGGCACATCGGGTCCAGGGGGATGATAAGGACGTTGCGCTTCTGGTAGTTCGCCCAGGCCAGCGCCAGGTTTACGCAGACAGAGGTTTTCCCCACGCCCTCTTTAGGGCCGGAAAAAGTTATCACTCGGGGAGCCAGATTCTGTTCTGCCATAAGGGTAAGCCTGACAGGGGGCGGCCGGGGCCGCCCTGGTTATTTCACTATTTCGAAAGTGACGAACAGGAACAGGGAACTTTGCTTTTCCACGATGTCGGTGGAGCTGAAAAGAGAGCCTATCAGCGGCAGGCTGCCCAGGATCGGCACCCTGTTCTTGGAAACGTCGCGGCTGCTGCTCTTCAGGCCGCCGATCACCAGCGTCTCGCCGCTCTTTATCTCCACTTCCGTCTGCACCTGGCGGGTGGTCATGGAAGGGATGGTGGTGCCCGACGCGACCACGGTCTGCGAATAGTTGGGGTTGGACACTTCGAGCTGCAGCTGCACGTCCACCGCGTCCTTTTTCTCGGTAAGCACCACGGGCAGCACCGTGAGGATGACGCCGTACTTCTTGAATTCGGCGCCCACGCCCTGCGCGTTGGAATAGGGGACGGGGATCTCGCCGCCCACCGTTATGTTAGCCTGCGTGCCGCTCTTGGTCACGATCTTGGGGTTGGACAGGATCTGGGCCTTGCCTTCCGTCTCCAGCAGTTTCAGCGAAGCCGCCAGCTGCGTCTTGCGTTCGAAGTCGCCGAGCGTCAGGATGCCCGGGATGGTCGCTTCGCTGAAATCGAAGAACTGGTTCCAGGAGAAACCGCGGGTCTTCTGGATGGACCCGCTTATTTCCACGATGTCGGCGCTGACGGCCACCATCTGGGTGGCCTGGGCGCCGGCCGCGGCGGCCAGGGCCGCCAGCAGCGCCGGCAGGGCGATCAAAATTTTAACTTGTCTCATAAAGTTTCTCCCGTGTCTGACGGCCGCTGCGGCGTTATTTTATCAGCCGCTTGAAGCTGGCTATTTCCATCGGATGCAGTTCCACGTCGCCGAGCCCGCGCACGACTACGGCCACGTCGCCCTGTTTCACCGAAAGCGCCAGGTACTGCGCCTCGTTGGGGTTAAGCGCCAGGCTCAGCCCCATCTTGTCCGAAAAAGACTGGTCGGCCGATTCGTCCTTGGCCTTGTTCTTGGCCTGGGCGACGGAGAGCCCCTGCCCCAGGTTGGAGCCCACGCCGAGCACCAGCACGTTCTGGAGAATGGTGGCCGTGACCCTTTCCTTGCGGTTGTCGCCCATGACCGCTTCGAAGGTAACGAGGATGTCCACGCGGTCGCCGGGCTTTATCAGGCGCAGCAGGTCGTTCTCCAGCGGGAGCACGCAGCCGCGGTAGCCGGGAGGGACCTTGACGCTCAGGCCCGCCTCGGGGCTGAGGGAAACGAGGGAGGACTGCGTAAGCTGGTTGCCCTTGGGCACGCGGATGGCCGTCACCAGGTTGGAGACCAGCTTGAGGTCGGACTGGCTGCGCACTTCATAGGCGTCCTGCTCGAGGTACATGCGGGGGATCTCCCTGGGTTCCACCAGGTCGGAATTCATGATGGTGCGGGCGGGCAGGTCGAACTTGGCCACCAGCACGGTGGCGCGCTCGAGCTGCGCGTTGAGCGCGTTCTGCTTGGAGGTGAGCAGCCACCAGTAGATCCCGGCGGCGGCCAGGGCCAGCACCACGGGGACGAGCATTCCTTTCTTTTCCATGTGTATATTCTCCAATTAAATTATTGCTTCCGCATTACAGCCGTGTTAAATCCTAAAACCGCCGCCAGCTCACCTGAAGAAAGGCTTTTCCACCGGCATCCGCACTTTTATGACCATCCGCTTTATATGCCTGTCCTTGGGCGAATCGGCCAGGAAATAATTAGACCCCGGGAAGATCAGCCTGGCCGGATAATGCAGGGTCACCAGGAGGTCCTGCCCCGAGGTATAGGCCTGCGTATCATAGACCGTATCCACCAGCCTGCCCTCCACGCGCACCCCGGGGGAATTCGGGAACATCTTCATGAGCGCGTTCTTCATCTTCATATTGGCCGTGCCGGAACTGGCGGCGGCCCGGGCGTTGCCGCCGTGAGGGCCGGCGGTCAGAGACCCTATGCGCGCGAGCTCGTAGGCGCAGTGATGGGCGAGGATGGTCTGAAAACCCATGTTCCCCATCTCCATTATAAAGAACAGAAGCAGCATGAAAACGGGCAGCACGAGCAGGAGCTCTATCGTGACCTGTCCCGCCCGGATCAGGGCCCGAAGGCCTCCGGCACGGCGGGGCACACCGCCGGACCCGCTCCCCGGTCGCCCGGGGTGCGGTACCTGGCCGGCCGGGGCCGGAGGCAGCAGTAAGCGTTCTATGCGCATAAAACCGCGCACTTTCTCCGGCGCCGGGCCGTGGAAAGGCGTTTAACGGACCGGGGGCCCGCCGTTGCGGCTCCCCCCCGACGCCCGCCCCCGCGGAAGATCCGCGGGACGGGAAGCGCCGGACTTAAGTATCTAGTTGCCGCCGCCGCTGCCGAGCTGGCCCGCAGCGCCGTTTATCATACCCTGGATGCTCTGGAAGAGCGTAGGCATATATTTCTTCAGCGCCACGCCGGCGACAAGCACCACGCCCACGACCACGGCCAACATCAGCAGATATTCGACGGTATTCTGGCCTTTCCTGTTCTTGAACAGCTTATTCATTTTGCGTTCCTCCATAAACAATTTCAAAACGGGGATTCCTGGTACACTTTCATTATCACCATGCCGCCGCGCTTGAACTGGTTCGAGACCGCGTACTGCAGCGCCTTGTACATCATCACAAAAACGAACAGCAGCGAAACCGTAACGAGCAGGTATTCTATGGCGGTCTGCCCGCGCCGTCCCGCCTTTACGCCCGGTAACCAGGTCCGCATAGCTCCTAGAACTGGAACTTCAGCGCCATCTGGCTGCTCTTGCCGAGCGAGCCGTACGGGACCATCGTATAGTCCAGCCCCATGCCGAGGCCGAAAGCCTGGGAGGAGTAGATCCCGATACCGAAAGCCCAGCCGGAAACGTCGTTCATCCCGAGGCTGTCCAGGGTCTTGTCCGACATGTTCTTGCCCATATTGTCGCCGGGAGAATAGCCCGCGCGCACGGAAACGCGGCCCACCTGGAGCAGTTCCTCCGGCAGGCTGATCTCCACGCCGCCGCCCAGCACGGAGCCCCTGTCGGAATAGGTCTTCTGCTCGACGGCGACCGTCAGGAAGGGGTTGAACATGACCGCGCCGCCCAGGCGCTGCACCCTTACCACCTGCTTGGACTTGCCGGAGAAATTAGACCCGGACCAGCCCAGGGAGATCTTGCGACCCAGGCGCAGGATAGCGCCGCCGTCGTAAACGAGGTTGCGGTAGTTCTCGCTGTAGTTGTCCTCGTACACGTTCTTGAGGCTGACGCCCACCATGAACCTTTCCAGGAAAAAGCCCTTCGCCAGCGTGAGGGAGAAGTAGCCGTTGCGGACCTTTACGTCGGAGCCGTAAAGCGGGACGCCGGCCGAATCGCGCACGTCGAAATCGGTTATCGTGTAGTACGCGGCGTTCACGCCTATGACCGACTGCCCCACGGGGTGCACATAGGACAGGTACTGGCCGGAATAATCCTGGAGCCAGCCCAGGTGGGAGAACGAGATCTCGCGCATCTGCGCGGAAGCTATGCCGGCCGGGTTGATCCCCATGGCCTCGCCGCCCTCGAGCAGGGACACGCCGCAGTTGCCCAGCGCCTGCGCGCGCGCGCTGCCGGTGGGGATCTTCATGAAGACCGCGCCGTCGGTGCCCAGGGAGGCGTTGGCCGCGTCGGCGGGAGCGCTCAATACGGAAGCCAGCAGGCAGGCCGAAACAACGGTTGGCAAAAGAAGCTTTTGCGCCCAGCGTTTTATGTTCTTCATAAATCTACCCTCTTAAAAGAAGCTCGTGCCCGTCCCCGCTCTTAGGGAATAAGTATCTTCTTGACCACCTGGCAGACGTCGCGCGTCCCCTCGCTGGCCTCGAAGCGCACCACCGCGAAATACACGCCCGGCGCCACCGTGCGGCCGGAACTGTTCACCCTGGGCCAGCAGGCCTCGTGGGTATGCGTCACCGAGCACCGGCCCAGCCCGTCCACGTCGTTGCCGGTCCCCCTGAGACCGTAGTCCTTCTTGTAGACCAGGTCCCCGGCCAGGTTATAGATCTTCAGGTCCGTCCGCCCGTTGAGCAGCGAGGGGATCTTGAACCACCCGGCGGTGCCGTTGTACGGGTTCGGGGCGAAATAGGTCTCGCGCGAGAAATCGCCGCACAGGTCGTACGTGCCGCCCTTCGTGACCGGGATGTTGTTGATGATGATATCCGCGCCGTCGGGGCCGGTCGCCAGCGGCGGCGGGTTGGAGAGGTCATAATTGCCGTACAGCGTGTCAATC
>Ga0154587_109_pt1 | contig 7594 bp, 4 predicted proteins | sample RifGroF2_FD_116016 | JGI IMG/M metagenome (GOLD analysis project Ga0154587, IMG submission 116016) | Elusimicrobia bacterium GWF2_62_30 | reverse complement strand
AGCGGAACTGGAAGCCGGCAAATCCTACGACCGCGCCAAAGTCCTGGCCTTCTTCAAAACCTGGGGCAACTAACCCAACTGCACAAAAAATGCCGCCCGCCTCTTAAAGATCCCCGGCCATCCCGGGGATATTTTTTTCAGATACCGGATCTCGAAATGCAACATTGGAGTGACTGACCGCCCGGTACCTTGGCAAACCCGTTGCAGAAGGGGGGCCCCGCCATAATTTCCTAAAGGCGGGGGGGAACCACGTAAGGGTTCCCTCTTCCGGGTTTGCAGAGGTACCGGGCGGGCAGGCACGAACCCCACCTTGTAGTTAAGCGCGTTTTGCGTTCCGGCCCCCGCATCCGTCCCGAACCCCAGTCTGGGTTTTCATCGTTGCGGCAGTTGTGTAGAATATACCGCAGGGGCGGCTAAGTTCATATCCTGTTATCCCGGTGTGCCGGGAAAGGCGGCTGCATGAAAGACGCGCACGAAAAACTCAAAGTACTGCTGGAGAACATCCAGAAAGTTTTCGTCGGCAAACCAGACGCCGCGCTCTGGTCCATGGTCTCGCTGCTGGCAAGAGGCCACCTCCTGATAGAGGACGTACCCGGCATCGGCAAAACCCTGCTCGGCCAGGCCCTGGCCAAATCCGTAGACGCCAGCTTCCGGCGCATCCAGTTCACCAACGACCTCCTGCCCTCCGACATCCTCGGCATCACCCTGGTCAACCAGCAGGACCATTCCTTCGACTTCAAGCCCGGCCCCATCTTCAGCCATATCGTGCTCACCGACGAGGTCAACCGCGCCACGCCCAAGACGCAGTCGGCCATGCTGGAGGCCATGAACGACCTCCAGGTCACGGTGGACGGCCGCACACATGTCCTGCACGTACCCTTCATGGTCATCGCCACGCAGAACCCCGTGGAGTACCACGGCACTTTCCCGCTGCCGGAGGCCCAGCTCGACCGCTTCCTGCTGCGCATCCGCATAGGCTACCCCGACGCCAGTTACGAGAAGCGCATCCTGCAGGAGGGCGACCTGGCGCAGCGCCTCAAGGACCTCAAGCCGGTGCTCTCCATCGAGCAGGTGCTGGCGCTGCAGGCGGAGGCGGACAAGGTGCGCATGGACGAATCCCTGCTGGACTATATCGTAGCCATAGCCGGGGCGACGCGCTCGGCAAAGGGCATCAAGCTGGGCCTGAGCCCTCGCGGCTCGCTGGCGCTGTGCAGCGCGGCCAGGGCGCTGGCGCTCATCTCGGGGCGCGACTACTGCATCCCCGACGATATCAAGCGCGTGGCGGTCCCGGTGATGAGCCACCGGCTGCTCTCGGACTCCAACCTTTACGGGCTGGCCAGGATAGAAGAAGCGGAGTACATGGTCGAGGCCCTGCTGCAGACGGTGCCCTGTCCCTGAGCTGGCGAAAGCAGCCGTACGCACAGGCTTTCCAAATGGCAGAACTCACGCCGGGAAAAGAACTTAGCGGTATTCCGCGCCCCCGCGCAACGCGCCTTACGGGGCTCGGCTGGGGCGCTTTTGCCGCGTGGTTCATCACTATCCAGGCCGCTGCCGTGAGCGGCAATAATCTCCTGTACCTGCTGTCGGCCGTTATCCTGTCCGCCTTCCTGCTCTCCTGGGCGTGGGGGAAGATAAATTTCCGTTCCGTAGAGGCCGCGCTGCTGCCGCCCGGGCAGCTCTTCCGCGGCACCGAATTCTCTTTACCCGTGACGCTCCACAACCGGTCCGGCCTGGCCGCGCTGGGCCTGCGCCTGGCCTGCCGCGGCCAGCGGCTTTGCGCGGAGCGCCTGGAGGCCGGCGGAAAGGGGGAACTTGAGCTGCGCTACCGGCTGCCCCACCGCGGCCAGAACCGCCTGGAAGATCTCCGCCTTGAGACCGAATTCCCGTTCGGGCTGCTGCTCCACAGCCGGGCGCTGCAGGTCCAGGAACTGACCGCCCTGCCGCGCACGCGGGAGATCCGCTCCGCGTCCGAACTTGGCGAAGGCGTGGAAGTCCTGGTTTCCTCCTCGTCCAGGCGCGGCCGCTCGGGGGACCTCTGGGGAGTCAGGGAGATGCGCGCCGACGAGGACGTAAGGTCCGTAAACTGGAAGCTTTCAGCCAAGACCGGCCGCCTCATGACGGTAGAGTACGCCGAGGCCGTGGGTTCGCGCGTGACGGTCCGCCTTGAAGGGAACGCCTCGGGCCCGGAGGGTGAAACACGCGTGGAGGAGGCGGCCGGCGCCTGCCGTTTCTTTATCGACGCGGGAGCGGAGGTGCGGCTGATAACTCCGGACGGAGAGATAGACTACGGCCGGGGACTGCTGCACCTCGACCGGCTCCTGCGCTCCCTGGCGCTGGCCGGCGACGGCGCGAAACCCAGGCCCTCGACCAGCCCGGACCCCGTGCCCGCCGGAGAAAGCCAGGACGAGGTACTCTGGCGCCGCCTGACGCTGGCTGGCTGCTGGCTTATCTATTTGTGCCTGTTCCTGGTGGAGGAATTCCGCACCTACCCGGCGGGCGTGATCGCCGCGCTGCTGGCCGCCGCCACGCTGGCCCGGGGGCGCGGCCTGCCGCGCCTGCCCGGGCGTTTATGGGACGCCGTTTCGCTGGCGGTGCTGCTGCACGCCGTGCTGCTGCACTGGCGCAGCGCGGGGATCATGGTGGCCAATACCTGGCTGGTCGGGTACATGCTTGTGTATTTCGCGTTCAATACCGGCGACTTGGCCGGGCGCAGGCGGGCCTTCACCGTTTTCTACCTCGGCTTTTTCCTGGTGTCGGGACAGACCATCAGCCTCTGGTACTTCCCCGCTTACCTGGCCTACCTGGCCTTCGCCACGGCCTGGCTGGCCGCCGAATGGGGGGCCGGCCTGCGCCCGGGGCGGCGCTGGCCCGGCGCGCTGGGAACGGTGATGGGGGTCCTGCTCGTCCTGAGCGCGGCGGTCTTCGCCGCGATACCGCGCGTGGAGCCGCGTATCCGGCGCAGCCCGATAGTGGCCGCCCTGGGGCTGGATAAGCTGAACGCCCGCTCCTCTTCCGTAACGGGCTTCACGAAGAACGTTTCCCTCGGCTATTTCGGGGAGCTCAAGCGGTCCGGCGCAAGGGTGATGCGCATAAGGCCGCTGAAGTCCGCCGGGTCCGACCCGCCGCCGCTCTACGTGCGCGGCATGGCCTTCGACGAGTTCGACGGCCTCCGCTGGAGCAAGGGAGCCAACGACCTGAAGTACCGGCTAAACGGGCGGTTGTTCTGGAGCCGGGACGGCGGCGGGCCCATGACGCGCTCCGGCCGGAGCCTGCTCTTCCCGGGCGGGGGCCCCGCCTCGCCCACGGCGGCCGCGGAATACACCATCTACCCCATGAACCTGGCGGTGATCTTTTCCGCCTACCCTATAAGTTCCGTGGAGCCGGCCGGCGCCGGCGCCTTTTTCGACTATACCGACAGCGCCTATTTCGCCGTGCCGTACCAGCGCGGCGTGCAATATACCGTGCGCGGCCGGGCGCCTGTTCCTTCCGAAGGAATACTGGCCTTCACGGAAGACTCGGAGAATCTGCTCCGGCGCTACCTGCGCATCCCGGAGGGAGAGGATCCCCGAATGGCGGGCCTGGCCCGGAGCGTCACCCGCAAGGCCCGGGGGCCCCTGGCCAAGGCGCGCGCCATAGAGAAATACCTGCGGTCGACTTATAACTATTCTCTCTTTTCTAAAAAGGAAGGCGCGAGCCTGGCGGATTTCCTGTTCGTGACCCGCGAGGGGAATTGCGAGTATTTCGCGTCCGCTGCGGTCATGCTCTTGCGTCACGCCGGGGTGCCCGCGCGGCTGGTGACCGGGTTCCTGGCCTCGGAGTATAACGAATACGGCGATTTCTACGACGTGCGCCAGAGCCAGGCCCACGCCTGGACCGAAGCCTATATCCGCGGGCTCGGCTGGGTCCGGCTGGACCCCACGCCTTCCGGGAGCTACGGGGCCCTCTTGGGCAGGCGGCTGGCCGGCCGGCTGTCGCGCTGGCTCGAGGCCGGCAATGTCCGCTGGTACCGGCATGTCATCGGCTACGACAACTACGCCCAGCGTAATACCTTCCACCGCCTGGGCGTGGCTGTCTCGCGCTGGAACCTGGCGCGGACGCTGGGGTGGCTGGCGGGGATCTTCGCCGCGGCGCTTATCCTGCGGGCCGTGGCCCTGGCCTGGCCGCGCCGCCGGACCGTACGGCCCGCCCTGGATATTTTCGCCCGGGCCCAGGCCGCCCTGGAAAGCGCCGGCCTCCGGCGCGAGCCGTGCTGGACCCCGCGGGAATACGCCCTCTGGGCGGCCCGCCGGCGCCCCGACCTGTCCGGCATCCTTAAACTGGCCGACGAACACTACCAGGAGCGCTATGCCGGGCTGCCGCGCACAACAGAAGAACTTACCGCCGCCCGGGAAATTCTCGCGCAGCTCCGCGCACGCACCGCGCCGCCTTTCTGGCGCGGACTACGACACCGGAATTAGGATCGCCGGCCTGTTTGAACCACCGCCTTAATTTAGGTATATTTTATCTATGAATCCATTAAGCCTGTTGCGACAATTTATCAAAGGCCTGACCACCGAGACGGAACCGCCGCAGATAGCGGCCGGCGTGGCCTTCGGCTTCCTCATCGGCCTGCTGCCCAAAGCCACCCTTACCGTGCAGCTGCTGCTGGTGCTGGTGATGGCCCTGCGCGTTAATTTCCCGATAGCGCTGCTGGCCATCGCGGCCACCGTGCTGGTCAATCCCCTGCTGGACAAGCTCACCGACCCGCTCGGCTACGCGCTGCTTTCGGCGCCGTCCCTGGCGCCGCTGTGGACCAGCCTCTACAACATGCCCGTCCTGCCGTGGACCGGGTTCAACAACACGGTGCTGCTGGGCGGACTGCTCTTCGGCCTGCTGATGTTCGCGCCCATATACTTCGCCGCGCGCAGGGGAGCCCGCGTCTACAATGAGCGCTACAAGGAAAAAGTGATGAATTCCAAACTGGTCAAGGGGCTTAAAGGCTCGTTCCTCTTCGACTGGTACTTCAAGGCGGGGGCATAATATGCGCTGGTCATACATAATACCCCGCTTCATCCTGCTGGTCCTCGTCTGGGCCTTCTTCTTCTTCGCCTTCGATCCCCTGCTGAAGATGGGCATCGTTAAAGGTCTCGAAAAAGGCCTGAAGGCCAAAGTGGAAATAGCCGGTCTTAAGACCAGTTTCCGCCATCCTTCCCTGAAGCTGACGGGCTTCGCCGCCGCCGACTCGAAGGACGAATTCCGCAATATCGTGGAATTCTCCGAACTGTCCTTCGCCGCGGCCGGCACGCAGCTCCTAGAGAAAAAGCTGCTGGTGGAGAACGCCGCGCTTACGGGGCTGCGCTTCGGCACCGCACGCAAGACGTCGGGCAAGCTCCCGTTCGCCGCCGAGGAACCGCCTTCGGAACTCGTGGCCAGCCTCAAGGCCGAATCGAAGGACTTCACCATGGACCGGGTGGCGGACGCGAAGGCCGACGCGGCGGCCGACTACAAGGTAGACCCCGACGACCTCGAATCCGTAAAGCTGGCCAAGCAGCTTGAGGAAGACTACAACCGGGATTACAAGAACATCTCCGAGCGCCTGGACACGAAGAAGTACGACGCCGCGCTGGACGCGCTGAAGGCCCGGTATGAAAAGGCCAGGGGCGAAAAGAACTTCGCCAAACAGGCCAAGGAATACGGCGAGATCGGCAAGGAAGTGAAAAAGCTCAACGCCGAGTTCAAGAAGGACAAGGAAGAGGTGGAAGCCGCCCTCGCCAAAGCCAAAGGCGCCTTCAAAGCCATCGACGAAGCCCGCAAGAAAGATACCGCCAACGTGATGTCGAAGATGAAACTGCCGTCGATGGACACCCAGTCCATAGCGCGCATGCTGGCCGGGCCGGTGATAGCCGAAAAGACCGCGCAGGCCATGAAGTGGATGGCCATGGCGAAGAAATACATGCCCTCCAATTCAAAGGGCGTGCTTAAGAACGAGGCGCCGCGCGGCCGCGAGGTGCATTTCCCCAGGGAACACGCCTATCCTGCGGTGCTCGTGCGCAGGCTGGACATCAGCGGCGAGCTCGGCCTGGAAGACCCGCTGGCCTACACCGGCACGGTGGAAGGGCTTACCAGCCAGCCGCAGGTCTACGGCAAGCCCACGACGGCGGCGCTCAAGGGCTCGAAAGGCGCGCGCAGGATGGACTTCAAAGCCTCGCTGGACGCAACGGGCGACACCATCAGGACCGATTCCTCGCTCTCCTATTCGGGGATGCCGGTAAAAGAACTGAAGCTCGGCTCCGAATCCTCTTTCATGGTGGACGTTACCGGCGCTTCCGGCGCGGTGGACGGAACGCTCAGGACTTCGGGCGAAGACCTGGACGGGAAAGCCGCGGTCCGCCTTACCGGCGGCACGTTCAAAGCGTCCGCCGACAAGATAAAGGCGGCCCCGCTGCGTTCGGCGGTGCAGTCCTCCTTCGCCGGCCTTTCCTCCGCTCTTATCGAGACGGATATTGCCGGCACGATGAAAGCCCCGAAACTTTCCATCAGGACCGACCTGGCCGACAAGCTTTCCAAAGCCTTCTCCGGCGCGATGGGCGCCGAGGTTAAGAAAGCCCAGGAGGCCGCGCAGAAGAAGATAGACGACGCGCTGAAGCCCTACAGGGACCGCCTGGACAAGCTTTCTTCGGGGAAACAGGCCGAGCTGGGCGACAAGCTTAAAGGCGCCGAATCGAAGATAACCGGGGCCGGGGACAACCTGCTCAAGAACCTGACCCCGTCCAAGCTGAAGCTTCCGAAGATAAAGTTCTGACGGGTATCCGGGGCACGGCCTTAGCGTGCCCAACTGCGGGGGGGGAAATGAAAAAGATTAGAATGCCTGTCGTATTCATAGGGCATGGCTCGCCTATGAACGCGGTGCTGGACAACCCGTTCACCCGGGCCATGAAAAGCCTCGGGACCAAACTTCCGAAACCGAAGGCCGTCCTGTGCGTCTCCGCCCACTGGCTGACCGAGAACGAACTGCGCCTTAACGGCGCCGACGATTTCGAGACCATCTACGATTTCTTCGGCTTCCCCGACGAGCTGTACAAGATGAACTACGCTCCTCCGCCGGCAGCGAAAGAGGCCGCCAGGACGGCGGCGCTGCTGGTACCGTCCCCGGCCATTGAGGAGCGCGGGCTCGACCATGGCGCCTGGACGGTGCTGCGCATGCTTTACCCGGATGCGGAGGTCCCCGTATTCCAGCTCAGCGTGGATCTGGCGGCGCCAGGCAAATACCATTACGACCTGGGCAGGCGCCTGGCCCCGCTGCGCGAAGAAGGGATACTTATCCTCGGCAGCGGCAACATAGTGCACAACCTGCCGCTTATGGATCAGGAGCTGGACGCCCCGCCGGAAGCATGGAACAAGGCTTTCGACCTGAAAGTTAAGGAATATATAGATAAGGACCGGCGCCCCGACTTGGCGGACTACGAAGCCCTGCCAGGGGGGGAACTGGCCGTGCCCACCCCGGACCATTACTGGCCCTTCCTGGTGGCGCTGGGGGCCGGGCTGCAGGATAAAGCCGCCTACCCGTACGAAGGCTACCACCACGCCTCTCTGTCCATGAGGGCCGTCCGCTTCG
>Ga0154587_103_pt1 | contig 8166 bp, 8 predicted proteins | sample RifGroF2_FD_116016 | JGI IMG/M metagenome (GOLD analysis project Ga0154587, IMG submission 116016) | Elusimicrobia bacterium GWF2_62_30 | reverse complement strand
ACTCGGCTTCGCTCCGCTTCATCCCGCTGGAAGAAATGGAAAAACAGGGCTACGGCAGCTATATCCCCAAGGTAAAGAAGTAGTCTTCCGCTCCGCCGGGGCTGAGCGCCGTTTGACAGGTTCCGGTACTTTGTTTTACATTATATATATGGCCGCATTTGTTCTTGCGGCGCAAGTTGTTAAAATTTGTCTATAGTTCTTTATTAAAGATGGTCCTGCTCCTGCTTTCTTTTGTAATTCTCCTTGTAAGCGCCGCTCTGTCGCTATGTTTCAGGCGCAGCCCGGCCCGCGCTTCCGCTGCCGGGGTCTATGGCGCCGTGGCCGCCTCCGTTGCCGGACTCGTGTCTGCCGGCCGGATCCTTCTTTCAGGCGGCACTGAAACTCTTTCCCTTCCCTGGCCCGTACCCCTTGGCTCACTAAGCTTTAACCTGGACCCGCTGGCCGCGTTCTTCCTGGTTCCCGTCTTCCTGCTCACGGCCTTCGCTGCCATCTACGGCTCGGACTACCTGAAATCCTACGCGGGCAAAAAACCGCTGGCCCTCGCCTGGGCGGCGTTCAACCTGCTTACCGCGGCCATGGTCCTGGTCATTACCTCGGCCAACGCCGTCCTTTTCATGCTGGGCTGGGAGCTGATGGCGGCCGCTTCCTTCCTGCTGGTGGTGTTCGAACATGAGAAAGCCCAGGTCCGCAAGGCGGCTTTCCTGTACCTGGTCGTAGGCGCGGCCGGCGCGCTTTTCCTCCTGCTGCTCTTTTCTCTGCTTTCCCCGTCCTCCCCTTCTTTCGATTTTTCGACGTTCAGGCGCCCGGAAGGGGTCCTCGCCGCCGCCGCTTTCCTGGCCGCGCTGGCCGGCTTCGGGTTGAAAGCCGGGTTCATTCCCTTCCATGTCTGGCTGCCGGAAGCGCACCCGGCGGCGCCCAGCCACGTTTCCGCCGTGATGAGCGGGGTGATGATAAAACTCGGCATCTACGGCATCATGCGCATGCTGTCTTTTCTCGCGCCCTGGCCCGCCTGGTGGGGCTGGACGCTGGTTTTTATTGGCGCGGTCTCCGGCCTCCTGGGGGTGCTTTTCGCGCTGTCGCAGCATGACCTTAAGCGCATGCTGGCCTATTCCAGCATCGAGAACGTAGGCATCATAATACTGGGCCTCGGGCTGGCCGTCGTCGGCACCTCGCACGGGATGTATCCGCTGGCGGCCCTCGCCTTCGGCGGGGCCCTGCTGCACGTGCTCAACCATGCCCTGTTCAAAGGCCTGCTGTTCATGGGCGCCGGGGCGGTGCTGCACTCGACCGGGACCACCGAGCTGGAGGCCCTGGGCGGCCTGGCCAAAAAGATGCCGCAGACCGCGTTCTACTTCCTGGTCGGTTCGGCCGCCATCTCCGGGCTGCCCCCCTTCAACGGCCTTGTCAGCGAATTCCTCATCTACCTGGGTTCCTTCGGGGCGCTAAGGGCCCGCGAGGCTTCCACCGTGTACGCGGCCGCCCTGGCTATCGGTTCTCTTTCCGCCATCGGGGCACTGGCGCTGGCCTGCTTCTCGAAGGCTTTCGGAACCTGCTTTCTCGGCGAGCCGCGTTCCGCGAACGCCGCCGGCGCGCACGAGGCCGGCCAGGCCATGCGCGCGGCCATGGCGGCCCTGGCCTGGGCCTGCTGTTTTATCGGCCTGGCTTCGCCGCTGCTGGTGGCCCCCCTCGCCGCCGCCGCCGGCTGCGTCCTGGACCCGCGCGCGGCCTCCGAACTGCTAAGGTACGCGCCCCTGCCCCTTTCCTACCTAAGCGCCGCCGCCGCGGCCTTCCTCGGCGCGGCGCTGGCCGTCGCCCTGCTCCGCGCGTTCGCGCTGCGCGGGCGCGTCCCGGCCGCCGGTCCCACCTGGGACTGCGGTTATGCCGCCCCCACGGCTAAAATGCAGTACGGCGCCTCCTCCTTCGCCCAGCCGCTCACCGACTTTTTTCAGCCGGCGCTGCGCGCGGCCAGGCATTACGCCGGCATAGCGGGCTATTTCCCGGGCAAGACCTCTTTCCATACCGAGAATAAAGCGCTCTTTTACGACAATTTCTATACCCCGGCCGCGGCCTATATCCGCCGCCTGGCTTTCCGCTTCAGCTGGCTGCAGCAGGGCCGCCTGCAGTTCTACATCCTCTATATCGTTACGGCCCTTATCGCGCTGCTTATCTGGAAGCTATGACCAAACAGCTGGCCCAATACCTGGTGGTCCTCGCCCTTTCCCCGCTGCTGCTCGGCGTGGTGAACAGGGTGAAGGCCTTTTTCGCCGGCCGGCGCGGGCCGCCGCTGCCGCAGCTCTATTTCGACCTTTACAAGCTGCTGCACAAGACGCCGGTATACAGCCGCACCACCACCCGGGTGTTCCGCGCGGGGCCCGTAGCGGCGCTGGCCTGCCTGCTGACGGCGCTGGCCATAGCGCCTTTCGGCGGCCGGCCGTCCTTCTTCGCGTTCGACGGGGATTTCATCCTGCTGGTCTACCTGCTGGGCATGGCCAGGTTCGCCACGGTCATAGCCGCGCTCGACACCGGCTCCAGCTTCGAGGGCATGGGCGCCAGCCGCGAGGTGCAGTTCGCGGTGTTCGCGGAGCCCGCGTTCTTCCTGGCGCTGGCGGCGCTGGCCAAGACCACCGGCGCCATGTCCGTGTCGGGCATCTTCGGCGCGCTCACCCCCGCGGTCTGGACCACGGCCGCGCCCGTGCTGGCCCTGGTGACGGCCGCGCTGTTCCTGGTCTTCCTCGCCGAGAATTCGCGCGTGCCCGCCGACGATCCCAACACCCACCTCGAGCTTACGATGATCCACGAGGTGATGGTGCTCGACCACAGCGGCCCCGAACTGGCCTTCATCCTCTACGGCGCGTCCCTCAAGCTCTGGCTGCTGGGCTCCTTCATAGCCTGCTCCGTGCTGCCCCGGCACTCCGGTTCCTGGCTGACGGACGCCGGGCTTTTCACCGCGGCCATGTTCGCCATCGCCGTCGTAGTGGGCGTAGTGGAATCGATAATGGCCAGGCTGCGCATGTCCAAGGTGCCTTACATGCTGATAACCGCGCTGGCCTTCTCCGCGCTGGCGCTGATCTTCCAGGTGGGCAGATAATGCATACTTTCGCCGAACTGATAATCGTCTTCGTGATCCTGCTGGACCTGGCCCTGGCGGTCACGGGGTCGCTGGCCACCTGCATCAGGATAGCCGCGCTGCAGGGCGTGGTGGCCGGCCTCCTGCCCCTCCTGGCCGGCGGCCATATAGAGACCCGCACCTTCCTCTTCGCGTTCGCGATAATCTTCCTTAAAGGCGTGGTTTTCCCCTGGCTGCTGCTCAGGGCGCGCGACCGCTCCGGGGCCGGCAAGGAAGTGGAGACGCTCATCAGCTACCCCGTCTCCATCCTGCTCTGCATCGGCGCCTTCATCGCCTCGTCGTGGCTGGGCTCGCGCCTGCCCCTGCCGACGGCCAACGTAGCCTGGATCGTGCCCGCGTCCCTGGCCACCATCTTCACGGGCTTCCTCTTGATAACCACGCGCACCAAAGCGATAACGCAGGTGCTCGGCTACCTGGTGATAGAGAACGGCATCTATATCTTCGGCCTGGCCCTTTTCGTCGAGCAGCCCATGATGGTGGAGCTCGCGATACTGCTGGACGTGTTCGTGGCGGTGTTCGTGATGGGCATAGCTATCTTCCATATCAGCCGGGAATTCGACCATATAGATACCGCGGAACTTTCGGAGCTTAACGACTGGCGCCGCCCGGAGGACGTGAAATGACGAACGCCCTCCTGCTCCTGCCGCTGGGCGCCGGCCTGCTGGCCTTCCTGATAAGGAACGACGGGACCCGCCGGCTGCTGCTCTTGTACACCGCCGCCGGGCATTTCCTGCTCGCCCTCCTGGCGCTTTATGAGGGACCTTCCCCTGTCTGTAGCGGCTCTCAGCCGGCCCCCTGGTTCGCCTATGACGCGCTCGGCCTGTACTTTCTGGTCATAACCTCGCTGGTGTTCCTGGGCGCGGCCTTCTTCGCCGTCAAATACCTGGCCTCGGAAAAGCGCGACCCCGGCGAGGATTCGGAAGCAGGTTTCATCTTTAATAACGCGCCGGAAGCGGTCTTCACCGGCTGCCTGCTGTTCTTCCTGGCGGCTATGACCGCCGTTACGGCCAGCCGGCACCTGGGCATGCTCTGGGCCGCCGTCGAAGCCACCACCCTGCTGAGCGCGCCGCTCATTTATTTCCACAGGCACAAACGCTCCCTGGAGGCCACGTGGAAATACCTGCTTATCTGTTCCGTGGGCATTGCCCTGGCGCTCATGGGCAACCTCTTCCTGGGGGCGGCCGGCCTCAAATCGGGGGCGGGGCTGGAGCTGGATACCCTCCTGTTGAACGCCCCGTCGCTCGCCAAGCCGCTGCTTAAAGCCGCCTTCCTGTTCATCTTCGTGGGCTACGGCACCAAGATGGGCCTGGCGCCGTTCCACACCTGGCTGCCGGACGCCCACAGCGAATCACCGGCGGTGGTCTCCGCGCTGCTTTCCGGGGCGCTGCTTAACTGCGCCTTCCTGGGCATCCTCCGGGCCCATAATATCTGCGTCGCGGCCGGCCTGGCCGATTTCTCGGCAGGCATCCTGGTCCTCTTCGGCCTCCTGTCCATAATAACGGCCGCCCTGTTCATGCTTGGACAGCGCGATTACAAGCGCATGCTCGCCTATTCCAGCATTGAGCACATGGGGATACTCGCCCTCGGGGCCGGGCTTGGCGGCGGCGCCCTCTTCGGCGCGCTCCTCGGCGCGCTCAGCCATTCGCTGGCCAAGGCCGGGCTGTTCTTCACGTCCGGGCTGGTCCTGATGGCGGAAAAGACCAAGCGCATCGCCGACGTGAAAGGCCTCTGGCGCCGGGCCCCGCGCACGGCCCTGCTGTGGCTGGCTGGCTTCTTCCTGATAACCGGCACCCCCCCGTCCGGCATTTTCCTGGCGAAGTTCCTGGTGCTGCGCCGCCTGGTCGAGCTGGGCCATTACTGGCTCGCCGTGATCTACCTGTTCGCCCTCGGGGTGCTCTTCACCGGCATGGCCCGCGTCTTTATCCCGATGACCTTCGGAGAGCGGGAAGGCAAGGAAGGCGAAAAACCTTTTACGGAACCGGCGGACATGATGCTGCCCATAGCGGCTTTCTTCGTCTGCGTGATACTGGCCGGGCTTTTCCTCCCGGGCTGGCTGCAGAGGCTGATTAACGCGGCGGCCGGGAACGCGGGCGCTTTATGAAGACCGATAACCATTCCTCTTTTATTTTTTCCGCCACGGACATAGAACCGGAGATCTTCCTGGATACGGCGGGCTCGAGGTTGGCCGCCGGGGGGCGCGCCATAGCCTATTTCGCCGTGCCCGAGGGCGCGGCCTACCGCCTGGTGCTGGCGGTGGCCTTCGACCGCGAAAGCCGCGTGGAGGTGTACTCCGCGCCATTGGGCGGGCCGTTCAGGTCGCTGACACCCTCCTTCCCGCAGCTGCACCTCTTCGAGCGCGAGATCTACGAGCAGACCGGCTATACCCCGGAAGGGCACCCATGGCTGAAACCGGTGCGGTTTACCGGCGCCAACGATAAACCCGGGGTGGCCGATTTCTTCAGCGTGCACGGCAGCGAGATCCACGAGGTGGCCGTGGGGCCGGTGCACGCCGGCGTTATCGAGCCCGGGCATTTCCGTTTCCAGTGCCATGGCGAAAAGGTCTTCCACCTGGAGATAATGCTGGGTTACCAGCACCGGGGAGTGGAAAAGCGGTTCATCGGCGGCCCCGGCCCGCGCGACCTGCGCTACGCCGAGACCCTGGCGGGCGACACCTCTATAGGGCACGGCTGGGCTTATTGCGGCGCCATCGAGGCGCTCTGCGGCGTCAACGTCCCCGCGCGCGCGCAGGCGCTGCGCGGGATAATGCTGGAGCTGGAGCGCCTGGCCAACCATACCGGGGACCTGGGCGCGCTTTCCGGCGACGTGGCCTACCTGCCGACGGCCTCTTTCTGCGGGCGGCTGCGCGGCGACTTCCTGAACATGTCCGCCCTGGTCTGCGGCAGCCGCTTCGGCCGGAACATGCTCCGGCCCGGCGGCGTAAACTTCGACCTGGACTACGCCCTGGTCAAAGAGCTGAAACTGCGGCTGGAGACGGTCTACCGCGACGTCGAGAACGCGGTGTCCCTGCTGTGGAACACGGCCTCGGTGATCGACCGCTTCGACGGGACAGGCACCGTCTCCAAGCAGGCCGCGGAGGGCCTGGGCCTGGTGGGCCCCGCCGCGCGCGCTTCGGGCGTAGGGCTGGACACGCGCCGTAATTTCCCTTACGGCCCGTACGAGAATTTCACCCTGGCGGTTTCCGGCAGCGGCGACGTTTACTCAAGGGCCTATGTGCGCTGGCTCGAGATACAGAAATCCGCCGACCTGGTGGCGGCCTGGCTGGACAGCCTGCCGGAAGGTCCGGTAAGCGCGGAGTGCGGCGACTTGAAGCCTGACTGCGGCGCCATCTCGCTGATTGAAGGCTGGCGCGGGCAGATCTGCCATTTCGCGCTGACCGGCGCCGACGGGAAGCTGCGGTATTACAAGGCGGCGGACCCGTCTTTCCATAACTGGCAGGGGCTAGCCATGGCGCTGCGCAACGGCGAGATCTCCGATTTCCCGCTCTGCAACAAGAGCTTCAACCTCTCGTACTGCGGGCACGACCTGTGATTTTAATATGATCAAAGCGCTGATAGCGAGAATAAAGCAGGGCTACAGGACGATGGAGTTCCCGTCGCCGGAGATAAAGCTCCCGCCGCGGTTCCTCGGCCTGCCGGAAATCAAAGCCGCGGGGCTGGAGAAAGCGGCCGCGGCCTGCCCGTATGCCGCCATCTCCGCCCAGGCCGGCACCCTGGACCTGGGCCGCTGTGTTTTCTGCGGCGCCTGCGCCAAGGCCTCTCCCGCCGTAAAGTTCACGAAAGAATATAAACTCTGCGCCGGTTCGCGCGAAGACCTCGTGCTGGGCCGCGACGGCGCCAGACGCGCCCGGCCCGTGCCCGAAGACCTGCGCCGGATCCTGGGCCGGTCCTTCAAGCTGCGCCAGGTGAGCGCCGGCGGCTGCGGCGCCTGCGAGGCGGACTGCAATGTGCTGGGCACCCTCGCTTTCGACCTTGGGCGTTTCGGGGTGCAGTTCGTGGCCTCCCCCCGCCACGCCGACGCGGTCTTGATCACGGGACCGGTGACGAAGAACATGGCGCTGGCCCTGCGCAAGACCTATGATGCGGTGCCCGCCCCCAAGCTGGTGATAGCCTGCGGCGCCTGCGCCATCTCCGGCGGGCCCTACTCCGGGCACGAGGAATGCCCGGGTATTCCCGCGGACATTCCCGTCGACTTGTATATCCCCGGCTGCCCGCCCCACCCGCTGACCATCCTCGACGGCATCCTGCGCCTTATCGGCCGGGTCGAATAAAGCTTCGCCCCCGGGTCGTCCCGGGCGCGCTGGCCGTTATTTAGAAGTAAGACCGGGGGACCTGTAAGGTCCGGTCAGAATTTCACTACAAGTATGGTGGCTCCGCCGAGCGTGCTCGCGAAGAGATCGCTTACGCTGAAACCGGTGGTCCTGCTGTCGCGCAGCTCCTTGGCGGCGCCCGCAACCAGCACCAGGCCCATGGAGTAGAGCCAGGCATGGTCCTTGTTCTTGATGTGTTTTTTGAAGAGAGGATAGGAGACATGGGACAGCACCGTTCCCGCGCAGAAATGCACGTATTTGTCCTTGTCCGCCGAAGAAAGTGAGTCGAACACGTCCGCGCTGGCGCTGCCGGCCAGGCTCAGAACGAGGATCGCACCTATAAGCGCTTTTTTCATCCCCCTATAATACAATACTTGCGGCGTTTTTTGCCCGGGCTCTTTGGCCCTTGACGATAAATATACAATTTGTATAATTTAAACAAGGATCCGCGCACGAGACAACAATGCTAAAACTCCTCTCACTTCTTCTGTTCCTCCCGCAGGTTTCCGCCTTCGCCGCCGACAGGCCGCTTAACCTCGAAGACGTCAATTTCAGCGCGATAGCCGCTTTCCAGGCTCCCGCCGCTAAGGCTTTTTCCATCCCCTATCGCCTGGACGCGCACGCCGATGAACGCTGATAGCCGCTTTCCAGGCTCCCGCCGCTAAGGCTTTTTCCATCCCCTATCGCCTGGACGCGCACGCCGATGAACGCT
>Ga0154587_102_pt1 | contig 8299 bp, 7 predicted proteins | sample RifGroF2_FD_116016 | JGI IMG/M metagenome (GOLD analysis project Ga0154587, IMG submission 116016) | Elusimicrobia bacterium GWF2_62_30 | reverse complement strand
GTCGGGCAGTTTATAATCCAGCAGGAGGATGGCCGGCGGCTTTTCCCTGAGCGCCGCCAGGGCTTCTTCTCCGGTGGCTGCGGAGCGCACGGCGAAGGTTACCGTTTCCCCGAAATCCGGCAGGGGAACGGAGAAGCCTTCCAGCGAGCGCTCGGCGCCGCTGCGCATGCCGGCTTCGTCGTCAACTATAAGGATGTCGAGCTTGTGGGCCCGGAGGTCGTCGTCAGGCATGGGTTTCACCCCCGCCCATCAGGCGCTTCAACTCGGCTTTGAGCTGCTCGAAGCGCAGCTCCTTGTGAATGATGGCGTCGGCTTTTATCCAGTCCTTGGGGTCGTGCGCTTTGTCGAAATAGAAGCCGGTCTCTTTTGTGACGGAAGTCACTATCACTACGGGGATGGAGGGGTCCATCTTCTTTATCCTGTGGCTAAGCACGAAGCCGGAATCCGGGTTCTCCATCATAAGGTCCAGTACGGCGGCGTTGAAAGCTCCGGGCTTGATGAGCGGTTCGGCTTCCTTCTGGGTGCAGGCGGCCACCACCTCGTAATTCTCGCTTTCGAGATAGATCTTCATCTGGTCCATCATGTCCGGATCGTCTTCTACTACAAGTATCCGGGTTTTAGCGTCGTCTTTCATGTTCATGTCCTCCGTGTTGTTAACGCAAAGTTCCCCTGGCGAGCGTCTCGCTCTTCAATTTAATGGCGCCGGCCTCTTTAGCGGCGCGGGGCAGCTTCACCGTGAAGGTGGTCCCCGTGGGGCCGGCGGGGTCGGCGCTGGTCTCCACGGTGATATTGCCGCGGTGCACCTTTATAATGCCGTAAGAGACGGCCAGGCCCAGGCCCGTGCCCTTGCCTATCTGCTTGGTGGTGAAGAAGGGTTCGAAGATCTTCTTGGCGTTCTCGGCCTTTATGCCGCAGCCGTTATCCGCGACGGAGAAGCAGACGGAGGCGCCCTCGGCGAAGGTGCGCACTTTCAGCTCGCCGCCGGCGCTCATGGCCTCCAGTGCGTTGGTGACCAGGTTGGAGATCACCTGGATTACCTGGTCGGGGTCCATTTCGGCCTGCAGGTCGGCGCCGCGTTCGATCGACAGTTTTACCGCCGCGGGCAGGATGGCCGTCTTGAAATAATTGTCAACCAGCTTGACCAGGTCCGTCTGGCGGAAGAAGGGCTTGTTCTTGCGCGCGAAGTTGAGCAGCCCGCCTACTATCTTCTTGCAGCGGTCGGCCTGTTCGGTGATCATTTTCGCGTCCGCGGCTACGCGGGAGTCCTGCTGGCATTGCTCGGAAAGCAGGTGGGCGTAGAGGAGCACCACGCCGAGCGGGTTGTTCAGCTCGTGGGCCACGCCGGCGGCGAGCTGGCCCATGCTGGCCAGCTTCTCCGACTGCATCAGGGCCTGCTTGGTCTTGGCGAGCTGGTTGTAGCTGACGGTGAGCTCGTCGGCGGTGCTCTTGAGGCGGTCGATGGTGTAGGGCAGGCACATCTCGCTTTCGGCGATGCCGCGGATGATGGCCACGGCGTGCTCCATGCAGGTGGGGTAGCCGCAGGCGCCGCAGTTGAGCTCGTCTTCCGGCTTTATCTTGCCGAGGTTGGAAAGGGTGGCCTTCAGCTCTTCCGCGCCGGGCAGTTTCATCCGGCGGTCTTCGGCTTCGAAGGAGGCGGTGTAATCCAGGCCGCGGAAACGGCGCACCGAGTCCTCCCACTCGTTTATCTTTATCTCGAAGTAGCTCTTGCGGGCGTAGCGGCGCAGGGCCGCCTCGCGGGCGTGCTTGGAGGTCTTCACGCTGATGCCGGGGCCCATCAGGCAGCCGTTGCAGCAGAGCAGGTCTATGAAATCGGAGTCTATATCGCCGTGCTCCAGGTTCTTGAGGACCTCGGGAAAGTTCTCAAGGCCTTCCGTGCTGAGAAAGCGCCCGCTCATGAGGTCCTCGCCGAGCTCGGCGGAGTCGAGCAGCCCCCCGCCCATGGGGTAGAGCACGCCCTTGGCGGGATGCGGCGGGTCGAAGCGCGCGTCCAGCGCGGTATGGCGGCTTACCCCGGCCTCTTTGCACATGGCGCGCAGTTCCACGAAGGTGAGGGATTCCGCGATGTCCGCGGGGTTGCGGGCGCCTTCGCTTTTCTTGGCGACGCAGGGCCCGACGAAAACCACCTGCACGTCCTGGCCGTACATTTCCTTTATGATGCGGGCTTCGGCGACCATGGGAGAGACGATGGGGGCGAGGTTCTTGACGAGCGCGGGGTGGTATTTCTCGACGAAAGAAACTACGGCGGGGCAGGCGGTGCTGATGTATTTCCTGCCGGGGTTCTCGTTGATGAGCCTGCGGTACTGCATGGAGACCATGTCGGCTCCGAAGGCCACCTCGCAGACGTATTTAAAGCCCAGGGCTTTGAGGACGCCGACGAAGCGCATCGGGTCGATGCCGCCGAACTCCACGGGAAAGCTGGGGGCGAGGGCGACGGCTACGGGGACGCCGCTCTTGAGCAGCGCTTTTACGGCGGCGGTGGAATCCAGGGTTTCCTTCGCGCCGCGGCTGCACATAAGGACGCAGTTGGCGCAGCCGATGCAGCGCTCCTTTATGACCTCGGCCTGGCCTGCCGAGATGCGGATGGCCTTGGCGGGGCAGCCGCGCACGCAGGTATAGCACGCCTTGCAGCGCTCTTTAATGGTCCTTACCATTTGTCTGTCTTCGTGGGTCATATGGTCGCCGGCTTAACTCGCGCCGCCCTCAGTGAGCGGGCTTCCCGTTTATCCTACGTCCGCAGCTTTCCGTTTCGTGTACTTGGTGTGCAGCAGAGTGTGGCTCTTCTCTCCCAGGGGCTTGCCCAGGAAGTCCTTGTATAGCTGCTGCACGGCTTTGTTGTTGTGCGAAACCCGTAGCTTCTCCTGCGCGTCTATGGCGTAGAGGGCTTTCATGCGCTCGACGACGGCGGCCTTGTTCCGGGCGAAGGGCTGGCCTCCGCCGTTGATGCAGCCGCCGGGGCAGGTCATAACTTCTATGAAGTGGAGGTCCTTGCGGCCGTTCTTTATCTCCTCCAAAAGTTTTCGGGCGTTGCCGAGACCGCTGACGGCGGCTACGCCGGCCTCGAGCGCGCCTATCTTGAGCTTTGCCTCTTTCACGCCGTTCTGGCCGCGCACGGCCTCCACCTTCAGGTTGCCCAGCTCTTTGCCGGTGAGCAGGAAGTGGGCGGTGCGCAGGGCGGCTTCCATTACGCCGCCGGAAGCGCCGAACAGCTTGCCGGCGGTGCTGCGGTCTCCGAAAGGCAGGTCGGGCTCCTCGGGCTGCAGCTTCTTCAGGTCCAGGCCGTGCAGCCGCAGCAGCTGGGCAAGTTCGCGGGTGGTGAGCACAGCGTCGATGTCGGGGTTGCCGGCGCGGCCCATTTCGGGCCGGGTGACCTCGAACTTCTTGGCGGTGCACGGCATCACCGACACGCTGAAGATCTTGCCGGGGCTGATGCCCTGCTTTTTAGCGTAGTAGGTCTTTATCATGGCGCCGAGCATCTGCTGGGGGCTCTTGCAGGTGGAGAGGTGCGGCAGCATCTCGGGATAGAAGGTCTCCACGAACTTTATCCAGCCGGGCGAGCAGGAGGTCATCATGGGCAGCACGCCGCCGTTCTTGACGCGGTGCGCCAGCTCGCTGGCCTCTTCCATGATGGTCAGGTCGGCCGCGAAGGAGGTGTCGAAGACGGCCTTGAAGCCCATCTTGCGGAAAGCGGCCGTCATCACGCCGTTGACGTCGGTGCCGGCGGGCAGCCCGAACTCCTCGGCCAGCGAGACGGAGATGGCCGGGGCGTGCTGCACCACTACGTACCTGTTCTTGTCGGCAAGGGCTTCCGTCACGGGCTCGATGCCGCTGGTTTCCATCAGGGCCCCGGTGGGGCAGACGTTGATGCACTGGCCGCAGTTGACGCAGGAGCTCACGTTGAGGCTGCTGTCGAAAGCGCAGCCTATGAAGGAGTCGGAGCCGCGCTTGACGAAGTCTATGCAGGCCACGCTCTGGATCTCCTCGCAGACGCGCACGCATTTGCCGCAGAGGATGCACTTGTCGGGGTCGCGGGAGATGGAGGGGCTGGAAATATCCAGCGGCTTCTTCTTGCGCTGCACCGGGAAGCGGCGGCTCGTGACGTTATAGTCGCGGCTGAGCTTGTTCAAATCGCAGGCGGGCTGCTTGGCGCAGTACAGGCAGTCGTCGGGGTGGCTGCCCAGCAGCAGTTCCACCACGGTCTTGCGGGCGTTTATCACGCGGGGGCTGTTGGTGAGGATCTTCATGCCCTCTGCCGCCGGGTAGGAGCAGCTGGGGATCAGGTTGGCCTGGCCCTCCACTTCCACCACGCAGATGCGGCAGGCGCCCGACGGGAGCATGCCTTCCATATGGCAGAGCGTGGGCACGTGCACGCCTTCGCGCTTCAGCACGTTGAGCAGGGTTTCCCCCGCCTGGGCCTCTACGGACTTTCCGTTGACAGTGAGTTTCATGATGTTATCCCTATTATGCGGCGCTGACGGCCTTGAACTTGCAGACGGTCCTGCAGGAGCCGCAGGAGATGCATTTCTCGGAGATGATGTAATGAGGCACTTTGGGTTTGCCGACTATGGCCTGCGTCGGGCAGCCTTTCATGCACAGAGTGCAGCCTTTGCACTTGTCGGCGTCGATGGTGAATTCCAGCATCTCGGTGCAGGCGCCCGCCGGGCATTTGCGCTCGAAGATGTGCGCTTCGTACTCGTCGCGGAACCAGCGCAGCGTGGACAGCACCGGGTTGGGCGCGGTCTGGCCCAGGCCGCAGAGGGAGGTCTCTCGGATGACCTGGCTCAAGTCCTCCAGGTTCATGATGCCGGAGAAGCGGGCGAGCGCGTCGGCGTCCTTCTCCCCGCGGCGGTGGCGCGTGATGGCCTTGAGGATCTCGAGCATGCGCAGCGTGCCCTCGCGGCACGGGATGCACTTGCCGCAGCTCTCGCGTTTGATGAAGTCCATAAAGAACTTGGCCACGTCCACCATGCAGGTCTTCTCGTCCATCACCACCAGGCCGCCGGAGCCCATCATGGCGCCGACGGTCTTGAGGGATTCGTAGTCCACCTGGATGTCGATATGGCTCATCGGGATGCAGCCGCCGGAGGGGCCGCCGATCTGCACGGCCTTGAAGGCCAGGCCGTTCTCGATGCCGCCGCCGATGTCGAAAACTATTTCCTTCAAGCTGGTGCCCATCGGGATCTCGACGAGGCCGGTGCGGTTCACCTTGCCGGACAGCGCGAAGACCTTGGTGCCTTTGGAACCCTTGGTGCCGATGGCGGCGAAAGCCGCGGGTCCCTGGGAGATTATCTCCGAGACGTTGCCGAAGGTCTCGACGTTATTGATGACGGTGGGCTTGCCGAACAAGCCCCTTACGGCGGGGTAGGGCGGGCGGGGCCGCGGCATCCCGCGGCGCCCCTCGATGCTGTTCATCAGGGCGGTCTCCTCGCCGCAGACGAACGCGCCGGCGCCCATCTTTATGATGACGTCCAGGTCGAAGCCGCTGCCGTAGATGTTCTCGCCCAGCAGGCCGAAAGCCTTGGCGTCGGAGATGGCTTTCTTGAGGTTCTTGATGGCCAGCGGGTATTCCGCGCGGATGTAGACGTAGGCCTTGCTGGCGTGGATGGCGTAGGCGCCTATGGCGATCCCTTCCAGAATGCGGTGGGGGTCCCCTTCTATGGCGGAGCGGTCCATGAACGCGCCGGGATCTCCCTCGTCGGCGTTGCAGATGATGTATTTCTGGTCGGCGTCCGAGGAGAGGGCGATCTTCCACTTCTTGCCCGTGGGGAAGCCGCCGCCGCCGCGGCCGCGCAGGCCGCTGGCCTCTACCGCGTCGCAGGCCTGGGCGGGCGTCATTGTGTGGATAACTTTAAGAAAGGCGCCGTAGCCGCCTCGGGCTATGTGCTCCCGGATGGAATTGGGGTCCACTATGCCCACGTGCTTGAGCACGAAGCGCAGCTGCTTGGCGAAGAACGGGTGCTCGGAGAGCAGCGGGACCTTGGCCCATTTCTTCCCCCCGTCCTCGAACTGGCCCAGCACGTATTCCCTGGCCGGGGCCTTATCTTTGAAGACGGAAGCGAGCAGGGCGGGCGCGACGTCGCCGGTGGCGCGCTGGAAGCCGACCCGGGCCTGGCCCGGCAGCTGTACGTCCATGAGCGGCTCGGCGGCGCAATAGCCTATGCAGCCCACTTCCAGCACGTCCGCCTGCAGGTCGTTGGCCTTTATATAGTTTCGCACGGCTTCAAGGGTCTTCGCGGCGCCGGCGGCCAGGCCGCAGGTCCCCGTACCCACGTAGATTACCGCTCGGGAGAGGGTTTCCCTCCGGAGCCCGGCCGCGCCGGCGGCGTACTCCTCCGAGCCGAAGGCGCGGGTGAGGAAAGCCTTGCGGGCGGAGGCGGGTATGCCGGCGAGGTTGCGGCCGATGGAATCGTTATTTTGCGGCATTTGAATTCTCCGTTTTCCTGATGTCTTCCACGAGCTTGCGGAGCTTGTCCGGGGTGATCTTGGCGTGGAACTCGCCGTTGATGCTGACTACGGGAGCCAGGCCGCAGGCGCCTATGCAGGCCACCACCTCAATGCTGAAGAGGCCGTCGCGGGTGGTGTCCCCCGCCGTTATGCCCAGGACTTCCTCGCACATCTTGAGCACGCCGGCGGAGCCTTTCACATGGCAGGCCGTGCCGCGGCAGATCAGGATGTGGTGTTTTCCCACCGGCTTGAACCTGAACTGGTTGTAGAAAGTGGCCACCCCGTAGACCTTGCTGGCCGGGATATTCAGGTGTTTGGCCACCCGGAGCGCGGCCGCCTTGGAAATATAGCCGTCCTCCGCCTGGACTTCCTGCAGGATAGGGATGAGCTTGTCGCGCTTGGCGAAGCTGTGGCGTTCCAGGACTTTGTCCACTTTGCTGGGGGAGCTCATTTTACTTTCTCCTTGAGACGGCTCTTGCGGGCGAAATACGAGACTTTTTCGATACTGAGGGTTATATCGATCTGCTCGAGAAAGATCCCCGCCGGGACTTTTATCTGGACAGGGGCGAAGTTGATAAGGCCGCGCACCCCGGCCCGCACCAGGATGTCGGCGGCTTCCTGGGCCGACGAGGCGGGCACCGTGATGATGCCCACCGCCGCTTTCTCGCGCGAGACGGTCTTTTCCAGCTGCCCGATGTGGTGCACCTGGCAGCCGGAGTAGACCCGGTTTATCTTTTCCGGGTCCTGGTCGAAAGCCGCGACTATGCTGAGGTTCGGCCTGCGCTTGAGGAAGTAGGAAAGTATGGCCTTCCCGAGGTTTCCCACCCCTACCAGTACCATCTTGGTGAGGGCCGAAGATTCCAGGTGCGAGTACAGTTCAGCCAGGAACTCCTTGATGGGGTAGCCCCGCTGCGGGGTGCCCTTCAGGTCGAAGTTCATGAGATCGCGCCTTACCTGCTCCGGAGAGACCCCCACCGCCGAAGCCAGTTCATGGGAGAACACGTGGTCCGAGCCCGCCTCCAGGCGGTTATGCAGGAACTGGCAGTAGCGGAAGAATCTCTCTACGGTACGCTGTGGTATCTTCGTCATGGTATTCGTTCCTTATTTGGTGCGGCCTTCGACGTTAACCTGGTCCTTTTTGAGGGCCAGCAGCTCTTTTACCTTTGCCACGAACTCCTTGGGCTTTATGGGCTTTTCCATGAACGCGTCCACCGGCAGGAATTCCCCGTCTTTTTCGCCGAACTTCTGCGGCGAGGTCTCGTTAACGGAGGTCAGCATCATTATCGGGGTGTACTTCAGGGTTTCGACCCTGCGGAACTTCTGGGCCGTGGCGAACCCCTCCGTGGAGTCGTCCATCATCACGTCCAGTATAATGAGGTCTGGGTTCTCTTTGGAAGCCTTCTCGAACCCTTCCTTGCCGTTGATCGCCGTAACAACGGTGTGGCCCTGGCCCTGCAGCACCACTTCGCAGGTATCCAGGATGTCTTTGTCGTCGTCTATGCAGATTATCTTGGCCATACTATCCTCCGTTCATCGTTCTGATTGTAACGGTGCGCATTGCACCGTTATTTATTAACGTTAATCAATTAACGTTGGCTACGGAAATAGTATACGTCATCGTTCCCGGTTTGTCAAGAGTCTGCTATAGGATGTATTTCTACGACGGAGAATGTCCCGCGCGGCAACGTTACACCCGCAGCGGGACCTGTGACGGACGCGGGAAACGCATCGTTACAAAACGCGTGCGGTAACGGCGCCCCCCTGGCCCAGGTTGCGGCCTCAGCCGAAGCGGACGGCCCTCATGGACAGAGAGGCGTGGTGGTAGCCTTCGTACGGG
>Ga0154587_112_pt1 | contig 10011 bp, 8 predicted proteins | sample RifGroF2_FD_116016 | JGI IMG/M metagenome (GOLD analysis project Ga0154587, IMG submission 116016) | Elusimicrobia bacterium GWF2_62_30 | reverse complement strand
TGATCTCCAGGCAGTTATCGTGGTCGAGGTGCACGTGCTGGGCGGAAATGATGATGGCGCCGTGGTCGTGCTGCATGTCCAGCAGCTTGTTTACCACGTCGCGCTTGTGGTGGTCGTAGACCAGCGTGACCGCCCCGGCCACGCCCCCCCCGCGGGCAAAGACGTCGGTGACGAATTCCTTGCGGATCAGGTCGGCTATGGCCTTGGAGCGGTTGGTATAGCCTTCGCGCGAGATGAACGCGTCGAAACGCCGCAGGAGTTCCCCCTCCAGCGAGACGCCGAACCGTGAAAGTTTATGCCCTTTCTGTGTCATCTTCATAATAATTGTAGCACAACACGGAGAGCGCGGCAACCGGCTGCCCATTAGTCCCGGTTCCGGCTGGGCCCAATGGCAAAAAGATCAGGGACCAATATCCCACAGGAGGGATTATCTTTATAAGTATCATAGTATTGTCGGATGTTTCGTCGGGAAAGGAGACGCCGCATGAAGAACCTTAAGATAGCCCAGCTGTTCGCGGCCGCCACGCTCTGTTCCGGGCTGGCCGGCGCGCAGGAAATAGACTTCAACAACCTCCCCTCCATAACGGAGATAAAGAACCAGGCTTCCAGGATACAGGTTTCCGTGCCCAAGGCGAACGGACCCGAGGCCCGCGCTCAAAAAGAACTTACTATCATGCTTTTCATCAACGGCAAGAACAACCTCTCCAAATACGTGGACATCGACATGAACGAGATGGAGACCGTCGGCTCCACGGACAAGGTCAACATAGTGGTGCAGGCCGGCCGCATGGCCTACACGCCCCCCTCCAACCCGGGCTACCCCGGCGGCTGGGACGACTACGATTATCCCGGCAACGGCGGCTGGCATCCCGGCTACCCCGGCTGGCACCCCCAGCCCTATATGATGAAATCCGATTCCAACTGGACCGGCGTGCGCCGCTATTACGTCACTAAGGATAACGACACGGCCACCCTCGGCTCCCAGCTGGTGCAGGAACTGCCCAAGACCGACATGGGCGACTGGAACCAGCTGGCGGAGTTCGCGCAGTGGGCCCGGGCCAATTACCCGGCGAAGAAATTCATGCTGGTGGTCTGGAACCACGGCGACGGCTGGAAGACCAAGAGCCTGGAGAAAAAGGGCCCCATCGCCAAGGGCATCTCCTACGACGACGAGACCGGCAACGGCATAACCACCGTGCAGCTCGGGCTTGCGCTGGCCAAGATGGGCGGCGTGGACATCTACGCCTCCGACGCCTGCCTGATGCAGATGCAGGAAGTGGTCTACGAACTTAAGAATTACGCGCCGGTGATAGTGGGTTCCGAAGAGACCGAGCCGGGCGACGGCTGGGACTACAACGCCTTCCTTACCAGGCTGGTGGCTACGAACCTCTCCCCCGAAGCGACGGCCAAGGCCGCCGTGGAAGGCTACGGCGCCTCCTATTCAGCTAAAGGGCAGGCCGTCACCCTGTCGGCCGTGCGCTCGCGCGAAACCGAAGCGCTGCGCCAGCTCACCGACCAGTGGGTGGACCTGGCCATGAAGGAAGACAAGGCCAAATTGAAAGAGGCCGTCAGCGCCTCCACCGCCTTCGAGGCCGTGGACTCCCGCGACTTCCTGCACTTCCTGGCCCTCGCCGGGGAAAAAGTCCCCGCCCTGAAAGCCAAGGGCGCGGAGATGATCTCGCTGGTTAATAACCGGATGATGATAAAGAACGCCAACGTCGGAGACAAGTTCAAGAACGCCTCCGGCCTGGCCATGTATCTGCCCACCTCGGGCTTCGACGCGAACTATTCCAAGCTGGCGCTTTCAAAGGCCGGCAAATGGGACGAGTTCATGCAGTGGCTTAACAAATAAACGGCTAGGACATAAAAAGAACAGCCCCTCCTAAAGAGGGGCTGTTCTTTTTATGCCGTCGTTCAGGCGGGCCGGTAGCCTTTCAGCGCGTACCAGGCCTGGCCGAGCGCGATGCCGCCGTCGTTGGCCGGCACCTGCCGGTTGGTGAAAGCCCGCAGCCCGGCGTCGTCCAGCCCTTCCAGCACCAGCTCCAGCAGGGTCCTGTTCTGGAACACGCCGCCAGATAGGCATACTCTCTTTATCCCGGTCTCCAGGCTCAGCGCCTTTAATACCCCGACCGTGGCCAGCGCCAGGCCGCAGTGGAACCGCTCCGAGACCAGCCGCGCCTTGCCCCTGTCCGCGAAAGCCCCGCGCACGGCCGGGGAAGGGTCCAGGATATACAGGCCGTTCTCACTGGACAGGCCGAACTCATAAGGGTCGCGGCTGCGGGTTTTGAATAGGCTTTCAAGCTCCATGGGCGCCTGCCCTTCGTAGGTAGCCTCGCGCCTTAGGCCCGCTACGCAGCTTACCGCGTCGAAAAGCCTGCCCATGCTGGAAGTCTCCGGCGAGTTAAGCCCCGCTGCCAGCATCCGGGAAAGCGCCCGCAGGTTCCCGGCTGGCACGCCCTTCAGGAACTGGGCGGAGCGCAAGCCGCCGGGAAGAGAAGACAGCAGGGAAAAGGCGGAGCGCCAGATCTCGTGCACCGCGGCCTCCCCGCCGGGCAGCCGGAAATATTTCAGGTGGCCGGCCCGCCGCCAGGTGCCGTCCCCGAAAGCCAGGAATTCCCCGCCCCAGATCCTGCCGTCCGTGCCGTAACCGGTCCCGTCGAAGACGGCGGCCAGGAAAGGACATTCCAACTTATGCTCCGCGGCCGCGCTGAGAGCGTGCGCTGCGTGATGCTGCACCTGGATCTTTTTGCCGGGAAGCGCGCGGGCCAGGGCGGAGGAGGCGTATAGAGGGTGCAGGTCGTAAGCAGTGACGGCGGGAGAAACTTTGAGCAGCCCCCGCATTTTTGCCAGCGTCTCCCTGAAGAAAGCCTGGTTATGCGGCTCGGCAAGGTCGCCGATATGCTGGGAAAGAAAGGCCTCGGCGCCGCGGGTAAGGCAGAAGGCGTTCTTAAGGTCCGCCCCGCAGGCGAGCACCGGGGCGCCGCCGCAAGCGAGCTTCACCGCGGAAGGCACATAGCCGCGGGCGCGGCGCGCCAGGCGCAGTTCCCCCGCCGCTTCGAAAGCCACGCTGTCGTCCACCCTGTTATGGATGGGCCGGTCGTGGGAAAGCGAGAAAGCGGCCACGCCGGAAAGCCGCGCCTTCACTTCCGGCAGGTCTTTGCAGATGGGCTCGTCGCGGAAATTGCCGGAGGTCATCACCAGCGGGCCGTCGAAACCTTTTTGGGCCAGGAGCCGGAAAAGCGCGGCGTGAAGCGGGGTGTAGGGCAGCATCACGCCCAGGCGTGAAAGCCCCGGCGCGACGGCTTCGAAAGCGCGCGAGCGCCGCCTGAGCATGACCACCGGCGCTTCGGGAGAAGAAAGCGCCGCGGCCTCCAGCCTGGTGAGAAAACACAGCCGGCGCGCGGCGGCCGGCGACGGGACCATGACCGCGAAGGGCTTATGCGGGCGCTCTTTGGCGCGGCGCAGCCCGGCTACGGCTTTTGCGCTGTCGGCCCGGCAGCAGAGATGGAAGCCGCCCAGGCTCTGCAGCGCGCCGGCCTTGCCGGAAAGTATCAGCGCCGCGGTCCCCGCCAGCGCCGCGGCCCCGGTTGCGGTCCCGGCTGCGGAAACAAGCTTTACGGCCGGGCCGCAGGCGGGACAGGCATTGGGCTGCGCGTGAAAGCGGCGGTCCAGCGGGTTTTCATATTCGGCGCGGCAGTCAGGGCACATCTTGAAGGCCGCCATCGTGGTGGCAGGCCTGTCGTAAGGGACGCGTTTAACTATGGTGAAGCGCGGTCCGCAGTTGGTGCAGTTGGTGAAGGGATAAAGGTAGCGCCTGTCGGCGGGGCTCAGCAGTTCGCGGCGGCAATCCGCGCAAAGGGCCAGGTCGGCCGGTATTATGGCCCCGGCAGGGGCTCTTCCGCCGCTTTTAGCTATGGCAAAACCGCGCCCGCCGGTGGGCCGCAGTATGGAAGCCGAAACAGAATCCACCCGGGAAGCCGCGGGCTTTTTAAGTTTTATGTCCCTTATAAAAGCTTCCACGGACGGCCCGTCGCCTTCGGCCTCTATGGTGACGCCGGAGGCGTCGTTCTTTACCCAGCCGTTTATGGAATGGAGGTCCGCGAGCTTGTAGATATGCGGCCGGAAGCCAACGCCCTGCACGACGCCTTTGACGGAGATCTTTTTTCTTACAAGGGGCATTTGGATACGGTTTGCGCCTGGCGCGCTATTTGCCGGTCACCACCACGCCTTTCTCATAGTCCAGTTCGCTGCCGAACATGCTGTGGGGCACCAGGTAGACGGCGGCGGTAACGAAAAAGGCCGTCATGACCCAGAAGCGCGCGGCCCGGCCTTTTAGCGTGGCCCAAAGCGCGGCGCTCCAGAAGACGAGCATCAGCAGGGCTTTATTGTCGGTCAGGTCGCGGCCCATGGGAAAGCCGGTCCAGGCCTGCCCGAAAGCGTAATACTGGGTGAGCGGGCCGAACAGGAAGCCCCCCAGTACGAGGAAGGACACGGTGGCCGGTACGGAATGCCTCACCGGGTCGAGACGTAAAGCGGCGGAAATAAAGATGCGCACGGAGAACAGCATAAAGAGGAACATTAATATTATATGCGGCACCAGGATAGGGGCGGGCACCGCTCCCTTGAACCGCGTGACCACGGTGCCCTCGCCCAGGCGGGCGCGTCCCTGGTCGGAATCGGCCTCGACAAAATATTCCACTTTACCGGCCGGGGGCTGCGAAGGCACCCGCGCGCTGCACTCGCCGCCAACGCAGGAAAATTCCTCCCCGGACCACTGGTCCGCGGTCTTGTAGCGGCGCCAGGACAAGCGGCCGTTCAGGCCGTCCAGGCCCCGGGACTTCAGCACCGCGCAGGGCAGGCCGGTCTCGCAGCTGCGCACCAGGCTGTAAGAGATCACTTTCCCGCCCGCGGAGAGTTCTCCCCTCAGCGGATAGGTGGGGCCGGTCATGCGCTGGAAGACCGCGAAGAGCAGCGTGATGACGAAACTTAACACCCAGAAAAGAGTTTTTTTCATCGCGGGATTCAGCAGATGCGCGGCAGCTGTTCGCCTTCCAGCATAAGCAGGATGCGGCTGCCGCCGATGGCGGTCTTCAGGCGCACCTGCGGGCGCTTTTCCCTGTACAGGCGGCCGACTATGGCGGCGTTCCTGCCGTACTTGTGGCGCCGCATGGCTTTCAGGATCTTATCGGCCGCGGCGGGGGCCGCGAACAGCGCGAGCTTGCCCTCGTTGGCCACGTAGAGCGGGTCCAGGCCCAGCAGCGCGCAGGCGCTGCGGGTGGCGGCGGAAACGGGGATGGACTCCTCTTCCAGCTCGGCGCCGAGGCCGCAGGCCCCGGAAACTTCATTAAGAACGGTGGCGAGGCCGCCGCGCGTGATATCGCGGATGGCGCGCACGCCGCCGGAAGCGGCCAGCGCGGCCCGGATCAGGCCGTTGAGCGGTGCGGCGTCGCTTTTTATCCCGCCTTCCAGGCCCAGGCGGTTGCGGGCGTTCATCACCGCCACGCCGTGGTCGGCCAGGTTGCCGCTTACTATGATAACGTCGCCCGGCCGCACCGCCGCGGAGGTAAGCCTGAGCCCGGCGGGGATAACGCCTATGCCGGCCGTGTTTATGAACACGCCGTCGGCATGGCCCTTCTCCACCACCTTGGTGTCGCCGGTGACTATGGGCACGCCGGCCTCGGCCGCGGCCTTGCGCATGGAGGCGGTTATCCTGGCCAGCAGCGCCATCGGGAACCCCTCCTCCAGTATAAAGCCGGCGGAAAGGGCCGTCGGGACGGCGCCCTTCACGGCCAGGTCGTTGACCGTGCCGCAGACGGCCACGCGCCCGATGTCCGCCCCGGGGAATTCCACCGGGGTCACCACGTAGGAGTCCGTAGTAAAAGCCAGGCGCGTGCCGCCGGCTTTCACCTCGGCGGAATCTTCCAGCGGCTCCAGCGCCGGGTTGGAAAAGCTTTTCAGGAAGACCTGCTCCACCAGTTCGCGGCTGAGGCGGCCGCCGCTGCCGTGCGCCAGCAGGATCTTTTCGGGGCCCTTCATACGCCCGCCTTCTCGGCTGCGGGCGGCTTCGGCGCGGCGAAGATACCCATGAAGTTCTGCGCGGCCGGCGGCAGTTTGCGGGTGCGGCTGTGGATAAGGTAGATGGGGCGCATGAACTTGGCGTCGGAGATGCGCAGCACGTGCAGGTTGATGCCGTTCTCGTCCTCGCGCACGGCCGAGCGCGGCAGGAGCGAGACGCCCGCGCCGGAGGCCACCGCGGACTTTATGGTCTCGATATTATCGAGCTCCATCTTGACGCGGCATTTTATGTTATGGCTGCGCAGGAAATCGTCTATATGGCGGCGCGAAGGGAAGACCTTGTCGAAGAAAATAAATTCCATGCCGTCGAGGTCGCGCACGCGCACGTTGCGGCGGCCGGCCAGCGGCGACGACGAGCCCGCTATCAGCACCATCTCGTCCTTGGCGACCGGCACCATGTGCAGCCCGGCGGACTTGCGGTAGGGGCAGGCCATGAACCCGAAGTCGGCGCGGCCGGAAGTGACGTCGGAATAGATCTGGGAGAACTGCCGGTATTCCACGCTTATCTTCGTGCCGGGGTTCTGCGCCAGGAACCGCTTGATGTAGTTCTGGATCATGTAGATACCGGCGCTGTAGATGGTGGAGATCTTTATCTCGTCGCAGGACCTGTCGGCCCCGAGGGCCCGGACGCCGGCGATGGCGCCGTCGTAAAGGGCGGAGATCTTTTTAGAGGCCTCGTAGAACTTCTCGCCGCAGGGGGTCAGCAGCACCCGGCCGGCCTGCCGGTGGTACAGCTTGCATTTCAGCACGAGCTCCAGCTTCTTGATCTGCTGGCTGACGGCCGACTGGGACACGTAGTTAAGCTCGGCGGTCTTCGAGAAACTGCCGGTGTCGTAAAGGTCGCGGAAGACTTTAAGGGTTTCGATGTTCATATTTAATTGCCGTACTTGAACCAGGCGGCGCAGGCGCCTTCCGAAGAGACCATGCAGGGGCCGACCGCGGAGGAGGGCGTGCAGGCCTTGCCGAACATGGGGCAGTCGGGCGGAAGCGCCTTGCCCAGCAGGATCTTGCCGCACAGGCAGCCGCGCGGCTCCGGCGCGTCGGAGCGCTTCAGTTTGAAGCGCTTAACGGCGTCGAAAGAGGCGTAGGCCGGGGAAAGCGCCATGCCGGACTTCTTAAGCGTCCCGATGGCCCGCCAGGAGGCGTCCGACGTAACGAAAACCTCGCCCATCAGTTTAACGGCGGCCGGGTTCCCGCCTTCGGGCACCGCGCGGAAGTATTCGTCCTGTACTTCCGGCTTGCCGGCGACTATCTGCTTAAGCAGCATGTTTATCCCGGTGAGGATGTCCAGCGGCTCGAAGCCGGTCACCGCGCAGGGCACCTTGTATTTTTCCGCCACGAACCGGTACGGGGCCAGGCCGATAATGGCGCTGACATGGCCCGGCAGCATGAAACCGGAAATGCGGTTGGTCGGGTCGGAAAGGAGCAGGTCCAGCGCCGGCGGCACCAGCTTGAAAAAAGCCGTTACGGAAAAATTCTTGAGGCCGCGCTTCTTTGCCCGGGCCAGGGCCGCCGCCACCACGGGGGCCGTGGTCTCGAACCCCACGCCTATGAAGACCACCTCGCGGGACGCTTCGGAGGCGGCAAGTTCCACGGCGTCCAGAGGCGAGTACACCACGCGGACGTCGGCGCCCTCCGCCCTGAGCGCGTTCAGGTCGAGGCCGTTAGAGCCTTTTACCTTGAGCATATCGCCGAAAGTGGCGATGATGATGCCGGGGACGGCCGCCAGCGCCAGCACCAGGTCTATATCCCCCTGGGAAGTGACGCAAACCGGGCAGCCCGGGCCGGAAAGCATGCGCAGCTCCTTGGGAAAAAGCCGGCGCATCCCGCTGGCCGCTATAGCCATGGTATGCGTGCCGCACACCTCCATGATATTTATCCTGCCGCCCGTTCTTTCAGCGGCGGCGGAGCAAAGCTGCTCCATTTCGGCCAGGGCGGAAGCGGCCATAGAGCGGTCCCGCCACAGCGGCGAAGAAAACCGTTCAGCGCTTTTCATTCTTATAGATCTCCTTAAAAAGCTCCAGCGTTTCCTTCGCGTCCGCGGGATCCAGCACCTGGATGGCGAACCCGGCGTGCACCAGGACGTAGTCGTTCTTCCTGGCCGCCGGGACCAGGTCCAGGGACACGGAGCGCGTGACCCCGCTGAAATCGACTTCGGCATTACCGGCTTTTATCGCCTTGATCTTTCCGGGGACAGCTACGCACATAGGAACTCCGTAACTCGTGGTGCTATAAGTTTTGTTAATATTTTCCGCATATAAATTATACTATTTTGACGGGACCCGTCCTACGCCGGCAGAAGGCGGCCCGCGCGATATCGCGCCCGCCTATTTCCGGCCCGGCCCTGTTTTTGCTATACTAAATGTTCGCGGGCAGTTTTGATCTTTTAAATAGCACATTAAGGTTGGGTGGCTGAGCGGTCAAAAGCAACGGTCTGTAAAACCGTCGGGCTACGCCCTACATAGGTTCAAATCCTATCCCAACCATTCAAATTTGCGCGGGTGGCGGAACTGGCAGACGCGCACGGCTCAGGACCGTGTGACCGAAAGGTCTTATGGGTTCAACTCCCTTCCCGCGCATTAATTTAATCAGGCAGTACGTGTTCACACGTACTGCCTTTTTATTGGTTAATGCGAGATTACTGCCTGTGTGCCCAGCGGTGGCTGCCGTGGGGACCGGAACGCAAAACGCGCTAGGGCACACCGTGCCCGTCGCTCATCCTCCTCCTTCGCCGCTTACGCAAGGCTCAGTCGTCGGAAGGTTTTGCTAACCCGGTCCCCGCGTCAGCCACCGCGCCGCCACGAGGTTTTAAGAGATGCTGCGGTGGAAGTTAGAACGGAAGGACGAAGAAGAACATTTCAGGCTTGATCAGCGAGTACAGGTTTATGACGGCGCCCATGGCCAGGAAAGGGCCGAAGGGCATATGCGACAGCCGGTCCGCGCGCTTGAGCACCAGGAGGCTTACGCCATAGACGGAGCCGAAGAAAGAAGCCATTATCACCGCCGTGATAACCCCCTGCCAGCCGCAGAGCGCCCCTATCCCCCCCATCAGGAATATATCCCCTTCCCCAACGGCGTCCTTTTTGTAGATAGCCTTGCCCACATAAGCCAGCAGCCAGATGGAACCCGCGCCGGAACCCGCGCCCAGGGCAAAGCTGCCCAGCCGCGCCGCCCACGTCCCCTCGAAGAACGGGTTAAAGAAACAGCCCGCCAGCCCCAGCGCGCACAGTAGCAGCGAAAAGAAATCGGAGATCATCATCGTTTCGAAATCTATCGCGCTCATGACGATAAGCGCGTACACGGCAAGCAGGCTTACGGCCAGCCAGGGCAGGTTGTCCGACCAGCGGGCATAGAACGCGGCCGTCAGCACGCCGGTGAGCAGTTCTACGGCAGGGTACTTGGCAGAAATAGGCGCGCGGCAGGCGCGGCAGCGGCCGCCAAGGAAAATGAAGCTCAACAGCGGGATATTGTCGAAGTACTTAATGGGCGCATGGCAGAGAGGGCAGCGCGAGGCCGGGAAAACTATGGACTCGTCCTTGGGCAGACGGGCTATGCAGACGTTAAGGAAACTGCCCAGCAGCAGTCCGAAGATAAAGGCCAGCGCGGTAAAAACCATAGGGATATTCTAACAATTTCACCGCGGGCCTAAAACAAAAATCCCCCGCCGTAACGGCGGGGGATCCTTGTCAGGCTGTCCGTTCGATTAGAACGTGGACCACTTACCAGCCGCCTTAAGGTCTTCGTGCGTACAGTTGACGGCGAAGTTACCCCAGGTATTGGCAACGGCGGTGTCGTTGTTGTACATCCAGCCGCCGGCTTCGGACTGCGCGGCAGATACCGTGGCGATGTCCGGGTGACCGGTCGCCGGCAGCTTGGCCACGGGTATCTCGTTGAGATACTTCGCGGCGGCCGTCAGGCAGGCCAGGTCGTCGGCCG
>Ga0154587_190_pt1 | contig 10437 bp, 7 predicted proteins | sample RifGroF2_FD_116016 | JGI IMG/M metagenome (GOLD analysis project Ga0154587, IMG submission 116016) | Elusimicrobia bacterium GWF2_62_30 | reverse complement strand
CTGTGCAAAGCCATAAAATGTTCGGCCGAGACCGCCTCGGTGCCGGTGATAATAATTTCCGGCGGCAAAACGGGGGAGACCGATATCGTTTCCGGCTACGACAAGGGCGCCGACGATTACCTGACCAAGCCCTTCCCTTTTTCGGTGCTGGCGGCCAAGATCAACGCCGTGCTGCGGCGCTACGGGGCCAATACCGGGGCCGTGGCCCGCAAGATAAAAGAACAGGGGCTGGAGCTGGACCCCTCGGCCCGCACCGTAAAACTGGGGGGAAAGCCGGTGACGCTGACCCGCAAGGAATTCGACCTGCTGACGCTGATGCTGGAAAAAAAGGGGCGGGTGCTCAGCGTGCCGTACCTGCTGGAAACGGTCTGGGGCTACGACATGGCCACCTACGACAATCCGCATACGGTAGAAACGCATGTGTCCTCTCTCAGAAAAAAACTAGGGCCGAAGCTTGGGGCCAGGCTGGTCAGCGTGACCGGGCACGGCTATAAATTCGAATAACGAAGCTGGAATATCCACTATGGGAACTAAAAACGAACAGGCCTGCCCGCCTGACGCTAAAAAGATGGAAGCGCTGGCGCGTTTTTCCGGGAAGCTGGCCCATGATATGAACAATATACTCGGGGCCATAGAGGGCTATTCCACGCTCGTCTCCGGTGCGATGAGGACGGATGACCCGGCGAAAGAGGACATGGAAGAGATCCGGCAGGCCGTGGCGAAAGCGGCGGGGCTTATGAAGAAGTTCCTGGTCTTTTCAGGGCGCAGCGGCTTCACTAAAACCGCCTGCGATGTGGGGGCGCTGCTGGCCGGCCTGGGCCAAAAAGCTGCCGCGGAGCGGGAGGACGTAAAGCTGGAGCTGGACATACGGCCGGGCCTGCCCGTGATCAGCGCCGACGCTTCAGGGCTGGAGCAGGCGCTGCAGCACCTGCTGCAAAACGCCCGCGAAGCCATGCCCGGCGGCGGGACCATCGTTTTGCGCGCCGAAGCCCTGCGGCTGCCGCCCGGGGAGATAAAGTCGCCCAGGCCCGCGGAGGCCGGCAGCGACTTTGTGAAAATTTCAGTGGAAGATACGGGCCCCGGCATGCCGGCGGAGGTACGGGAGAGGCTGTTCGAACCTTTTTTTACCACGAAGAAGTATGCCAAGGGCGCCGGCCTGGGTTTGTCCGCGGTTTATGGCATTGCCGCGTACCACAACGGCTGGGTCGAGGTAAAAAGCGGAGCGGGTCCGGGCAGCGAATTCCTGCTGGTCCTTCCGGCAAAGCCCGGGGCCGCGGATTTGAAGAAGATCTGAGCCTTGCAGGAAGTTTTTATAAGGCCCCTTTTGTATACTAGATTTAAGGCAAGAGCCGGACGGACCTGTATTAAGCGCTTGGAAGATATAATTCCCCTGGAGAAGGCGGACCTATGGCCAGCATATTGATCATCGACGACGACGGGATAGTGCGCGACGCGCTGAACGTGTTCCTGACGCGCTCCGGCCATACCGTGACCACGGCCCCGGACGGCGGGAACGGCCTGCTTGTTTTCAGGAGCACAAAACCCGACCTGGTGATACTGGACAGGGACCTGCCCATCATGTCCGGCTCCGTGGTCTTCGACAAGATCCGGGAGATCTCCAAGGACGTACCGGTGATCATCCTAACGGGCTTTAACGCGCCCCAGGAAGCGGCCGCCTATCTCCGCTGCGGCGCCGCGGCGTTCCTTTCCAAGGGCGACGGCCTGTCTAACGTGCTGGCGGAGGTAGACCGGGTGCTCGGGATAGAGCCCGCCCCGAAACCGGCCGCGAGCCGGCCCCGTCCCGCCGGCGAAAAAAACGCCGCCCCCGTCAGCTCCACCGGCCTGCTGCTGGTGGCCGACGACGACGAGGAGACGCGCAAGCTGCTGACCCGCTTCCTTTCTTCCATGGGCTATACCGTGATCAGCGCCGAAGACGGCCCCGCCGCCATAGAGCTGGCGCGCCAGCGCAAGCCCGACCTCATCCTGCTGGATATCTTCATGCCGGGAAAGAACGGGCTCGAGGTGCTTAAGGAACTAGCCCCCGAACTGCCGGACACCGGTTTTATGATGATAACCGGCAACGACGACGAGGACGTCGCGCGCGACTGCCTGGAGCACGGCGCGTTCGACTACGTCTCAAAGCCGGTGAATCTCAACATCCTGGGCGACACTATCAAAGCCCGCCTCCTGAGCCAGAAGAAATAATCCCCTGCCCCCTTGCCCCGGAAAAGCGCTTCCGGGGCTTTGCCGCGCCGTAGCGTCACGGCCGCGGCCGGTCTGCCGTTTCCTTTCCCGCAACATTTGAGCAAGATCTGAACCCGGGCTGAGGTTTCGATTAACATTCCCCGTTAAACTATAGCCGGGGATAAGGAGAAGTTATGACCAAGACTCTGCTGGTGGCCGATGACGATGAAACTTTTCAGCGCGTGGTACGCCGCATTTTCGAGGGCGTGAACTGGCTGGTAGAAACGGCGGAAGACGGGGTGAAGGCGCTGGAACATATTTCCAACCGGCCGCCGGACGTGCTGCTGATGGACCTGCATATGCCGCGCATGGGGGGGCTGGAACTGCTGGCGCATATACGCGGCAATCCACGGCTGTCCGGGCTGCCGGTCATCATTATAAGCGGGGACAGCGCGCGGCGGCAGGCCGGCGCGGAAGCGGGGACGGGCGCGGACGGGTTTATCTCCAAACCTTTCGACATTGCGGACCTGGTCGCCAGGGTGGAAGACGCGGCGCGGCACGACCGGCGCATTCCCGACTCAAACCAGCTTACTTCCCTGCCCGGAGCGCCGCTGATAGAGGAAGAGGCCTCCCGGCGCCTGAAAACCGGCGTCCCGGCGGCGTTCTTCTGCGTCGATATCGACAACTTCAAGGCCTATAACGACGTATACGGCCGGCTGAACGGCGATAACGCCATAAAGTGCATAGCCGGCCTGCTGCGGGACATCCAAAGTGATTTCATGACCGAGGAAATGTTCGTCGGGCATATGGGCGGCGACGATTTTGTGGTGATGGCCAAGCCCTGCAAAGCTGACGCCATAGCCCGGGCGATAGCCGCCCGGTTCGACGACATTGTCCCCGGCTTTTACAATGAGACCGATCGCGCGCGCGGCGGGATAGTTTCAAAAGACCGGGACGGAGTCGCCTGGGAATACCCGCTTATGACCTTGAGCATAGCTATAACCAATAATGAAAGGCGGGCTATCGCCAGCTATGCGATGATAGTGGAAATTAACAGGGAAATGAACAGATTCCTTAAGAACATGGCCAACCGCTTTGGCAGTATTTACCTTAAAGACGGCGGAGAGTGTTAGCCTCCGCCGGCCCCATAAGCTGCCCGTCCCCGCGTAGATTTGAGGAAGATCTGAACTCGGCCGGAGGTTTCCCTTACCTCCTGAAGATACACTATAAGGGCCTGGTGTTCGATAGCTCCAAAGTCGGGATAGATCAGGGGGAGATATGCGCAACGTACTGATAATAGACGATGAATTCGTGATCTGCGAAGTCCTCTCGCGCATCTTCGTTTCGGAGAACTACAGCGTCCGGACCGGGCATACGATAGAAGAGGGGTTGCAGCTCTGCCTGCAGGAACGGCCGGATATCCTGCTGCTGGATGTAAATCTGCCTGACGGCAGCGGCCTGGACCTGTGCAGCAGGCTCAAAGCCGATCCGCGCCTGAAACGGATCCCGGTCATAATCCTGACCGGCTCCACCACCGAGGAGGAAGGCAGGGCGGCGGGGCTGGAATCGGGCGCGGACAACTACGCGGCAAAACCCTTTGTCGTGGAGGACATCGTGGAAATGGTCAAAGACCTTGTAGGGCGCAGTTTTGAGTTCAGGGGGCCCCAGCCTGTATGAAAGCATCCGTTCTCATTTTTGCCGCGTTGCTGCTCGCTGCCCCGCAGCGGGCCGCTGCCGTGGGGGAAATGAATAACGGCCAGGTCGCGGTGGCCCGCTGGGCGGGGAATGCGCAGGGGCAGGTAAGTGCGGGCGGGGGGTTTTCCCTTAATACCTCCGTGGGCGAAGCGGCGTACGCGGGCGCCTCGGCCGGCGGGTTTGCCGTTAACCCCGGCTACATGAAGCTGGCGGCCCAGCCGGGCAGCGTGGTTTCCATAACGGCGGCCACCAAAAGCACCGGTTCTCTCGAACTCGCCTGGCTGGCGCCGGGGGCGGATGGTTTCCTGGGTTCAGTGAACGAGGGCATCTACCGCCTGGATTATTCCAGCGATCCGGCGCATGCTTTCGCGCCCACTGTATTCAGGACGGAATTCTCCACTTCGGTGACGCCGGGCTCGCCCCAGCGGCTGGTGCTCGAGGGCTTGCAGCCGAATACCACTTACTACTCCCGCATCTACCTGGGCGACGCCGGGAAAGTGATGGCCGGCGATTCCGCTTTAAGCGCCGAAGCCACGCTTTCCGACCTGCCCATAGCCCCGTTCTTTTCCGCGGTCTCTCCGGACAGGGTAACAATAAGCTGGCTCCTTCCCCCGGGCGGTGCCGCGGGCTACAGCACGGACGCCTCTACCACCAGCTTCGGCATACTCTCGCCCGGCGGCACCATCACTACGGCCGCTACGGCTGACGGGCTGCAGGTAAACCTCCAGGTAACGGGGCTTTCCCCCTGTAACAGGTATTACTTCAGGGTAGCCAGCCTCAACTGGCAGGGCGAAAGGAATTTTACCACGCTTATCACCACGGTCACCTACTCGAACGTCTGCGTGGCGCCGGCGGCGGGCCTGGCCGCCGCGGTCAATGCTTTGTCGCGGGGCGTCACCCTCACCTGGGTGAACCCGTCGGCGCCTTCCCCGGAAGGCGTGGTAATAACGCTCAGCACCAGTCCCACAGCCGCGGAAATGCCCGACGGTGCGGAGTTCGCCCCGGGGCAGGTATTGGCCGACGGGTCTATCGTAAGGTCCACGCAGGCGGCGGCCGCCCTGAACGATTCCGGCCTTACGCTGGATACTACTTACTTCTATCACCTGATGGTAAAGTATTCCGGCCCAGTGTATTCGGTGGGCATCTCCACCGGCGTGTTCCTGGACCTGCCGCCGATGGCCCCGGCCGGCCTTGCCGCCGCCATGAACCCGGACCGCACAGCGGTGACCCTCAGCTGGAAGCCGGTTACCAGCAACCTGGACGGCTCCGGGTTCGGGGCCGCCGATGCCCCCAGGGAGGTGGAGCTTTCTCATTACCGCGTGGATAAATCCTCCTCGGTCGGCGCGCCCGCCTGGATAGCCGTGGCCACCCTGCCCATAACCGCGCAGAATTACGTGGAAGCCGTGGCTTCAGGCGACCCGGCTTATATTTACAGGATCACGGCGGTTGATTCACTTGGGACGGAAGACAACGCCATGTGCGTGGACACGGACCAGGCGGTCTATGTCTTCTCCAGCGACCAGGTAGCGAGGCTGAAGATCCCGGCCTCCCTCGCGGGCGAACTGCTGGCCGCCAACAATCCCTCCGGCTCGGACGTCCTGCTGCGCGGCTACAACGAAGGCGCGGACGCCCCTAAAAATATCTTCAACTCGGTGCGCTTCGCGGCTGTGAGCAGCCCCGGCAACCAGCCGCTGGAGCATTCCGGTTTCTCGCGCCCGGAACTCAGCGTTTCGGTGCGCTACGAGGTCGCGGGCAGCAATATCGTGCCCTCCGCCGCCAGCCCGCAGGGGACTATCTCGGCCGCCTCCGCCGCCCAGCGCCTGGGCCTTTACTGGAACAACGGCGAGAAATACGTGAAGCTTTACGGGAAAGTGGACACCATAAACCAGCTGGTCACCGTGCAGACCGCCATGACCGGCAGCTACCAGATCCGCGCCCTCTACCGCGACGCCGGGGTGCACTTCGACGTTTCCGGGCTGAGCAACAGGGCGATAACCCCTAACGGCGACGGACTAAACGACACAGCCGTGTTCACCTTCGACAATCCGCGCGATTCCGCCTATTCCGGCAAGATCTTCAGCCTCAACGGCGCTTTTGTGGCCGACATGACCAGGGGGCCGGTGGGCAACAGCCTGCAGTGGGACGGCAAGGCCGGCGGCCGCCCCGTTTCCGGCGGAGCTTACGTGTACCAGGTAAAGGCCGAAGAAAAGATCTTTAACGGCACGCTGCTGGTGATAAGATGAAGACTGATACGGAAAGGCAAAGGCTTAGCGCCATTTCAGCGGCTTACCTGGCCGCCCTCCTCCTTTTCGCCGCCCCGGCCCGCGCCGCTTTCGACGACCTGGGCGCCGGCGCCCGCGCTCCCGGCATGGGCAACGCTTTCACGGCGGTGGCCGACGACGTTTACGCTATCTATTACAACCCGGCCGGTCTCGCACTGCTGCAGCGGCCCGAATTCGCGGCCGCGCATACCCAGCATCTGACCGGGCTTTCGGACGGGTCGGGGCTGAGCACCTCTTTTCTCGGTTATGCCCAGCCGCTGGCGAAAAATAACGGGACCCTCGGCGCCGCCATACAGAATTTCAGCATAGACGGCGGCTTCTACAATGAACGGGCCATCTGCCTTTCCTACGGCCGCGCCGCGCCGGCGGTCCTGGGCCTGGAAGACCTCTACTGGGGCGTGAATGTGAAAAACCTGCGCCGCTCTTTCGGCAGCCTGCCGGAAGCTTCCAACGCCTATAACGGCCTTACCGCCACCGGCGTCTCCGACCCGGTGCTCTCGGGCAGGAGCAGCGTCAGCGCTTTTGACGCGGACCTGGGGCTGCTGTACCGGCTCACGGAAAATTATACGGCCGGGCTGGAGCTGGCGCATCTGCCGCGGCCGAACGTGGCTTTCGCTGCGGGCCAGACGGACAGGCTGCCGCTGCAGACCAAGCTCGGCTTCGGCTACAGGAACCTGCTTTCCAACATTACCGCCCAGTATGAAACGCTGCGCTCTCCCGCCGGCACGCAAGACCACCTGCTCACCCTGGCGCTGGAGCGGTGGCTCCCCTGGCTGCTGGTAGGCAATGTGGGCGCGCGCGCGGCCCTGAGCGTGGGCAGCAGGGAATTCCGGATGGCGACGGCCGGTTTTTCCTACCGCAGCGGCCATGTCAGCGTGGACTACGGTTTTTCCATGCCGATAAACACGATAGCGGAAACCGGCGGTTCGCACCGGCTGAGCTTTTCCCTGCTCTTTGGCGCCGCCAAAGAAGAAGAGCCGGTTAAGCAGGCGCTTGAAGCTATGCGCAGGATAAAAACGGGCAAAGAGCCGGAACAAAAGGCGGCGGCGGAAATTGCGCCCGCGGCCGTAGGCGGGCAGCCGGCCCCTGGAACGGGCGTAAGGGTGGAAAGCCTGCTGGCAATGGCCGCCGAAGCCATCGAAGCGTCCCGGTATAAAGAAGCGGCGTTCCTGAGCGAAGCGGCTTTGAAGTACCAGCCGGAAAACGTTGCGGCGCTGGAGAATCTTGGCATCTCGTATTTCGCGCTCGCCAATTACCAGAAGTCGCTTGAAGCCTGGAGAAAAGCCGGCAGGCATGAAACTGAAAAGACTAGGCTGACCATGATAAATCTCCAGATAGGTTCCGTCAGGAACATAATAAAGCAGCAGAAGCGCCCTCCCGCGGCCGAGCCCGCTGCCGCTCCCGCGGCTGAACCCGCGGTGGTACCTGCGGCCGTGTCCGCCGCTTCACCCGAAGCGGAGCCCGCCGCCGGCCCTGAGGAAGGCAAGCCCGACACGGACCCGGTACAGAAGCTTTACCGGGAAGGGCTGGAACTTTATATCGCCGGCGACCTTGAACAGGCGGGGGCGGTGTTCCGGAAAGTGCTGGAAGCTGAGCCCGGCAACAAGCCGGCTTCGAACGCGATAAACCGCATACAGCGCGAGCTTAAAGAGAAGGGCTTATGAAAATACAGACCAAGGTAATGCTCCTTATGACGGGCGTGATCACCGCGGTAGTGGGCGGGATGATCCTGGCCCTGGTGACTTTTGAACAGCGCCAGCTGGCGCAGGTTGAACGGGAACGGATGGCCGCGATAATGAGCGGCATGGAGCGCAGCGCTTTCGAGTCGCTTAACTTTCACGACGACCTTATGCTGCTGAGCTACCTGCGCTTCCAGATGAAGGAGTTCCCTGAAATAGAAATTTACCTGGTAACGAAGAACGGGTATACCACCGTGCTGGGCAGCATCAAGAGCGAGCTGACCTACAGGACCGTAGCCGCTTCGGCAGCGGGGGAAAGCGTAACCGTACAGGCGGGCTTTTCAAAAGCGTTCCTGCGGGAGCGCCGCCGCCACGAGAACACGGAGCTCCTGATCCTGGTGGCGAGCATCGCCGTTATCGGGCTCGGGCTCGGCCTTACCGGGACGCTGCTGGTGAACCGGAAACTGACCAAGCCCGTGGCCGCGCTTTCGGCGGCGGCTGACAAACTGGGCAAGGGGGACCTGGAGGCGAAGGTGGACGTGAAAGGGGCGGACGAGATCTCCGAGCTGGGCCTGACGTTCAACCGCATGGCGGACAATATCCGCGAATCGGTCATGACCAAGGAAGACCTGCTGAACACGCTTACGCACGAGTTGAACAACCCGCTGGCCGGGCTCAAGGCGTACATGTCGCTGCTGCGCAACCCCAAGCGCCTCTCCACCCTGCAGGAAACGGCCCAGGCCTACGAGATCATGGGCGTCTGCGTCGGGCAGATGGAACTGCTTCTTTCCAACGCGCTGGACCTTTTCAAGACGACGACCGCGACTCCCCTGGTGCCCGAACTGATAGACGTCGGCGTGCTGGCCCGGGAGGCGTTAAGCCTTTATTATCCCGTGGCCCGCTCAAAACATATAGACCTTAAATTCCAGGTCCCGGAGCGCGGCCTGGCCCTTATGGCCGACAGGAAGCTTTTGCGCAGGATCATCACCAACCTGGTCTCGAACGCGCTTAAATACACTCCGGAAAAAGGCTCGATAACGGTAGCGGTATCGGACGAGAAAGACGGGCTGCAGTTTTCAGTCTCCGACACGGGTTACGGGATAAACAAGGAAGACGAAGAACTGCTTTTCAGCAAGTTCTATAAGAAGTCCGGGGCCGGCGGGAAAAAGACGAAGATCCCCGGCTCGGGGCTGGGCCTTGTACTGGCCCGCAAGGCGGTGGAACTTCACCGCGGCAGGATCTGGGTAGAGAGCGAAAAAGGCAAAGGCTCTACGTTCAAAGTGCTGCTGCCTAAGCTGGCTTCGGGAGACTTTATATGAACACACAAATAACTTTCCGCTTTCTTGCGCTGGCCTTCGCCTGCGCCGCTCTGTTTCTTCCCGCGGCCGCGCAGACCACCCCGTCGCTGATAAGCTTCCAGGGGCGGCTTACGGACAGCCTTAGCAACCCGCTGGCGGGCACCTACGACCTTGCCTTTGCCGTCTATGCCGCGCCGACAGGCGGGGCGCCGCTCTGGAGCGAAGCCCGGAGCGGAATGCTGGTAGCGAACGGCGTGCTTACGGCGGAACTGGGTTCCGTCACGCCTATACCGGAAGCCGTGTTTGCCTCGGCGCCGCGCTATCTCGAGATAAGCGTAAACGGCACCGCGCTTTCTCCCAGGCAGCGCCTGCTCTCCGTGCCCTATGCCATGAACGCGCAGCTGCTTGACGGCAGAAGCTATGCCTCCCTGGTTTCCACCGATACGGCTCAGGCGATCTCCGGCGCTAAGACGTTCAGCTCGGATATCAATATGAACGGCACGGCCCGGATAATTAATCTTGCCGCGCCCTCCGGCGCCAATGACGCCGCCACCAAGGCGTACGTGGACACCGTCGCCGGGGGCGCCCAGGCGTCCGTGCTGCCGGCCACCCAGACCTTCACGGGGCAGAACACTTTCCTTAACCAGGTCACGGTTTCCTCCGATATTTATCTGAGCGCCGGCCGGCTGAACCTGCTCGGGAATATAGTAACCACCGCGCAAGGGTTCCTGGACGCCTCGAAACTGGCGAACACCGTGCCCGCCGGCCTTCTGGATAGTTCCTCGGTTACCAAGCAGGGCAACGCGTTCAACGGCGCGGGCCAGCTGGTGCAGCTCGACCCTTCGGGGAAACTGCCGGCCATAGACGGTTCGCAGCTTGGCAATATCTTCAGTTCGCAGGACGCCGCCCAGAACGCCGGCCTCCTGGCCCTGGCGGCCTCTACGGCGCCGCTGGCGAATTCCGCCGGCTGGGACGCGGCTTACGGCTGGGGGAACCATGCCGGCGCCGGTTATGCCAGCGGGGCCGCGCTTGGCGGGCTTATCACTTCCACCGGCGCCATTGCCGCCGGCCTGTCTGCTGAAATAGCCGAACGAGCCGGCGCGGACAGCGCGTTGAGCGCGAGGCTGAGCGCGGTGGACGCGGCGACGAACACCCTTGCGGGGAACCTGCTGGCCGAGATAATCACCCGCAACGATGCGGATAGTGTATTAAGCGGGAGATTGAACCTGGTGGCTATGGACACCAGCACGATTGCCGGCGACCTGTGGTCTGAAACTACTAACCGGAGCAATGCGGATA
>Ga0154587_189_pt1 | contig 10872 bp, 5 predicted proteins | sample RifGroF2_FD_116016 | JGI IMG/M metagenome (GOLD analysis project Ga0154587, IMG submission 116016) | Elusimicrobia bacterium GWF2_62_30 | reverse complement strand
CTGTACCGGGCCGAGGAAGAGCGGATAACCTCGGAGCTGGCCGGCCTGAAAAAACAGGAGAAGAACAATCTGTCCAAGCGCCAGGACCTGGAATGGCAGCTGGGCAGGTCCAGGAACCGCTCGTCGGAATCCCTCCAGAAATACGAATCCCTTGAAAAAGCGCGCAAGAACATCACCGGGGATATCTCCGGCGAGCTGGTGATGTATTCGCTGCAGAAGGACTTCTATTACCCCTATTTCGGTTCGCGCGACATCTCCAAGGACATGCTGATGCGCGCCACTATGCTCAACAAGCGCGCGCTGCTCACCACCATCAAGGGCGAAAGCGTGAAGGTCAACAAGGATATCGAGAGCCTCAAGCGCAAAAGCGTGGACCTGCGGGCGCGCCAGGACCTGCTGCGCAAGCAGAGCTCCGCCCACCTGAGCGAGCTCAGGGTAAAGCGCGGCGAGCTGGAGCGCACCAAGGGCCAGCAGGCGCGGCTCTCGGCCGAGCTAGAGAACCTGCAGAACGCGGCCCTGGGGCTTACCCGCCTGGTGAAGAAGCTGCAGAAGCAGGCGCCTTACCGCGGCAAGGAGGGGTCCCTGCAGCTGCCTATCGCTCCCCGCTCCCTGCCTTGGCCGGCTGACGGGAACATCATCAGCCGCTTCGGCCGCGAGGAAGTCCCGGCGCTCAAGACCTGGATCGTGCGCGAAGGCGTGCGCATAGCTACGGCAAAGGAAGCCCCGGTGCGGGCGGTGCTGGCCGGCAAGGTCATCTACGCGGGGCCGTTCCGGACCTACGGCAACGTGGTGATAGTGGACCATGAAAAAGGCTTTTTTACCATCTACGGCCTCCTGAGCCGTATCGACGCCTCCAAAGGACAGGCTGTAGAAACCCTGTCCCCGCTCGGGCTTGCGGGCGAGGATACCCAGAACGTGGGGACCATAATAAGGTCCGGCGGAAGCTCCGTGTATTTCGAGATACGCAAAGGCGACCGGGCCCTGGACCCCATGCAGTGGCTGGCAAATTAGATATAATTAACATATAGATGTACCCGGGCCGCCCGCAGGGGTCCGGGCTGGCGCATGATTGTGCCGTAACGCGCGTCATGACCGTGAGCGGCAGCGCGGCTTTCAAGGAGTTTCTTCAATGAAGAAAATGAGAAAGATAGTCCTGGTAACCCTTTCGGCGCTGGCTATCGGCGCCGTTTTTCCTTACGTGAATTTCGCGGTGGACCAGACCTACCAGCACCTCAAGATCATAGTGGACGTGCTGGAGCTGATAAAAGACAGCTATGTGGACCCCATCGAACCGCAGAAGCTGGTGTACGGCGCCGCCAAGGGCATGGTCGCCGAGCTCGACGATTATTCCCAGTTCATGGAGCCCGACGTTTACGAGCGGGTCAAAAGCGATACCGAGGGCGAGTTCGGCGGCATCGGCATACGCGTGGACATGCGCGACGGCTGGCTTACCGTGGTGACGCCCCTGCCCAACACCCCGGCCTTCCGGGCGCAGATGCTCCCCGGCGACAAGATAATAAAGATAGAAGGCGAATCCACCAAGGACATGGTCATCGACGTAGCTATAAAGAAGCTGCGCGGCACGCCCGGCACGCAGGTCAAGATCACCACCGCCCGCGACCCGGAGGACAAGAACGCCGACTGGATAACCCGGGACATCACCATCATCCGCGAACTGATCAAGACCGAGAACCTCCGGCACAGGATGCTGGACGGCAAGATAGGCTATATCAAGCTGATAGAGTTCACCGGCCACGCTACGGAGAATTTCGTCAAGTCCATGGAGGACCTGAAGGGCAAAGGCATGGAGGCCCTGGTGATAGACCTGCGCTACAATCCCGGCGGGCTGCTCGCCTCGGCCGTGGATATTTCCAAGCTCTTCCTGGGTTCCAGCCAGATGATAGTCTATACCAAGGGCCGGAAAGCCGAGAATTACCAGGAGTTCAAATCCAACGGTTCCGCTCCTTTCGAAAGCCTCCCGCTGGTGATCCTGGTCAACCGCTATTCGGCCTCCGCCAGCGAGATCGTAGCGGGCGCGATGCAGGACAACAAGCGGGCCGTCGTCATCGGCGAGCGCACGTTCGGCAAGGCCAGCGTGCAGTCCATGATCCCGCTCTCCGACAAGTCCGCGCTGCGGCTCACCATAGCCAAGTATTACACGCCCAGCGGCAAGTCCATACAGCATGACGCCAAGAACGAGACCGGCGGCATCACGCCCGATATCACCGTGAAGGTGCAGGTGGAGACAGAGAAGAAACTGCTGCAGCAGGCCGAAGAGATCTATTACCCCGGCAAGGAAGAGAAGCCGGAGGCCGGCAAGAAACCCGCCGACGGCAAGAAACCCGCCGACGACAAGAAGCCGGCGGCCGACAAGAAGAAGGACGAGGCCAAGGACGAGGTGCTCGACAGGGCCGTGGAACTGCTCCACGCCCGCGAAGTGCTGGGCAATTTAAGACCGGGGAAATAACGGGTGAACGAAGACAGGAGCCGCCCATCCATGGCCCTTCGAGACTTGATCATTGATGAAAATACTGGCTTTTGAAACTACCTGCGACGAGACTTCCGCCGCGGTGCTGGAGGACGGCGTGCTGCGCTCCAACGCCGTTTTCTCGCAGATAGCCCTGCACCGCAGGTACAGCGGGGTGGTGCCGGAGCTGGCGAGCCGCGCGCACCTGGAAAAAATGCCTTTCGTGCTTTCCGGTGCCGCCGGCGCCGCCGGGCTGAAGCTCCCGCTGAAGCGGTCCGCCGTGGACGCGGTGGCTTTCTCGCGCGGGCCGGGGCTGCCGGGCGCGCTGATGGTGGGCCGCGTCGCGGCCGAGGCCGCGGCGGAGCTGGCCGGCGTCCCGCTGATAGGGGTCAATCATCTTGAAGGCCACCTGCTGGCCTGCGAATTCGAAGGCGGGCGCGCCGCGCGGCCGCTCAAGTTCCCGCTGGCCGTGCTGATAGTTTCCGGCGGGCATACCGAGCTCTGGCACGCCCGGGGCTACGGTGATTACAAGGTGCTGGGCCGCACGCGCGACGACGCCGCGGGCGAGGCTTTCGATAAAGTGGCCAAGCTGCTCGGGCTGCCCTATCCCGGCGGCCCGGAGATAGAGAAGCTGGCCGCGCGGGCGCGCGGCAAAGGGCCTGATTTCCCGAGGCCGTTCATGCCCGGGACCAGGGATTTCTCTTTCAGCGGCCTCAAGACGGCCGTCAGCTATTACCTGGCCAAAAGGCTGGGCCAGGATTTTTACCGCGGCGGGCGCCGGCTGCCCGCCGGCGAGACGGCCCAGGTCTGCAGGTCGTTCCAGGACGCCGTGGTGGAAACGCTGGTGAAGAAGACCGCGGACACGGCCCGCTCCCTGGGGCTGGCGCGCATAGCGGTGGGCGGCGGGGTTTCGGCCAACGGGGCGCTGCGCGCCGCTTTCGGCGCCCTGGAAGGTTTCGAGACGCGCTTCTCGGAGAAGCGCTACTGCTCCGACAATGCCGCCATGATAGCCCTCTGCGCCATGCGCAGGCTCGAGGCGGGCAGGTATGCCAACAGCCTTAAAGTGGCCCCGGAGCTGGCCGTTCCCGGCTGGAAGGCGCGGCGCTAGGCGGTCTCCGCGCGCCGGAGCCGAGGCGCTTTTTCCGCGGGTTCAGGGGTAAAAGATCTTACGATGAACATCTGGCTTCTTTCCGATTACGACCCGCGCAAGCACCTGGCTTTCAAGAGCCTGCTGTCCAGGTTTTCCGCCGCCTTCCCGGACACGGAAACCGAGTTCCAGGTGAAGAGCCGCAAGAGCATGTGGGAGAGCCTTTTCGCCCACCTGCGCGACCCCAAGCGCAATCCGCTGGCCGATATCATAGAGATCCCGCAGAACTGGACCGAGCTGTTCTCCAGGCTGGGCCTCCTCTTCGATCTTTCACGCCGGGTGGAGCCGCTGGAAAGCAAGCGCTATCCCGGCTTCATCCTCAAGGAGCTGTGCCGGCACGACGAGGCGCGCGCCTTTTCCGCGCCGTGGTGGATAGAGGCCCCGGCGCTCTTCTATCGGACCCAGGCGCTGAAGGGGATCTGCCAGGACCCGGAAAAGGAGCTGGCCTCGTGGGAAGGTTTCCGCGCCACGCTCGACAAGCTGACGTCCGGGGGGAAACGCCGCAATTTCCGCGCCCTGTCGTCGCCGGGCTCTTCCGGTTCGGTTTCCGTGTCGGACGTGCTGCCCCGCGTGTGGGGCCGCCGCGGCGGCCTTTTTTCCGACGACTTCAACCGCGCTACCTTCACCCGAGACGAGACCGCCGGGGGCATAGAGGACTGGCTGGAGCTGGCCGTAAGCGGCAGGATAGAGCTGTTCAGCCCGGACCGGTTCGAGAACGGGCCGCGTCCCCCGGAGGAATGCGCTTTCATAATTTCCTCGCGCAAGCTGGCCGTCCGGGCCGGCCTCAAGATGCTGCCCTATCCCGGCTCCGCCGGCAGCGGCTTCGCGCTCGTTTACAACCTGGCGGTGTCCGCTTCGTCCAACGACCAGGACGGCGCGGCCTCTTTCGTGTCCTGGGCCATGGAGCCGCAGAACATGGCCGCTTTCACGGAAAGTTTCGGCGTCTTCCCCTGCCTGAAGTCCGTTTTCGAGCAGCGCCTGCAGGAAGAGCGGGAGGTGGACGTTTACAGGCGGATCTTCTCCGCCCCGGAACTGATGCCGAACATCATGGTCTATCCCACCGCGGAGCTGCTGCTGGAGCGCTCCCTCTGGAACCTGTCGCTGAAAATAGCCAGGAAAGAATACACGCGCGAAGACCTCAACAGGGAGCTGATAATGGCGCAGGGGGAGGCGGATTACCTGCTGTCGCTGTACTGACGCCGGGCTTCAACGGAACCATGAAAAAGAGCGGAAAGAACATTTACGGGCAGGGGGAGCGGGCCGCTTACGACGGGCGCTACGCTTTCATACAAGGGGCCCTGGCGGCCGTTTCGGAGCAGTTCGCCCTGGACGGGGCTTCCTATTACGAGTATGACGAAAAGAACGAGCTGCTGCGCCTGAGGCTGCGGCGCGCCTTCGGCGCGGCGTTCGAGCACGAAGAGAACCTGCGCCCCACGCCCGCCTCCGCCGCGGCCAGGGCGGTGGCCGGCATGCAGCCGTGCACCGCGTCGTCCCCGGCGGGGCGCTTCTTCTATTTCCCTTTCAAACTCGACAGCTTCGACCCCTCGGGCGGCAGGAACGCCGTGCCGCGCACGGGGCTGGTCCGGCTGGAGCGCTCGCCGCGCAAGCGCCGTTTTTCCGCCGCGGAAGCGGCCAGGGCCGACGCCTGGCTGCGCGCCTATTTCAAGGATTACTACAAGGCCGAGTTCTTCTCGCTGGCGCGCCGCCAGGAAAAGACCATCTCGGCCATCACCGAGCTGACGGAGGTCTTCGCCACCGCGCTGCGCGTGCGCGACAGCTTCCGCCATATCCTGGCGGGCATCCAGACCTATTTCGGTTTCGACCGCGTCCGCCTTTACCTGATAGACGAAGGCAACCGCAAGCTCAAAGGCGAGCTCTCCGCCGACATCCGCGGGCAGATCAAAAGCATCTCTTACGAGGAGATCCCGCTCGAGCAGGGGGCCCACCGCTTCGCCGACATCGTGCTGGGCAAGAGCTCCGGCGCGTTCATGGAGCGCTACAAGGACTGCGTGCTTTATATGCCGCTTTCCGTGCAGGGCGTCACCATCGGCCTGCTCATCGTCGACAACCTGCTCAGCCAGCAGCGCATCGAGCCGGCCGAACTGGCCATGCTCAAATCTTTCGGCGGGCAGATAGCGCTGGCGGTGGACAACTCCCGCCTCTTCGACAAGGTCGAAGAGCTCTCCCTTTACGACGAGCTTACCAAGCTCCCGCTGCGCCGCTATTTCAACCAGCGCTTCCAGGAGGAATTCTACCGCGCGGAGCGCTTCAAGCAGCCGCTGGCCCTGGTCTGGGCCGACGTGGACTATTTCAAGGAGATCAACGACACCTACGGCCACCAGATAGGCGACGTGGCGCTCAAGGAGATAGGGCGCGTGATCCTTTCCAACCTGCGCAAGATAGACTTCCCGTGCCGCTACGGCGGCGACGAGATCGTCATCCTGCTGCCGCAGGCCACCGGGGCGGAAGCGGCCAGGCTCGCGCAGCGGCTCTGCGAGGAGATAGCGGAGCTGCGCATCGCCGTGCCGTTCTCCAAGGCCCGGGAACTCAAGATAACGCTCAGCATCGGCATCTCCACCTTCCCGCAGGACGCCTCCGGGCTGGAAGCGATGCTGGAGCGTGCCGACGACGCCCTGTACTGGGTCAAGTCGCACGGCCGCGGGCGGATAGCGCTTTATTCGGATACGGCGGCGGAAAAACAGAAGGCCGCGGCGGCCGGAGGGAACACAAATGGCAAGAGCTGACAAGAGGCAGGGCGGCCGGGAGGCCGGGCGGCCGGGCGGAGATGTTTTATCCTCCGCTGTCTTTTTGAGCCTTCTGCTCTTCTCTTTTGCCGCCCCTGCATCGGCGGTTTTCGAGGACGCCCCGGCGGGCGCCAGGCAGCTGGGTTTCGGCGGACAGGCCGCCGCGCTGGAAGACCCGCTTTCTTTCCAGTCCAACCCCGCCCTGGCGGGCGGGGCGGCCAGGTTCGAGACCGGCGCGTATTTCCTGGCTTCGGACAGGACCCCCCTGGGCCAGGCGGGCTTCTCCTCCTACGGCGCGTGGGCCCTGGTGCCGCGCAGGGGTTACGGCAAGATGGGAACTTTTTCGGCCGGCGGGCTTTACCGCGACGACGGCGGCGGCGCGGTGCAGAAGACCCTGTCTTTCGGCTGGGGCACCTGGCAGCTGCTGCGCGCCGGGAGCGGCTCCCTGGACTTCGGCGCTAATTTCAAGATACTGCAGTTCGACGCCGCGGACGGCGAGGGGATGCAGTCGGGCGCCGCCGTGGACCTGGGCGCGGCCTTCCGCCCCGACGGCAGGCATGTCTTCGGGTTTTCCGCGCTCAATATAAACCGCCCTTCTTTCGGCGCGGGCATCCTTAAAGACAAGGCGCCCCTGGTCCTGCGCCTGGGCGTGTCCGAAAGCCGCGAGGATTTCACGCTTTCTCTGGACGTCGCGCAGCGCTCGGCCTCCGGCGGCCGCAGGGGGAATTTCAGCCTGAACCCCGGTATGGAATATGTCTGGCGCACCGGCGGTTCCGGGGTCTTGTTCTCGCGCACCGGCCTGGTCCTTGCGGACCGCGCCTCCGCCCTCGGCGCCGGGCTGGGCTGGAAAAGGCAGTCTTCCGAGCTCGCTTACAGCGCGGCCGTCCCGCTCACCGGCGCCATCGTGCCGGCCCATGCCGTCACGCTTTCGCTGCGCTTCGGAGACCGCGACACCGAGTCCGAATATGAGCGGCTTATCAGGCAGGAGATGAAGTACCGCAAGGACCTCGTGGAGGCGCTGGACGGGTCGGCCAAGCGCGAAGAGGCCCTGAAAAAAGAACTGGTCTCGCTTAAAGACGACGTGGACGCCCTCAACGAGCGCCTGAAGTCCTCCGAGGAGACGAAAGCGCGGGAGCGGGGGGAGAAGGAGCGGCTGGAGGGTGTTATGCGACGCCAGGCCGCCGCCGAAGCGGAGCTGAGGGACCTGGCCCGCAAGCGCAGCCAGGACAGGCTGGCCGCCCTGGGGCACGAGTTTACCCAGGACTGGCAGAACTACCTGCGGCTCAAGAACGGGGGGGCGCCGAAAGAGGCGCTGAAGGCCGCCCTGGAGCGGCTGGTCGGCCAGTACCAGGACGCGGGCATAGATATTTCGCAGGCCACGGTGGAGCTCAGGGAGATAATAAACTCGAAGTGACGAAATCTTTCGGCAATACTTATTTTGTAGAATGTTCAGGAATATGTTCAAGGTGATATCCCGCCTTAGGGCACCTTTCCGCCTGAAGATTGCGGCGGTACTGGTGCTTTACTTCTGCCCGGCCCTGTCGGCGCAGTCCCTTTACGTCTCCAACATGCAGGTGCGCTACAAGAATTCCGGCACGGGCACCGGCTACTGCGACGACATCGATTTCAGGGTGGACGGCACGCTGACCTGCGCGGCGTTCAATACCACGTTCTCAAGCAATGCCGTCGCAGGCACGGTAAAATACTTCACCGGCTATTCCACCCGCACGCTCTCCACTAATATATACGCCGACCGGACCATCACGCAGAATATTTCCGGGACCTATAACGGCTCCTATATCGCCTATGTGACAGGTTTTGACGACTGGGCCAACGGCACGGCGAGCGGCACGTTCACGGCCGCCTCCATAGGCGGCTCCGCCACCGTTCCCGCCGGCTGGTCCTACTGGGACGACACCGTGGACGGCAACATGTATTATTATTCCAACGCCATAACCATCCCCTCCACCTGTACCGTGCCGGTTATCCACCTCAACGGGTTCGACGTAGCCGGTGCCGTGAACAGCGCCGGCACCACCATTTCGGGTACGGTGGCTTCCACCGCGGTAACCTCTCCGGGCCTGACCTGCTCCGGCGGGCCTCAGGGCGCCTGCCCCGGGCCCGGCTGCCAGATGGGCAAGTACAAATGGACCGGCAGCGGCACCAAGAGGGTCGACGGTACCATGGCCGCCAGAACCGTCTCCGGCCCGGCCAACTACTACGATTTCAACGCGAGTTTCTACCATAACCTTACCGGCGAGGTCTGGGGCGATTCCGCGCTTATCCAGTTCGAGCGGCAGCGTACCACCTACCCGGGCAACTGCCTGGGCTTGTGCGCCAGCCTCGTCTGCATCAGCACGGTCGGATCTTTCGGCATAAATTCGCTTACGTTCGAGATCTTCAAATACGGGCCTGGGACCAACGAGCTCGACCCGTCCTCCTCCCCGCCGATAAAGACCATTTCGCTGTATAACATCGGCATGTGCTACAGCGAGAACAACGTCCCGTACAAAATAGGCAGCTATTGCGCGGCCTGGGACGCTTCCTACAATCTTAACGGCCAGTTCGGCAAGACCAACGGCCAGTTCGGTTTCCGGGCGCAGGTGACCACCAGGGAAACCACCCCGCAGGGCACCAGCATAGATATAGAGCAGACGGCCGCCTACCCCGGCCAGAACCAGATCCCGATGCAGGTGGACGTCACTGATATTCACATGGTGAAGTCCAGCCCCACGCCGGTAGGCAGCCTTACCAAGGTGGCCGCGCAGCCCTACAATGTCCAGTACCGGCTTTCCAAGGACGCCACCGCCACTATCTCCATCTGGGACGCCGACACTTCCCACCAGAGCACCCCCGGTATCATGCCCGGCGTACGCAATATCGTCTACATGCAGCCGCGCTCCGGCGAGGGCGTCCCCGACGGCGTTCTTACCAACGGCGACTTCTGGGACGGCCGCAACGAGGACGGGGCGATGATGCCGCCTGGTTCCTACCTGGTGCGCATCGAGGCCGCTTCCAACGATATGTGGGGCACCGACCTGGCCTGGCCGACCACCATCTCGATGACGCTGGATCCTTTGCAGGTCACGGACGTGGCGGTGAACCCGCTGGGCACCTCGTCCACGGACCAGGCCACCATAAGCTACATGCTGACCGAGACGGCGACGGTCTACGTCGAGATCTATACGCCCGGCACCTCTTTTGTGACCACGAACGTTTCCGGCGCGCCGACCGTGAGCGGTACCAGCGGCACGCTTCTCAGGCGGTTCGTAAAAGAGGTCCCGTCGCGTACCAGGACCACCTCGGTGTGGGACGGCCGGGACGAGACCGGCTACCCCGTCTGCGACGGGGATTACGTGTTCGCCATCTACGCCGAACTGTCGTCCAACGGCACTATCGGGAGCCACACCTGGACGGAAGTGGAGACCAGGAGCGTGAAAACGGGCATTCTGCCCGTCGCGCGCGGCAGGGTGCTGGCGTTCATCTCGCCGTCGTCCACTATCATAGGCTCCTCGCCTTCGGCCGCCGGCCTCGAGCCTTTCTATTTCCGTTACACCCCGGCGCGCGAAACTACCGTGGACCTGAATATAACCACCATGGACGGCAGCGCCGTGGTGCGCCACCTGGTCAGCGGCGAAGTGCGCTACGCCAACGTGCTCAACCGGGACATCTGGGACGGCAAGGACAACGCCGGCAACTACGTCTCGAGCGGCACGTACCTGGCCGAGCTCGTTACCGAAGACCCCTTCCAGTGCGCCGCCGTCAAGAAGTCCACGACTACCGCGCTCATCCCGGTGGATATGTTCCGCGCCGTGGACCTGCGCACCGCGCCGCTCTTGAGCGCGTCGAGCGCCACGGCTTATATCGCGTTCCAGCTTTCTGAGCCGATGTATATCGAGCTGAAGGTCTATCCCAAGGACACCGTCATCAACCCGTCCGTCTGGCCCCCCGCGCTCTCCACCACGCCGGTGTACAGCGTCGGCGGCATGAGGCCGGGGCGCATGACGATAACGGAGCCGTGGGACGGGCGCAACACCAGCGGCATCATGTCCGACGACGGCCGGTACCCGTTCACGATCGTGGCGCGTTCGTCGGGATCGCACCAGGTGATGTACGCCACGGACAAGCTGTACGGCTACGTGGACATCTCCCGCGGGCAGATAGGCTTCACGTCCTTCGACGTGTATCCCACTATCCCCATCATGTACAATTCCTCCGATACGATAAACCTGCCCCCGTTCGGCGTGGAATATTCCGTTACCCGGCAGTCCTCGGTGTCGGTGCAGGCGGTATCGCTGGACGTGCTGCCGCAGGTGTTCGCCGACGTCGTCAGCGGGATAATGCGCGACGGCGATACGCTTTACAAGGACGTCTGGGACGGCCGGTGCACCGATACCACGGCCTGCCCCGGCTACGGTTACGTGCCCAACGGTTATTACAACCTGCGCGTGGTCGCGCAGGACATCTCTTCCTCGCAGCTGGCCTCCAAGGCCACCGTGCAGCAGACGGTGGAG
>Ga0154587_126_pt1 | contig 10882 bp, 7 predicted proteins | sample RifGroF2_FD_116016 | JGI IMG/M metagenome (GOLD analysis project Ga0154587, IMG submission 116016) | Elusimicrobia bacterium GWF2_62_30 | reverse complement strand
GCGCTCGCGGGCTTCTTTGAAGCGCTTGGCCAGGTCGGCCTCGCGCGCGGCGTAGCTGTCCTGCAGCGCGGCTTCGCGCTTCTGCAGGTCGGAGACCAGGCGCTGCTCCTGTTCCAGCACGCCTTTGAGCTTGGCGCGTTCCGCCTCCAGCTGGGAGGCGCGCATGCGGTGCCCGTCTTCCAGGTCCTTCTTGCGGAGGTCGAAATCGGAGCGCTGCTTTCTCTCCATTTCCTCCAGGCGGTTGTCGTAAGAAGCTATGGTCGCGCTCAGCTGGTGGTTCTTCGCCTCCAGCTCGTCCTTCATGCGCGATACGTTGTCGGCCAGCGCGCGGTCCATATCTATCTGCGCGGCCTTCTCGGAAAGCATGGCCTGGTAGCTGCTTTCCAGCTGCTCCTGCCGGGCCACCATCGCCTTGCCCTTCATCTTGAAGGCTTCCTCCATGGAGGCGGTCAGCCTGCGTTCCCGCTCCATATAGGTGGTTTCCAGGTCCTTGGCCTGCGCGGCCAGCCGCGCGTTGAACTCGTCGTTCATGAACTGCATCTTGGAGAAATATTCCTCGCGTTCCTTCTTGGCGGTCTCGTCGGAGCGCTTGGCCAGGCTCGTCAGCTGGGCCATGTAGTTCTGCTCCACTTCGCGCAGCTTGTCCAGGAATTCCTTTTCCAGCGTCTGGCGCAGGTCGCGGGCCTTCGTCAGGTTCTCCTGTATTAGCTTCTGTTTTTCGCCCGCCGCTTCTTCAAGCGCGCGCGCCTGGCGCTCTATCTCTTCCTTCAGCGCGGCGGTCTCGCCCTGCGCGGCAAGGGTGCCGTCGTCCGTACGCGCCAGCTTCTGCTCCAGCTCGGAGATCCGGCTGTGCAGGTCCCGCTCCTTCAGGGCGTAGCTTTCGGAGAGGTGGCGCTGTTCGGCTTCCAGCCTGGCCGCGGCGCGCGCCTGCGCCTCCACCTCGCGGTTCTCGTAAAAAGTTTTAAGCTCCGCCTCGCGCCTGGCGGCGGCTTCCAGCTCCATGGCGCTGATCTTCTGCGCTTCTTTTTCGGCCTGGGCGGCAAGAGTTGCTTTTTCCTCTTTCCACGCCATGCGCGCCGCTTCGGCCTGCGCGCGCATCAGGTCGGCGTTCCTGCGGAAATTATCGGTAACCTCGGCTTCGCGCGTTTTCAGCGCCTCCAGGAAACCGGCTTCCAGTTCGGCCGCGTGGCGGTTCAGCGACTTGCGCTCGTCCTCCAGCGCGGCCTCCTTTATCTTTATCTGCGCGGCAAGGCGCTCCTCGCCGGCTTTTAATTTTTCTTCGTAAGACGCGCGCAGGGCCTGCTCGCGGGAATCCAGCTCCTGGTTCAGCTTCTCGGTCTTGACGCGGAATTCTTCTTCGGAGCGCTTGCGCTCCTGTTCCAGCGTCACGCGCTCGGATTCTATAAGGCTGCGGGCCTGGGAATCGCGCGAGACCAGCGCGTCCTTCAGACGCGAATTTTCTGCCAGGAGGGCGTTGACGCGGGCCAGCGCCGCGTCCTTCTGTTCCGCCAGCGCGGCGTACTGCCGTTCCAGGTCCTCCTGCTTCTTGGCGAGGCCGGTTTCCTTTATCTTCAAAGACTCTTCCAGCGACTGCCGGAAGAGCGCGTAGCGTTCCTCGAAGGTCTGCTCCAGCTCCTTCTCTTTCGCGGTCAGCAGCGAGCTTATCTGGGAACGGAGGGCGTTGAGCTCCGCGCGTTCCGCGGCTGAGCGGGCCTCCCTTTCTTCCAGTATTTTGGCCCGCCGGGCGGCTTCGGCCTCCAGGTCGGCCGAGCGGGCGGCGAAGGCCGCTTCAAGGTCCTTTTCTTTTTTGCGCTGTTCCTCTTTCCGGCGCAGCGCTTCCGCCTGCGCCTCGCGCGCCAGGGTTTCGCGCCTTTCGGCCGTTTCCCTTTCCTGCGCGAGCTGCTGCTGCTGCAGGTCGCGCGCGGCGAGCTCCAGCGCGGTTTCTTTCTGCGCGTAGAGGTCCTTGAACTCCGTATATTTGCTTTCCCAGGCGGCTTCCCTGGCCGTCAGGTCCTGGCGGGCCTTGGAGAGGCTGTCCTCGAGGCGGGCCGCGCGCTCACGGAATTCCGCTTCCGCCATTTCCAGGCGGCGCGCGGCATTGTTCTCTACCGTCTTCTTGTTCTCTTCCAGCCAGGCCGCGTAATGTTCGTACTGCTCCTTCTCGCGCTTGGCGGCTTCATCGTTCAGGCGGTCGTTGAGCGCTTTCAGCTCTTCGATGCGCTCGCGGCGCATCTGCCCGCGGATCTCCTCGGCGGCCAGTTCCGAGCGGTTCTTGAAATCAGTTTCCTGCTGGCTGAGCTTCTCGCGCGCCAGGGCTTCCGCCTGCCGTATGCGCTCCAGGGTTTCTTTCTGCGCCGCTTCGTGCGCGGCCCGGAGCTTCTCGGCGAAAGCATCGCGCTCCTGTTTGAATTCCGCTTCGCGCTCCTGCTGCCACCGGTTGAACAGCTCCTCCGTTTCCGCGCGGAGGCCCTTTTTTTGCGCGGCCAGCCCGGTCACGCTCTTTTCGGTCTCCGCCGTCAGGCGCGCGCGCTCGGTCTCCAGCTCGGAGCGCTGGCGGTTCACCGCGTCGTCGAGCATGGCCTGGTATTTCTGCCACAGCGAGGACTCTTTTTCCACCAGCATGCGGGCCAGTTCCTGTTCGCGTTTCTTTATGCGCTCGTCCTGCGCCCGCATCAGCGCTTCCAGCTCCTCTTCCTTGGCCTTGTTGTTCTTCTGGATCTCCTCGAAACTGCGGGAGCGCATGGAGGCCAATTCGAGGTCCTTCTGCCTGAGCTCTGAGGTCAGGTGCAGCACCATCTTGGCGGAATCCAGTTCGGATTCCCCGATGAGGTCCTCGAAATCTCGGCCGAATCCGGGCATAGTCTAATTGTCCTTCTCCGCCCTCTTCGCGGCCAGCTTGTTCTTTTCCATTTCCAGCTCGCGGAACTGCGCCGCCAGCTTCTGCTCCAGTTCGGCGCGCAGCTTGTCGAGCGCGGCGCGGCTGCGCTCGAGCTCGGTGTAATAGGTCTTTTCCAGCTCGTCCTTGCGGGCCGCGAACTCCTCTTCGCGGCGCACGCGGTCGGCGCGGTTCTTCGCCAGCTCCTCGTCGAGCTTCTGGCTTATCAGGGCTTCCTTCTTCTCGAAGTCGGCGCGGAGGGCCTGGCGCTCGCTGTTGAGCAGCTCGAGCTTCTTGGTATCCCAGACCGAGCGCTCCCGGTGGAGGTCGGCGGAGAACTTCTCCACGAATTCCTGGTACTTGCGCTCCAGCTCCCGCTCTTTTTTGAGCAGCGCGGCCTCCAGCTCCTGGCGGCGTTTTTCGAAGGCTTTGTCCTGCGCCGCGATGGCGGTCTTCTCGCGGGCCAGGAATTCCGTCTCGATGCGGCCCTGCCTGTCGGCCAGGGAGGCGTTCAGCGCCTGCTCACGGTTGCGCATGCGGTTTTCCAGCTCAGTTTTCCGACCCTCGAATTCCAGCGTCAGCTTGTCCAGCTCGTCCTGCCGGCCCTGCTTCATGCCCTCCACGGCGGCCTTCAGTTTTTCTTCGAAGCGCGCGCCCAGCGCGGTCTCTTTTTCGCGCAGCCCGTTGATGCGTTCGTCGTATTCGCGGTCCAGCACCTCGCGGTGGGCGTTCAGCGCCTGGTACATCTCCTCTTTCGCCGCGGCCAGCTTGCCGAACAGCTCGTGTTCCTTGTCCTGCAGCTCGCGGTAGAGCTTTACCTTCAGTTCGCTGTGCTGCTGGTCCAGGGCCGCCTTCGCTTTTTCTATATCGGCCTCGCGCGACTGCAGGTGCAGCTCGCGGGTCTTGAAGGTTTCTTCGGCTTTCGCCTTCTCCCTGAGCCCGCGTTCCTCTATCGCCGCTTCCATTTCGCGGATGCGGGCCGCGTGCGCGGTCTCCAGGGCGGTCTTCGACTCCAGTATCTTGAATCTTTCGGCTTCGGCGGCCGAGAGCTTCTCGGCGAATTCGGAGCTGAGGCGCTTGCTTTCGGCCTCGAACCGCTCCTCGAACGCGTCCTCCGCGGCCTTGATCCTGGCCAGGTTCTTTTCGCGCAGGTCCTCTTCGGAACGGCGCAGTTTCTTCTCCATGGCCTTGGCGGAAGCTTCGTGTTCCACTTGGAGGGCCAGCGCCTTGTTCTCCAGCTCCTTGCGGGCTACCGCGGCCTGTTCGGCCAGCCGGGCTTTTTCCGCTTCGAGTACTTTCTTGAATTCTTCCGCTTCTTTGGAGAGCTGGGCCCTGTTGGCGGCTTCCAGCTCGGTCTCCTTGCGGGCGTATTTCAGCTTCAGTTCATCCTCGAACTGGGAAAGCTTCTTGTGAAGCAGCGAGCGGTGGGCCTCGAACTCGGTCTTGAGTTTTTCTTTTTCCTCGTGCAGGGCGCTTTCTTTTTCCAGGCGCCACTCCTCTTCCCTGGCCAGCCATTCCGCCTTAAGCCTGACCTGGACGGCGGTTACCCGGTCTTCGAGGGCCTTTTCCTTATATAGGTAGGCCTCTTCCAGGCCCGCCCTGAAGCCTTCCAGCCTTTTGGCGTTATTCTCTTCAACGGCTTTGCGCGCCTCTTCCAGGGCGGCCTGCTGCCTTGCGGTCCAGGCGTTCTGCTCTTTAAGGATGCCGGCGCGCAGGGCCTCCTCGCGGGCCCGGGCTTCCGCCTGCAGGCTGGCACGGAGGCTCTTCAGCTCTTCTTCGTTGGCGGCCTTTATCGCCGCTTCCTTCTCTTTGAATTCTTCCCCGAGCCGCGCGGCGGTCTTCTGCGCGGCGGCGTCCGACTGGGTGCGCGTTTCGGCGGCGGCCCTGTCCCACTGCGCCCTGGCATCTTCGAGGGCCTTGTCGTAGCGGCGGCGGGTCTCTTCTTCGCGGGCCTTCACCAGCTCGGCCAGCTGTCCTTCCATCTCCAGGCGCAGGTCCACGTGCTCCTGCTCCAGCTGGGCCATATAATCGCGGATGCGGCCGCGCAGCGCGTCCAGTTCTTTGGCGTTAGCGGCCTTGAAAGTTTCTATCTCGGATCTCTTTTCCTCTTCGGCCTGCGCCTGGCGCCGGGCGAAATCTTTTTCCATTTCCGCGGCGGCGGCGGCTTTCCTCGCGGAGAACTCTTCGGCCAGCGCGCGGCGCTCGGCCTCCAGCGTCTCGCGGGCGTCGGCCTGCAGCGTCTCCAGGACCCTGTGCCTTTCGCCTTCCAGCTCCTTGCGGAACTTTTCCAGCTGCAGTTCCTTGTTCTCGAAAAGTTTGGACGCTTCGCGCAGCCTGGCTTCGTGGCGCTCGCGCAGGCTCAGTTCTTCCTGCTCCGCGCGCAGCCGCTGCGTCTGCACCAGCTCCTGCTCCAGGTGGTCGTACTTCTCGCGCAGCATGGTCTCTTTCACCGCCAGGTTGTCCGTGTGGCGCTGCAGTAAATTGTTCAGTTCGGCTTCCTTCATTTCCGAGGTCTTCTTGATCTCGTCGATGAGGTGCAGCTTCATGGCGCCGATGGCGGCCTCGCGCTCGCCCAGCTCGGTCTTCAGCGCGGTTATCTCTTTTTCATACTGGGCGCGCGACTGCTTCCAGTTCACGGCCTCTTCGTTCAGGATCTGCTCGCGCAGCTTGCCCTTGAGGTCCGCCTCCATGGCGGTCTGGGTCTTCCAGTTCTCCTCCCAGGTCTTGATCGTGCCCTGCCATTTCTTCAGGATCTCGGTCTTCTGCTCAACCTGTTCGGTCAGGGAGCGGTTGATGTTGGTCTTGCTGCGGTTGTCCTCGCGCAGGCGGCCGAGCTCCTCCTGCAGGCCGTGGATCTTCTCCACCGCCCAGCGCAGCGCGAGCTTCGCGGTTTCCACGTCGGTTATCGCCGACGGGTCAAGTTTTGGTTCCTGCTCCATTTAGAGCCTCCGGCCGAGTCTATATATAAAACGGTGCCCGGGAAGCACCCTCCCCGGGTTAGTCCAAGCCTTTCGTTATAGGAAATTATACAAAAGGCTTGTTTTGGAATTATTAAATTCTTGTTGCCCCTGAACCCTGGCCCGCAAATAAACGCAGCCCCCCTGTATCCGTTACGGCGGGGGGCTTCGTCAGAAAAGCCGCGCAGAGCTTATTTAAGCGGGCGAACCGCTTTTCCGCTCTTAATGCAGACGGTGCAGATGTAGATCGACTTGGTAGAGCCGTCCATCGTCACTTTCTGTTTCTGGAGGTTGGGCTTGAAAAGCCGTTTCGTAGCCTTATGGGAATGGCTGTAGGAATTGCCGGAAACGGGCTTTTTGCCGCAGATATCACATTTGTAAGCCATGGCTCTATTATACTAAATTTGCGCCGTTTTCCGCGGACAATGACTCGATCGTCTCCACAGACTGTTCGGGGGCCGGGTTAGCAAAACCTTCCGACGACTGAGCCTTGCGTAAGCGGCGAAGGAGGAGGATGAGCGATGCCCACGGTGTGGGCGAGCGCGTTTTGCGTTCCGGCCCCCGAACAGTCTGTGCGAGTGAGGGAAGACTGTTTATAAAGCATTAGCAGGCAAATTTGTAGAATAGAGCCTTATGAGATCACATACCGCCTACCTCACCATCAACACCCCCGAACGGTACGCCATCGTCAACATTACCCGCAAAGTAGAGGACGAACTGGCCAAAAGCGGCATAAAAGAAGGCCTGTGCCTGGTCAACGCCATGCATATCACCGCCAGCGTCTTCATAAACGACAACGAAGCCGGCCTGCATAAGGATTTCCTCAAATGGCTCGAGAAGCTGGCCCCGCACGATCCGGACGCCTATAACCATAACCGCACCGGCGAAGACAACGGCGACGCCCACCTCAAGCGCACCGTGATGGGCCGCGAAGTAGTAGTGGCCGTTACCAAAGGCGCGCTGGATTTCGGCCCGTGGGAACAAATATTTTACGGCGAGTTCGACGGCAGGCGCAATAAACGCCTGCTGATCAAGATAATAGGAGAATAACATGAAACGGCGCGTCTACTACTACGATACCGACTGCAGCGGGGCCGTTTACCACGCCAATTACCTGAAGTTCCTCGAAGAGGCCCGCTCGGAATACCTGGAAGCGCGCGGCTTCAGCGTAAAGGGCCTGCTGGATATCGGCGTAGGCTTCGCCGTGCGGCGCCAGGAAATGGAATACAAGCGCCCGGCCCTGTACGGCGACGTGCTGGATATCGAGACTACGGTCAAGGAGCACACGCCTTACCGCATAGTTTTCGCCTACAAGCTCTGCAACCAGGCGGGGGACCTTATCGGCAAAGCCGAAACGGACCTGGTCTGCGTCGGCCGCGACCTTAAGCTTATAGAAGTCCCCGCGGAGATAAAAGCCAGCCTGGCCGCCGGCCGTTGATCAGGAGAGGAGCTTTCTGAAAACCAGCGGGAACAAATGCTAAACTTCTGTGCCGGCGCTGAGCGGACGGCACAAGCTCTACGGGAGATGAATATGCAAAAAACCAACGCGAAAAAATGCAGCTGCGCCTGCGGCTGCGAACAGGAAGGACTGCAGAGCCCGGCGGACGCGGTGATGGCGGTGGCCATCCTGGCGGTTTCCGCCGACGGCAAACTGGATAAGCGCGAGATAAACGACCTGGAAAGCGTGCTGGCCTCCAGCCCGCTTTTCGACGAAGTGGAGAACGCGCGGGAATACATGGGCTGCATCGCCGCCGCCATACAGGGCCTGGGGCGCCCCGAGATCCTGCGGACGGCCGCCAAGCTGCTTTCGCCCTCCCTGCGCGAGACCGCCTATGCCTGGGCGGTGTACATGATCTCCTCCGACAGGAAGATGGTGAAGCCGGAGCATAAGTTCCTCTCCGTGCTGAGAAAGGACTTCGGGCTGCACGGGGTGCTGGCCGGCAAGATAAACGCCGTGGTGCCCATGCTTAACCGGGTAAAATAACCCGCGCCGGCGCAAAAAAAATAGCCGCCCACCGGGGCGGCTATTCTTTTTATACCGGCCGCGGGGTCAATCTTCTTCCTTAAGCTCCGTCACCGGCCCGAAGTCGGACAGGGGTTTGTCGAATTTCTTGGAGCTGCCGATGACGAAGATCATCGCGTCTTCCGGCTTGAACATTTTCTTCGCCGTCTCCAGCACGGCGGCGGGGTCGGTCTTCGCGATATTCTCCACGTAATTGTCCAGGTAGTCCGGCGCGTAGCCGTAGTACTCGTAGGCCGCGCGCTCGCTTATCAGCTCGAACGGCGTCGGGAACTTGAACACGAAGGAGTTGACTATGGAGTCCCTGGCGCGGACGACCTCGTCGGCCGGGGCCTGCTCGGTCTTTATCAGCTCGAACTGCTTGAGCATTTCCGAGAGCGCCTGGGAGTAGGTCTCCGGCTTGGTGCCGACGTACCCTACGATATAGCCGTAATCCGGCTTCTTGGCGAAGTAGCTGTACACGGTATAGGCCAGCCCCCTGCGCGAGCGTATCTCCGAGCCGAGGCGCGACGAGATGCCGCCGCCCAGCATCTCGTTGGTGACGGTCAGCGGGTACTCGATGGGGTCCAGGCGCTTTACGCCCTTCTGCAGCATCACGATGAAAGCCTGGGCTATGTCCTTCTCGATGTGGAAGACCTGGCGCTTGCCTTCGATCCTGACGGGGGGGATGACCGGGAACTGCACCTCGCCTTTGGGCCAGCCTCCGAACTTCTCTTTCAGTTTGGCGATCATCTCCTCGTTCGAGGCGAAGTCTCCCGCCGCGGCGATGATGGTGTTGTTGGGCCGGTAGTAATTGGCGTGGTAGGCCTTCATGTCGTCTATCGTGGAGGCGTTCACCGTGCCGGTCTCCGGGCGCCAGCCGTAGGGGTGGTCCGCGCCGTAGAAGCGCCGGACGGCCTCGCGCATGGCGGCGCGGCCGGGATCGTCGTTGCGGCGGCTGATCATCTCCAGCGTTTCGTCGCGCTTGATCTTGACCTTCTCCGCCTCGAAGGCGGGTTTCATCAGCACCTGCGCGTAGATGTCGAGCACCTCGTCCAGGTCCTTCTTCAGCGCGGTCATATCGACGCGGGCTTCCTCGTTGCCGATGGAGCTTTCCACCGACGCGGCGAGGAATTCCAGCTTCTTGTCGATCTCGTCGGATTTGTATTTTTCCGTGCCGCCGTCCTTGAGCAGCCCGGCCGCCAGGTCGCCCAGGCCTATCTTCTCCACGGGGTCGTTCATCTTGCCGGTGTGGATGAAGGCGGTCATATGCACCACGGGCAGGGTGTTATCCTTCATCAGGTACACCACCAGGCCGTTGTCGAGCACGACGCGGTCGCCCTTTGGCGGCTTGAAGTCTATGCTCTTGAGCGGCGGCAGGTTCGGCGCAAGGGCCGCGAGCGGGTTGGCGCTGAGAAGTGTCATCAGTATAGCTCCTGGTATGAGTATGAGGTTTTTCATTTTTTTACCCCTTATTTCCCGGCCGGTTCGCGCAGGAACACCGCCGTGCGGTTATCCCGGGTCAGGTACTTCGCCGCCGCTTTGGAAACGTCCTCCGGTCTCACCTTGCGCAGTTCCACGCCGGTGTTCCAGTCGTATTTCCAGTCGCCCAGCACCTGCTGGTTATGCGCCAGGTTCATGCCGAGGCCGGAGTTGGACTCCAGCTGCTTTATCATGTCGGCCTCGTAGTTGTTTATGATCTTGTCCAGCTCCCACTGCGTGGGCGGCTCGGTCTTGAGGCGGTCTATCTCCTCCATCACCGCGGCGTCCAGCGCGTCCAGCGTGTGCGGCGCCTTGGGGGCGGCCGACACCACGAACAGCGACGGGTAGCGGTTGCCGGGGGTGGAATAATAGGAGCTGGCGTAAAGCGCCATCTGCTTGCCCTCGACGAGGTCCTTGTAGAAGCGGCCGGTCTTGCCGTTGGAGAGCACCTCGCTGACCATGATCAGCGCGTAGATGTCGGGGTTGTCCTTGCCGGGGTTGTGGAAGCCTATGCGCAGCGCGGGCTTGGCCTTGAAGAACACGTCTATCTTCTTCTCGGACTTCTGCGCGGGCTCTTTGGTGTAGTCGCGCCCCGGCAGCGGGCGGTTCTGCCAGCCGCCGAAATATTTCTCCGCCAGCTTTATCACTTCGGCGGCGCGCACGTCGCCCACTATGGCCAGCGTGGCGTTGTTGGGCACGTAGTTCTGCGCGAAGAACTTCTCCGCGTCGGTGCGCGTCAGGCGCTTAATGTCGTCCATCCAGCCGATGGTGGGGTTCTGGTAGGGGTGCGCGCTGAAGGCGTTGGAGAACAGCGTCTCCCACATCACGCGGTTCGGGTCCGACTCGCTCATGCGGCGCTCTTCCATCACCACGCTGCGCTCCTTGTAGAACTCGCGCAGCACGGCGTTCTTGAAGCGGTCCGACTCTATCACCATCCAGGCTTCCAGCCGGTTAGACGCCAGCGACACCACGTAGCCGGTATAGTCGGTGGAGGTCATGGCGTTCATGCCGCTCTCGCCCAGGGTATTGTAGAGCTTCCAGTATTCGTCCTTGACGATGAGCTTGTCGGCCTCTTTCTCGGCCTCGTTGAATATGGCGCGCAGCTCTTCTACCTTCTTCGCGTCCGGGGTGGCGGCGGTTTCCGCGGCTATCAGCGCCTGCGCGGCGGTCTCCACTTTGGCGAGCGCCAGCTTCTCTTTTTCGTAGCCGGAGGAATTTATGGTCTTGGTGCCCTTGAAGGCCATGTGCTCGAAGAGGTGGGCCAGGCCCGTCTTGCTCTGCGGGCTGTCCACGTTGCCCACTTTGAACATCATCGTGAACGAGACCGTGGGCACGAAGGTCTTCTCGAGGATCAGCAGCTTCAGGCCGTTCTTGAGGGTATAGGAGACCACGGGCGGGTATTTCGGGTCCTTTTCTATGGACGCTCCCGGCGGCAGGGAGTCTTTCCCTTCTCCGGCGGCGTAAAGCGGGGCGCAGCAGAGCAGCAGGGCGGGTATAAGTGCTAGTGATTTCATTATTTCCTCCATAAGGGCGGGGGACGGCGGCTGTCCCGATATTATACTATTTGGC
>Ga0154587_182_pt1 | contig 12227 bp, 9 predicted proteins | sample RifGroF2_FD_116016 | JGI IMG/M metagenome (GOLD analysis project Ga0154587, IMG submission 116016) | Elusimicrobia bacterium GWF2_62_30 | reverse complement strand
GTTTACTTCGCGGAGAACCGCCTGGCCTCGTCTCTCCGGGGGCCCGGGGCGGACGAAGGACAGCTTATCCTGAGCAGCGATCTGGCCCTGGTCAACGCCCAGCTTGCCGGCAGCGTCCCCGAACACCTTTTTATAGAATCCTACTGGCTGCCCGGCTCTTCGGACCGCAGGTTCGAAGAAGGCCTTAAAGGCCTGGACTCCAGGTACACCCTGGCCGCGGTAAGCTCTACCGGCCGCCTCCGCCATTACATAAGGAAAACCAGCAGCGGTAAGCGATAACGGCGCAATATTTTCATTTGAGAATGTTTATTTTCATATGAAAATATTTTTTCATCCTTTTCCTTGCCTAAATACGCCTTCCGGCAAGGCTAGTCGGCGGTTGGCACAAGTATTGCTCTGTAATGGCCGAATAGCCACCAACGGAGGAAAAATGAAACTTACCGCGCTTAAACTGGCCCTGCTCTCAACTCTCGCCCTTGGCTCCAACGCCCTGGCGGCCGACAAGATAATATACGGTGAAGACGACCGGGTAGACTACTACGCCATGCCCGAAAGCTTCCGCTGGGCCGCGGATTCTACCGTTTCGCTCTGGAAAAAGAAGTCGATGCTGCCTGACCTGGCCGCCGGGAAATACACCCTGGGCGCCTTTAATCTGGGCCAGGCCTATAACCTCTGCCCCGGCACCCGTTTCGCGGACCAGGACGCCGGCGCTAACTGCTCCGGGGCCCTGGTCGGGGAAGACCTGATACTTACGGCGGGACACTGCATAGTTACCGAGTCCGACTGCAGGGGCACGGCTTTCGTGTTCGGCTTCGCGGCCAAGACCGAGGGGCAGCCCGCCCCGGCCTCGGTCCCGTCCGGGGAAGTGTACACCTGCGCGAAGATAATAAAGCGCCAGCTGTTGAATACCACGACAGAGGTGGACAATGTCGAGACCACCGTGTTCGGCGGCGATTACGCGCTGATAAAGCTGGACCGCCCGGTGAAGAACCATAAGCCCCTGGCCATCAACCGCGGCGGCGGCCTTAAAAAGGGCGACGGCCTTTTCGTGACCGGCCACCCGCTGGGGCTGCCGTTCAAATTCACCCCCGGCGGCATGGTAGTAAAGAACGTCGACCCGCAAGCCGCGTTCTTCTCCACCAACCTCGACACCTTCGGCGGCAATTCCGGCTCCCCGGTGTTCAACGCGGCCACCGGCCTGATAGAGGGCGTCCATGTGCGCGGCGAAGGCCAGCACTTCGTGCCCACCTTCGAAGGCTGCACCACTTACCTGGTGCGCCCTCCCGGCACCGGTTCCGGCGGCCATGTCACCAAGATAGACTTCCTGGCGGCCGACATCCCCCCCACCGCTCAGGAGAACGCGGCGGCGAAGTACAGGGACGTTTCCGCAAAAGAAATAAAGAACAGGGCCGTTTCCGCGGAACTTCCCTCCCCGGAGAGCGTCAGGTTCGACTTCTGACCCTCCCGCACAAATTAAAGGACGCCCGCGCCGACGGGCGTCTTTTTATTTAACCGCGCGGATCCCGATTTGCCGAACGGGCCCGCCGACCGCTATAATAGCTTTGTCCCGCCGTAGCGAGCGGGAAGAGCGAGGAGCGGACTAATTCATGAAGATATTATGTTTTCTTTTTTTAGCCGTTCCTGCCGCTTCCCCGGTTTTCGCGAGCGAATGCTACAAGTCCGCCGTGATGCAGGCCAGGAAGATGACCATCGAGAACTGCCCCCGGATAAACACCCGGCAGATTAACCGGTGCCGCGAAGCTTACAGGAAGAAAGGCGACCCCAACTGGTCCCGCGCAACCCTTAAAAACTGCTCCTCCTACGCCACGGCCGGCATCCTGGAATGCAGGAAGTACTACGTAAAAAGATTCGCAGCGGAGGACTGCGGCCTGGCCGTAGACCCGAAACAGGTCCCTGACACGGACGTGCTGCCGGGCTACGCAGCGCCCGCCGCGAAGGCAAAGACCGGGAACAGCCCCGCCAAACCCGGGGCCGCCGCGTCAACGGCGCGCCGGGACAAAGGCCCCGCGGTCAGCCTGGACGATTACGGCGACGACCGCTTCGCGAAGCTCATGTCCAAGTCCAAGGTGGGCAGAGCCAAGGGCGATCTCAGTTCGGTCCGCTCTTCCATCATGATCTATTACGGCGAGCACGAAGGGCTGTTCCCCACCAGCATCAAGGCCATGGTGCCGAAATATCTCAAGGAAATACCCGAGATAGCCCTCCCCGGGTATCAGGCCACCCGGAACGTAACGGTGATCAATTCCCTGCCCGAAAAAAAGGACTTGTGCAGCCTGGTCAGGAACACCGGCGGCTGGATCTATATCGCCGACATGCGGTCCACGCAGTCCGGCGAATTCTTCATAGACTCCAACAGCCTTTCCAACGGAAAACCGATCTGTTCCTATTGACGGCGGCGGCAGGGGCGGGCGGCCGCCTTAAAGGTTGCAGTAAGCGGCCCTCTCCCGCTATAATACAAGTCTGCGCCGGGGAGGGGTTCGGACTCATATTTATGAAAACAATTTTATTCTGCGTCTCCATATTGGCCGCGGCCGGCCAGAACCTGCGGGCCGAGGAGAGCCTGCTGTTAAGGACCCTCAACAGGGGGCCGGGCATAATCTATTCTCTGGCTTACTCCCCGGACGGGAAATATATCGCCTCGGGCGGCGTGGCCAAAACCCTGGAGATCTGGAACGCCGAAGACGGCACGCCGGTCAAAAGCCTTAAAGGGCACGCTAATTTCATAAATTCCGTGGTTTACTCACCCGACGGCAGAACCATCGCCACGGCCGGAGAGGACAAGACCGTAAAGCTCTGGAACGCCGAAGACGGCGCCTGCCTCGGCACGCTGAAAGGGCACAAGGACGCCGTCATGTCCGTGGCGTTCTTTCCCGACGGGAAAAGCCTCGCCTCCGCGGGCAACGACGGCACGATCAGGCTCTGGAAGGCGGGCGAAAAGAAGCCTTACAGGACGCTGCAGCCCCGCGTGGGCGATATTTATTCGGTAGCGGTCTCTTCGGACGGCACCCGCCTGGCCGCCGGCAGCGCTTCGCGCGGGATAAAGCTCTGGGAGCTCGGCCCCGGCGGACGCGAGACCACGCTTGAAGGGCATAAAAGCGCCGTCAACGCGGTGGCTTTCTCCGGGGCCGGGGATTACCTGGCCTCCGGCAGCGAGGACGGCACCGTCAAGATCTGGCGGCTCTCCGACGGCCTGTGCGTCATGACGGCGAAACCCGGGCAGCCGGTCTACGCCATAGCGTACACCACGGACAACAACTACATCTTTTCCGGCGGCAGCGACAACATGGCCACCGCCTGGAACGCGGCCGACGGCAGGCAGATAAGGACCTTCGCGGGCCACAGCCGCCAGGTAAAAGCCCTGGCCGTTTCCCCCGACGGGCAATACCTGGCCACCAGCAGCCATGACCGGACCATAAAGCTGTGGCTGAACCCGTGGGAAGCTGACAAGCGCGCCAAGGCCCTGAAGGACGCGGCCGACGCCGAAGCGGAGAAGAACAAGAACTACGAGCTGCATTATACCGCGGGCCTGCAGCTGGCCTCTTCCTGGCTCATAACCGACCTGGTAAAAGCCGAAACGGAATTCCGGACCGCGCTCACCTTCAAAACCACGAAGGAGTGCGAAGAGAAGCTCGGCGCGGCGACGGCCGCGGCAGCGCGGATGAAGAAGCTGATGACGGGGTCCGTACTCGGCTTTATCCTGCTCCTGGCCTTCTACAAGGTTTTTTCGAAGTTCAGGAGGAAAGCCGGGCTGAGGAAGAATTTGCCCGAAGAGATAAGGAGCGACACGTTCGCCGGCAGCTACGACAGCGCGCTGGCGAAGTACAACGAATACAAGGCCGTCGGCGGAAAGCCCGGGAACCTGCCCCGCGAGGAGCTCTTCGCGCTTTTCCGCGGGCTGAACATCCTCGAAGACCTGGGCAAAGAGAACCTCCCTTATCACTTCCTTCTTTCTTACGCGGCGGCCCTGGCCAAGGAAAGCAATTATAGTACGGCGCTGGGCATGCTGCGCTCGGGCAGGATAGTGGACGAGTTCAAGACGCCCGCCGACTACGACACCTTCGTCGATATCTACGAGAGAGCCGGCAAACCGGAGAACCTGCTGGTGATAAAGCTCGAGCCCCCCGCGTATTCGGCCCTGGCCGAGGCGTTCTTCAGGGTAGGCGATTACAGGTCCTGCGGGAGGATGTGCGCTCTGAAGAAGCAATTCCACCCGGCCAAGGTCACCGCCCGGGATACCGAGCTCCTGGCCGACAGCAATAAGTACCTGGAAGAAAAAAAGGCCCCGTCGGCGATACCCGACGTGGCCAGGTGGGGCTGCATCAACTGCAATTACGTGCACGAGGGCCCCGACGTGCCGGACTCCTGCCCGACCTGCGCGAAGTCCAAAGAATATTTCAAACTGCTGTAGCGGCCGGACCCGGGCTTAGCCGGCTAACGGAAATCCGCCAGGGCCCCGCTTATATCTATCTTGCCGAGGTCCGCCTCCACCAGCGGCGCCCGGCCGTCCAGGCCGCTCAGCTCTTCGTAAGAAGGCTTTTTGCTGCTGTACATCACGCCGATGGGCAGGCGTTCCCGCTGGGCGGCCAGCGCCATGGCCGCGCCTTTATCGGCCGTATCGTGCTCCGGCCCCACTTTATAGACCCGGGCCGCGTACCAGTCGAACGTGTTTAGTTTATTGAACGAGGCGCAGGGCTGGAAAACGTCGATAAGCGAAAAGCCTTTATGCTTTATCCCGGCCAGGATCAGTTCCGCTAAATGTTCTTTTTCGGCAGCGTAGCCGCGCGCCACAAAGCCGCAGCCCAGCGCCAGCGCCGTCTCCAACGGCGGGAAGGGGGCCAGTATCACCCCGCCGGGCTGGATCTTCGTCTTCATGCCGGGCTCCGAAGTGGGTGAAGCCTGGCCCTTGGTCAGCCCGTAGATCTGGTTGTCGTGCACTATCACCGTCATGTCCACGTTGCGCCGGATATTGTGGAGGAAGTGATTGCCGCCCTCGCCATAGCAGTCGCCGTCGCCGGTGGTCACTATTACGGTCAGGGCGCGGTTGGCGATCTTCGCCGCCGCGGCGGCGGGCAGGGCCCGGCCGTGCAGGCCGTTGAAGAAGTTGGCCTTTATATAATGCGGCATTTTGGCCGCCTGCCCTATGCCGGAAACGAGCAGCAGCTCGTGCGGCTGTTTGCCCAGGCGCGCCAGCGCGGTTTTAAGCGCCGCCTGCATGCCGAAATTCCCGCAGCCGCCGCACCAGGCCACGGGGTCCGCAGAGTCGAAATCCTTTGTCTCCATCTCAGTTCCCTCCTTTAAGCGCCGAGAGCACTTCATCAGGCGTAAATGGACGCCCGTCGTATTTAAGCACGGACCCGGCGGTTTTCCGCCCGGTTTCCCGCCTTATAAGCCGGGCCAGCTGGCCGGAGGCGTTATTTTCCACGGTCAGCACGCGCAGCGCGCCCTCCAGCGCGGCCAGCGTAGCGGACCCGGGAAAAGGCCAGACTTGCGGGTAATGGACGAACCCGGTGTCTTTCGCGGCGGCGCAGGCTTCGCGCATAACTCCCAGCGTGGAGCCGAAACCGCAAAGCATGGTTTTTGCCCCGGGGTTAACTACGGTGGGCGGCAGTATTTCTTTCGCCAGCCCCGCCAGTTTAAGGTGCAGGCGTTTCTGCGTCATTTTCAACCGCACTTCCGCCAATTCCGTAATGTGGCCTTCGGGCCCGTGCTCGTCGCTGTCGGCAACCGCCAGCATCCCTGACCTGCCGGGGAAAGCCCGCGCCGACACGCCATCCGGGGAATACGCGTAACGGCCCTGCTCGGGGTCACCGTTTTTAAAAATATTGCCCCTGTCCGGCGGCTCGGAGGAAGGCTCGGGGAATTCGATGTTCGTGAACGACTCCGCCAGGTACTGGTCGGAGAGTATCAGCGCCGGCACCTGGAAGCGCTCCGCGGTATTGAACGCGCGCTTGGCGGCCAGGAAGCATTCCTCCGGCGAACCGGGAGTGTATACCGCGCGGGCGAACTCGCCGTGCCCGGCGTGCAGGACGAAATCAAGATCTTCCTGCGCGGTGCGCGTGGGGAAACCAGTGGCGGGTCCCGGCCTCATTACCACGGCTATCACCAGCGGGGTTTCCGTCATCGCGGCCAGGCTCACTCCCTCGCACATCAGCGCGAAGCCGCCCCCGGAGCTGGCCGTCATGGCCCTTACCCCGGCAAAAGCCGCGCCCACGGCCATGTTCACGGCCGCTATCTCGTCCTCGGCCTGCTCCACTATTATGCCGTACTTTTCCGCGTAGTCGGCCACTGTGCTCATTATCCCGGTAGATGGCGACATCGGGTAGGCGGTATAGAACTTGCAGCCGGCGGAGATCACGCCCAGCGCCAGCGCCTCGTTGCCCGCTACCAGGAGGTTACTGCTGTGCGGCGCGCCGGTAAGCCGGAACTCGCTGTTCTTCATGTTCTTCGCGGCGTACTCATAGCCCTTCAGGGCGGCCTTCCGGTTCATGGCGGCCGCCTCGACGCCCTTACCGGAGAATTCCCGCTCCACGGCTTTAGCGGCCTTCTCGAAATTTTCACAGGTTAGCGCGGCAATTATTCCCAGGGCCACGGAGTTAGCGCATTTCGGCCCGCCGGCTTCCTGCGCCAGCGCGAAGATAGGCGCGCTGACCCAGCCTTTCTCCAGTTCTTTTATCTCATAATTCTCCGCGTCCAGCACCAAAAGGCCGCCGGCCGCCAGCGCGGCCTTATTGGCCTCCACCGCCTCCTTGTCCAGCGCGAAGATAATGTCGGCTTTTTCCCTGGGCGCGTAAACCGGGCGGACCGCCGCGCGCACCTGGAAAAAGTTATTTCCGCCGCGTATGCGGGACATGTAGTCCTGTATGGCGAACACATGCAGGCCGCTGTCTTTGTAAGTGCGGGCCAGCATCATCCCCGCGGACACAATACCGTGCCCGGCTTTGCCGGTGATCCTTATATTCAGTTCTTTGTTCATGCTTTCCCCCTACCCGGCTCAAACCTGAAATTCTACTATAGTTCTTAACGCTAAGCAGCTTATATAAGTATTTTTACCAACGGTATTAAGGGGTATTACCGATTGCCGGCGATAGCGTGAACAGGTAGAATTTGGGATCAGGTAAAGATCTATAAGGAGAGATCATGAAAATTCTTGTGGTTTATTATTCGATGTACGGGCATGTTTATCAAATGATGCAGGCGGCCGCGGAAGGCGCAAGAACCGTAAAAGGCGCGGAGGTTACGCTTATGCGCGTGCCGGAAACGCTGCCCGGGAAAGTACTTGCGGAGATGGGCGCGGTAGAGGCGCAGAAGGCGCAGGCGAAAGTGAAGGTCTGCACGGTGGAAGACCTGGCGGCGGCCGACGCCGTGCTCTTCGGCACGCCCACGCGCTTCGGCAATATGTGCGGGCAGATGCGCCAGTTCCTCGATTCCACCGGCGACCTGTGGATGAAAGGTTCCATGATAGGAAAAGTCGGCAGCGTGATAGCCAGCTCCGCCACGCAACACGGCGGGCAGGAATCCACCATACTCTCTTTCCATACTACGCTGCTGCATCACGGCATGGTCATAGCCGGGCTGCCTTACTCTTTCCAGGGCCAGATGGGCGTTAAGGAAATGACCGGCTGTTCCCCCTACGGCGCCAGCACCATAGCCGGCGGCAAGGGCGAGCGCGTACCGAGCCCGAATGAACTGGAAGGCGCGAAGTTCCAGGGCAGGTACGTCGCGCAGCTGGCGGAGAGGCTGACCGGTATTAAGCTGGGCTGATCCTTACACCGTGGTGTTGGGTTATAGCGTTTAGGTATTTGAAGCCGCCGCTGAGCCGGGCGGGTTCTTCAGGAGTTACCGGCATCCCCGGGACAACCTGCCCACCGCGCCAACCTTATTTCTGTTTTTTGATTATTTCTTCCACTTCTTCCGCACCTTCGGCATAAAGCTTTTTTTCACCGGGGGCCAGTTCGCGGAGCAGGCGCAGGAACTCCCCGGCGTGCACGATCTCCTCGTCGGCTATGTCCTTGAGCACCGCCGCGGCCAGCTTGTTATCGGTCGACTCGGCTAGCTGCATATATAACTGGGTGGCCTCGTATTCCGCTGCCACCATGAAACGGATCGCTCTTACGAGCTCCTCGTCCTTAAGCTTCCTGTCGTTCGCCAACCCTGAAAAGGGCGATCCGAAATCCGGCATACTCATTCTCCTTAATTATATATTCCCGGCTTGCGCCTTCAGGCACAAGCCGGGCAAAACTCCTCGCCGGCTATCGTCCGAGATTCTCCGCGGCAAACTCCCAATCTATCAATTTGTCGAGAACGGCGCTGAGGTAGTCCGCGCGGCGGTTCTGGTAGTCCAGGTAGTAGGCGTGTTCCCAGACGTCGATGGTTAACAGCGGCTTCATCCCCATGGTTAAAGGCGAACCGGCATTGCCGGTCTTCACCACCTTGAGCTTGCCGCCGTCCAGCGCGAGCCAGGCCCAGCCGCTGCCGAACTGCGCCGTAGCCGCGGCCGCCAGTTCCGTCTTGCAGTCCTGCAGGGTGCCGAATGCCGCCTTTATCTTACCCAACAGCGCGGCGGGCGCTTCGCCGCCGCCTTTGGGCGCCAGGCTGCGCCAGTAGAAAGCATGGTTCCAGGCCTGCGAGGCATTATTAAAGATAGCGGCCTTGTCCGCTTTGCCGGCTGTCGCGGTGATTATTTCTTCCAGCTTCAGCCCCTCGTACTCCGTTCCCGCCGCCAGCTTGTTCAGGTTATCGATATAGCCCTTGTGATGCTTCCCGTAATGGAAACCAATGGTCTTCTCCGAGATCGCCGGGGCCAGCGCGCTGTCCGCGTAGGGCAGGGCCGAGAGTACATGCGCAGACGCGCTCACTGTTTTGATATTGTTCATTTTTTCTCCTGTATTTAACGAAGGCTCCTAACGCCGCCTCGTAATGTCCGTCCTTTTAACTGTAATATTTCTCCTGCCCCGTCTCTATTCGTATTTCTGCCGGGACTGTTCAGTAGTATTACTCAGCCCGGCTTTTTTTGCCTCCGCGCTGAAGTACAGCGGTTGCGGGCAGTAGCAGGTCCAGGCCGCGGTCAGGATAGGCGGGCCCGCGGCGCCGGAGGCGCCGTGTATGGCGTTGAAGGTTGAACTTTAGCGGCCGAAGCAGGCCGACATCCAGCGCAAGGCGCGCGGCCGGGCGGGCAATTAATCAGCCGCTTGCCCTGTCTTCCCGCAGCAGGCCGTTCCGCCGTACAAGGAGCCCCCCGCGTATTCCGGGCCCCGGGCGGGCTCGCAGGTGAGGTCATCCACAGACAACAGCCGCAGGCCCGGCAGGCACGCCGAAGAAAAAGGCCCGGGCTTGTCCCACGCCTTCACCTGGTCCGCTACCCGGCTCTTGAAGTTGTCCATGCGCACGGCGCAGGTCGTCGCGTCGGGGTCGTGCAGGCCGCCGACCACCGCGGTTTTCACGCATCTCGGGGCCGGCGGCTCTCCGCAGCAGGCCGTCCCTTTATACACGGCCCCCGAAGAGAAGCCGTTTACCGGGTGATCCTGGCAGGAGATATCCTGGACCGACAACAGGATGTCCGGCGCGCACCTGGAAATGAAGTGGGAACTGGTCATCATGCCGCCCATGAAATCGGCCTTGCTCTGCGCGCAGTTCAGGGCAGGATAATGCATCCCCGTGACCACTACGGCTTTTTTGCAGCCGGCGCGGGCAAAGCTTTCAGGGGCGCCTGCGCAGTTGCATCCCCCTTTTGCCACGCTGTCGCAATATTTCGCGAACCCCGGCTTGGATCCGTGTTTCAGCGCGTGGGAGGCACATACCCGTTCCAGGTCGCACGCCATCTTTGCGGCCTCAAGGCCCGCGCAAAGCTTTGCCGCGGGCGCCGCGCCGCCGACCAGGGGCCCGAGCGTCTTTACGCAATGTTCTCTTGAGCAAACCGCGCCAGGCCCGCCGGCGAAGCCGCTGCCGGCCAAAGCGGCCAGCAAAGCCGTGATGAAAACCAGCTTCTTCATGATCGATCACTCCCGTGCTCGTCCCTTGCTGACTGCCTGCCTCACAAGTATAGCCGGCCGAACTCCGCCTTTTCGGATAAATGTCTCTACGGCCGCAGTGCTTTCAGGGCGGACTTGTCTCTGCGCGATCATTAATATGTGCAGGGCAATTAAAGGGACAGTATACTTAACTATTCGAACCGCACTACCCTTACTATCACCGTCAATGCCTGAAGTGGCGCAGGCCGGTGAGGACCATGGACAGGCCCAGCTTGTCGGCGGCGGCTATCACCTCGGGGTCCTTTACGGAGCCGCCGGGCTGTATCACCGCCGTAACGCCCAGCTTCGCCGCGGTCTCGATGGAATCCGGGAACGGGAAGAACGCGTCCGACGCCAGTACCAGCGCGGCGGGTTTGGGATTATCTTTCAGGAAAGCCCCGTACTTGTGGCCGGCCATGAACACGGCGTCCACGCGGGACATCTGCCCGGCGCCGATGCCGACGGTGCGGTCCCTGTCGGCCAGCACGATGGCGTTGGAGCGCACGTATTTTACCGCCGTCCAGGCGAAGCGCAGCGCCTCCTCTTCTTCCTTCGAGGGTTTCTTCACCGTGGGGACTTCCCACTTGTCGCCCAGCAGCTTATTGTCGTCGCCGCTTACCAGCACTTCGTCGCCGACGGAGCGCAGGACCAGGTTATCTTCCGGGAAAGCCCCCCACTTCAAGAGGCGCAGGTTCTGCTTTTTGGCGAAGATCTCCAGGGCGCGCGCGTCGAAATCCGGCGCGCAGATGACTTCCACGAATTTTTTGGCCAGGAACTCGGCTATGCGGCCGTCCAGCGGGCGGTTAACGGCTATGATGCCGCCGAAGGCCGAGAGCGGGTCGGTGCTCCAGGCGCGCTCGAAGGCCTCGGCGATGTCCGCGCCGGTGCCCAGGCCGCACGGCGTTACGTGCTTGAAGATGACGGCGGCGGGCTTATCGAATTCACGCACGGCCTGCCAGGTACCGTAAGCGTCCAGGATATTGTTGTAGGAAAGCTCCTTGCCCTGCAGTTGGGAGAACGGCAGGCCACCTTTGCGCGAATACAGGGCGCAGGGCTGGTGCGGGTTCTCGCCGTAGCGCAGCTGCTGCACCCTTTCCAGGCCGAGGTTCAGTTTTGCCGGGAGAAGTTCCTGCGCCGGAGCGGCAAGCGCGCCGCTGATGGCCCCGTCGTAAGCGGCGGTGCGCGCGAAGGCCTTTACGGCCAGCTCTTTTTTCAGCCCGGCCGCCACCGCGCCGCCATTGGCGCGCATGGATTCCAGCACGGGCGCGTAGTCGGCCGGCGAGGTGAGGACGGCGACGGCGTCGTAGTTCTTGGCCGCGGCGCGCAGCAGGGCCACGCCGCCTATGTCTATGTTCTCGATAAGCTCTTCGGACCAGGGCGCGGCTTTTCTTGCGGTCTCTTCGAAGGGGTAAAGGTTGACGGCCACCAGGTCGATAGGCTCGATGCCGAAGCGGAAGACGGTGTCGGCGTGCTGCGGGTTGTCGCGGCGGTAAAGGATGCCGCCGTGCACGGCGGGGTGCAGGGTTTTCACACGGCCGTCGAGCATTTCGGGGAACCCTGTCAGGGTTTCAAGGGCGCGCACGGGCACGCCTTTTTCTTTGAGCAGCTTGTAGGTGCCGGAGGTGGAAACCACCTCCACGCCCTGCCCGGCCAGGCCTTTGGCGAAGTCCACCACGCCGGCTTTATCTGAGACGGAGATGAGGGCGCGGCGGACCTTGCCGGTTTCGGGCAGGGGGCCGGCGATCTTCACTTTGCCGCTGGCCAGGGTCAGCCTGCCGGCGCAGAACAGCGCGGCGGCGGCGGGGTAGACGGCATGCTCGGCGGTGAGCACGCGCGCGGCCAGGGTGTCGGGCATGTCGCCCTCCAGCACAGGCACGGCCTGCTGCATTATGATGGGGCCGCGGTCGTAATTCTCGTCCACGAAATGGACGGTGGCGCCGCTGAGCTTTGCGCCGGCTTCTATTACGGCTTCATGCACCTTGATGCCGTAGTAGCCTTTGCCGCCGAAGGCGGGCAGCAGGGCGGGGTGCACGTTTATGATGCGGTCGCGGTAGTCGGAGAGCATTTTGGGGCCGAGCTTTAGCATGTAGCCGGCGAGGCAGATGAGGTCTGCACTGTGGTTGCGGCAGAGGTCGGCGAGGTGTTCGTCGTGGTTGCCGGGGGCGAAATCTTTGGGGCTGGCTGTTTCGAAGGGGATAC
>Ga0154587_104_pt1 | contig 12331 bp, 8 predicted proteins | sample RifGroF2_FD_116016 | JGI IMG/M metagenome (GOLD analysis project Ga0154587, IMG submission 116016) | Elusimicrobia bacterium GWF2_62_30 | reverse complement strand
CCAGGGTCACGGCGGCGGTGCTGGTCTGCATGATAGCCGCAAAGATCGTCCTGGTCGCCGTCGATCCCGGCCTGGATTTCCGGCTGACCTGGATCGCCCTGGCCGCGGCCGCGCCGGGGCTGCTCTTCAGCCCGCGGCGGCTGGAGCTCCTGCGCCGGACCGACTGGAGCACGCTGGCTTTCTTCGCCGCCATGTTCGTGCTTATGCGGGCGGTCTGGGACACCGGTACCTTCCAGTGGCTGATCGCGCGCACGGGCGCGGACATCACCGGGACGGGCGCGATAACCGTGGTGAGCGTGCTGCTCAGCCAGCTTATCTCCAACGTGCCGCTGGTGGCGCTGTACCTGCCGCTGCTGCAGCACGCCGGGGCGGGGCTGCCGTCCCTGATGGCGCTGGCCGCCGCCTCGACCATAGCGGGCAACATGTTCATCCTGGGCGCCGCCAGCAACGTCATCATAATCCAGACCGCGGAAAAAAGGTCCGGGCAGACCATAACCTTCCTGGAATTCGCCCGCATCGGGCTGCCGCTTACTTTCATAAATGCCATAATATACTGGCTTTTCATAGCGAACTTCTGAAACTTATGGACCTCGACAAAGAAAACCAGAAAAAACTGCAGGGGATCTTCTCCTTCACCATCCTCCCTTACTGGCTGCACTGGGTGGGCTCTTCTTTCTCGGTAGCCTATGTCGCGGCTTTTTACGCTTCGGGCCCCTATTCCCCGGCGCAGAATGAGCTTTTGGCCAGCAACGGCATCGTGATCGTGATCATGTTCACGCTCGCCTATATCTGGGCGCGCCCGGCCATTTTGTACCGCAAGACGCAGACCGAGGAGTTGAGGGGGAAGATGCGCCGGCGTATAGAGAACGCCTACCGCGACGGCGGCATCCTTCTGCTCGCGATGGTGCTTACAAGGCTGGCCTGGGGGCTGTTCAGGGGCGGCAGCATGCCGCCGGGAACGATGCCGGCGATCCTGCTCGGCCTGCTGGTGCAGGCCTGCACGCTGCCGATAGCCATCGACTGGATACGGACCAAGAACAGCCTTATAATGGGCATGCTTTACAGCGATAAAGAGCTGTACCGGCTCCGGCCCGGGTTTTCCCTGCCGCTTTACATCAAGATAGTGCTGCTCATCGTCGCCTATGCGCTGGCGCCGTTCGCGCTTATCTACCTGTCGGCGGATTTCGGCACCGCTTTTTCCGCCTGGTCGGTGGACATGCGCAACCTGCTTTTCACCTGCACCGTTAACCTGCTGGTGGGCCTGGGCGTGCTCTTCTACGGTATCCAGCGGCCGATGGACGGCCTGATCGAGAAAATGCGTCGCGTTTCCGCCGGGGACTACGACGTGATGACGCATATCTATTTTTCCGACGAGGTGGCCAGGCTGAAGGCCGGCTTCAACGAAATGGTGGCGGGCCTGCGCGAACGCAAGGAGATGGAGGACGCCTTCGGCAAGTATTTCTCGATAGAGGTGGCCAAAGAGCTGATCAAGAACAAGAAGGTGAACCTGGGCGGGGAGTACATGGACGCGGCCGTGATGTTCTGCGATATCCGCAACTTCACCCCGCTCAGCGAGAACCTGTCCGCCGGCGAAATGGTGGAGTTCCTTAATACCTATTTCGGGTACATCACGCCGCCCATCGCCGCCCACAACGGCATCATCAACAAGTTCATGGGCGATTCCGTCATGGCCGTCTTTACGCCGCTGCTGGGCTCGGGGCATTTCGCCTCGGACGCGGTGCGCGCGGCGGTGGAAATGCGCCAGGCGCTGGCGGCATACAACGCCTCCGGGAAAGCCCCGGCCGAGATCAAGTTCGGCATAGGCGTGCACTCCGGGCGGCTGGTGGCCGGCAACGTGGGCACGCTTTCGCGGCTGGAGTACACTTTTATCGGCGACACCGTGAACACGGCGGCCAGGCTGCAGTCGAAAACGAAGGACTTCTCCACCGACATCCTGGTAAGCCAGGCGGTGCTGGACGGCCTGGCCGGCCGGGCCGCCGACCTGCGCTTTGAAAGCGCCGGCAGCGCGGAGCTGAAAGGCAAGAAAAAACCAGTGGAGCTTTACAAGATCCTGTGATCCCGCTGCTTTACCTGACCGACAAAGCCAACAAAAACCTTATCCCCGACGAGAAAGGCGTGGAAAGCGCCTTCGCCGAAGCGGGGATAAAAATAGACGTGCGCGTGTGGGACGAAACGGACTGGGCGCCGTACGACAATATTCTCATACGCACCCCGTGGGATTATTCCCTGAAGCCGGAACTTTTTCTGCAAAAGATAGCCGAAGCCGCGCGGCGCGGGGCGACGGTGCTGCACCCGGAGAAGACGGTGCGCTGGAATATCGATAAGCGCTACCTGGTGGAGCTCTCCGAAGCGGGGCATAAGGTGGTGCCGACTCATGTCGAGGACGGCTTCAGGGCCGGGAAGCTTGAAAAATATTTCGCGAGGTACGGCACGCTGGTGCTCAAGCCCCGCGTGGGCGCGGGCGGCAGGGACACGTTCAAGGTCTCGCCGCAGGACGACCTTTCCTGTGTCTCCGTGCTGGCCGGTACTTCGGTGCTGATCCAGCCTTTTGTGCCGGAGATAGAAACGTTGGGGGAACATTCCTTCATCTTCTTCGAGGAAAAATTCTCCCATGCCGTAGTAAAGCGTTCCAGGCGGGGGGAATTCCGCGTGCAGGGCCTCCACGGCGGCACCGTGCACCCCTATTCCCCGCCGGAGGCCGAGATAGACGAGGTGACGCGCATTCTGAAGTCCGCGGGCCGCGACACCCTCTACGCCCGAGTCGACGCCGTCAACTGGAACGGCCATTTCCACCTGATGGAGTTGGAGATCCTCGAACCCGAGCTCTTCTTCCGCTTCAACCCGTCCGCCATGCCCCTCTTCGCCCGCGCCGTCCGCCACCGCCTCAAAGCCTAAAGACTGCCAGCTCAAATTCCCTGGACCGCGAGGTGCCCGGTCGGGGCCGGTGAAGGTGTGGGCCCGTCGGGCACGCTATCGGCCACACCGTGGCCGCGCTCGCCACTCCCTCGCCGCGCTACGCAAGCGGCTTCGGTCCGTGACGGCCCTCCGAACCCACACCTTCACCGTCCCCTCCAGTTTCCCGGGCCCCGAGCGTTTCACCAAAACTCAATTGAGCGGGACCGGAGGGACGGACGCGGGGACCGGGTTAGCAAACCCTTCCGTAGGCCGAGGCTTGCATAGCGCCGAGGCCGGAGGATGAGCGAGGCACGGTGTGCCGAGCGCGGTTTGCGTTCCGGTCCCCGTGGCCGTCCCGACGACATCTTGCGGTCCATGGCAGTGAAGGACTATAGACTGCCATAAGGGAAAGTGAATTATGTAGAATAATTGGCAATATGAACGAAACCAAGAACCTTATTAAAATGCTGGCCGAGGCCATCGATTCGGGGCGCGCGGCGGCTTTTGTGACCCTTATTTCCGTAGGCGGCTCCACCCCGCGCGAGGCCGGCGCCAAGATGCTAGTCTACTCGGACGGAGCTATCGAAGGCACCATAGGCGGCGGCGCCGTGGAAGCCCTCGTCATGAAACAGGCCTTGAAATGCATAGAAAAAGGCGAAGGCGGCAAGTTCGTCTTCCAGCTCAAGCCCGACGGCAACACCGGCATGATCTGCATGGGCGACATGGAAGTCTATATCGACGTCTACAAGAACCCCCTGAAGGTGCTCCTCCTCGGCGGCGGGCACGTGGCCCTCAAGGTTGCCGAGGCCTGCCGCATGGCCGGCTACCCCTACGCCGTAGCCGACGACAGGAAGGAGTTCGCCAACGCCGAGCGCTTCCCTCAGGCCGCCGCCATCATAAACGAATTCCCGCACAAAGCCGTGCAGGCCGCCGCCGTCGACAATGACACTTACGTCGTAATAATGACCCGCGGCCACGCGCTGGACAGGGAATGCCTGGAAGCCGCCATGAAGAGCGGCGCCGCCTATATCGGCATGATAGGCAGCGCTCCGAAAGTGCGTGAGATCTTCCGCCTGCTGGGCAAAAAAAAGCTTTACCCGCTCAAGGACACGCGCGTGCATTCGCCCATCGGCCTTAACCTGGGCGGCAAGACCCCGGGCGAGATAGCCGTGTCGGTCATGGCCGAGATCATCAAGACCCATTACGCCAAGGACGGCCGGCACATGAAGGTGGCGCAATAAACGAGGCCGCCGCCGCGCCCTGAAGACCGGTGTAACAAAGGTTACAAAGACCCGTGCCGCCTATAGAGGCGTGCAGGACTATGGCATCGCCGCTATCAAAGATAAACCCGAATATGATATAACTCTATATTAAGTGCGGAAAAGATTTTTAAGGAAGTTTAAAACAAGCAAGAGGGGAACGACCAATGAAGAATATCGTGAAAACACTGCTGGCGGGACTTTTACTGCTGCCGGCTTTTTCAATGCGCGCCAGCGCCCAGCAGGATAAGTACGCGCAGCTCGCCAACGAACTTATAGAGGCCGGCGCCGAATTCCAGGGCAAAAAGATAGCCGTTATCCCTTTCTCCTACGCCGATAACCGGACCGGGGCCACCAAGGACGGCGCCGTGATCTCCGAGCGCCTCACCATGAAGCTCATCAACAAGCGCAAATTCGAGATAGTGGAGCGCGCCATGCTCGACAAGGTCATGGGCGAGCTCAAACTCCAGTCTTCCGGCATCATGGACGCCAATTCCACCCAGCAGCTGGGAAAACTGCTCGGCGTGCAGGCCATAATCACCGGCACCATGATCGAGACGAGCAACGGCCAGATAGAGGTCAACGCCCGCCTGATCAAGACCGAGACCGCCCAGGCGGTGGGCGCTTCGCAGGTTACCGTGGAAAAGAACTGGATAGGCGACGCCGCCAGCCCCCAGCAGCCCCGGCAGACCTACGCCCAGCCCCAGTACCAGGAGGCCCAGCAGCCCGAATACGAGCCGGCGCAGCAGGAATACGCCCCCCAGTACGCCCCCAAACAGAGAAGGAACTACGTCGCCAAAAAGAAGGGCGAGAACGCGTACGGTTTCTTCGATATCTTCATCGGCTTTGGTTCCCCCAAAATGGACCTGGAATTCTATAATTCCGAAGGCAATATTTATCCCTATGAGCTGAACATGAACGGCGCAGGGGCATGGGAGACCACGGCGCAGTATACCTCCATTGAAGCGAAAAATGTACAAATGGATGGTTTCGGGCCTTTCGTTATGCGCGTCGGCGGCTTCGGCAACGCCAATATCGGCGGCGCTTTCGAATTCGGTTACGAAAAGAAACACCTCTCCGCTACGAAGATAGACTGGTCTTTCGATTACGGAAACCCGATAACCTTCAGCCCATATACCGAGGACTGGCTCTCCATCTCTTCGTTCTACATGGGCGGCGACCTGCTCATCCGGTTCACCAAGAAAAGCCCCGTCGAGCCTTATGTCGGTATCGGGTGCGGTTTCTCGCTCAATTCCATAACCATGCCTAATGTGTGGAGCTATACCAACTCCGCCTGGAGCACGCCTACGGAAGATTTCGCGCTGGGCTTTGTCTTGAACATGCCGGTCGGCCTGCGCTTCAAGGTGGGCGACACGATGCAGCTGCTGGCGGAAGCCCGCTACCAGCTGAACACCATGAGCTTCGACCGCGGTATAACCAGCGAGCGCGACGTCCTGACGCTCAAAGGCATGTACTTCAACGTCGGCATGGGCTTCACCTTCTGACGAGGGCCGCGGATAGCCGAAGGCAATAACAGATCATCCCGGAGTTCCCGCTCTTCCCGCGCCGCCAACGGCGGCGGGTAGGGCGGGGGGAACCCGTCCGACCGCCGCCTGGGAAGGAGTCGCGTATATGCCGAGTTTCATCCTCAACGAACGCCTGATCCATACGGACGAGCGCCCCGGAATGGTCCTGCTGGAATTCGTCCGCGACGTCACCTGCCTGTCAGGCACCAAGGAAGCCTGCCGCGAAGGCGAATGCGGCGCCTGCACCGTGCTGGTCGGCACCCGGCAGGCGGACGGCGGCGTAGCCTATAAGGCCTGTGCCTCCTGCCTGCTGCCCATAGGCGACGTGGACGGCTGCCATGTCGTTACCGTGGAAGGCCTCTCCGGCGAATCCCTTACCCTCGTACAGCAGCTCATCGTCGAACATAGCGCCTCCCAGTGCGGGTTCTGCACCCCCGGCATAGTCCTGTCCCTGACCGGCTTCTGCCTGGGCAGCCCCAAGCTTTCCTACGACGACGCGATAGACGCGCTGGACGGCAATATCTGCCGCTGTACCGGCTATGTTTCCATCCGCAACGCGGCGCGCGCGCTGTGCGAAAGGCTGGCGGGGGCCGCGGCCGACCCGGCGCAGCGCCTGGCCGCGCTGGTGGCCGCGGGTGTGGTGCCAGGGTATTTCGGCGCTATCCCGGAGCAGCTCGCGCAGCTGCACGCGGCTCCCGCGCAGGCCGTCCAGGGCGCGGTGCTCGTGGCCGGCGGCACGGACCTGTTCGCGCAGAGACCCGAGCAGCTGCTTGAAAGCGATCTTTGTTTTCTGTCCGCACGCTGCGACCTGGACTACATCCGCGTGGACGGCGAAGTGCTGCGCGTCGGCGGCGCGGTCACGATAGAGGATTTCCGCCGGTCGGAGCCTGTACGGAAACATTTCCCGGGCCTGCCGGAAGATCTGCTGCGGCACTCTTCCACCATACTGCGCAACAAGGCGACACTGACAGGCAATGTCGTCAACGCCTCCCCAATCGGCGACGCGACCATCATCCTGCTGGCGCTGGACGCGAAGCTCGTCATAGAGACCGCCGGCGGCGCCCGGCGGGAGGTACGGCTCGAGAATTTTTTCCAGGCTTATAAGAAGGTGGACCTGGCCTGCGGCGAGCTGGTCAGCGAGATCGTGATCCCGCTGCTGCCGGCCGGCGCCCGCTACCATTTCGAGAAGGTGTCCAACCGGGCCATGCTGGACATCGCGGCGGTCAACTCCGCGCTGCGGCTGACCTCCGCGCCGGACGGCAGCATCGCCGACCTGCGCATTTCCGCCGGCGGCGTGGGCCCTGTCCCTTTCCTGCTGGGCGGCCTCGAAGCTTTCCGCGGCAAGAAACTGACCCCGGAGACCGTCGACGCCATCGCCAAGTCGGCCGAGAGTGCGGCCAAGCCGATAGACGATATACGCGGCGCCGCGGCATACAAGAAACTCCTGCTGGGCCAGCTGATGCGCGCGCATTTCGCCCCTGCCGTCGTGGAGGCCGTATGAGGAACGAAGACACCACGATGCATGTGCGCGGGACGTCGCAGTTCGTGGACGACATTCCGGTCTCTGCCGGCGCCCTGCACGCGGTGCTGTTCACTTCGCCGGTGGCCCGCGGCAAAATACGTTCCCTGGATATCTCCAAAGCCGCAGCCGCTCCGGGAGTGGCCGCGGTCTATACCTACCGCGACGTGCCGGGCCTCAACCAGGTCGGGCATATGATGAAGGACCAGCCCTTGCTGGCCGTAGACAGCGTGGAATATATCGGCCAGCCTATAGCGCTGGTCGTGGCCGAAACGCAGCGCGCCGCGCGCCGCGCGATGCGGCTCATCGAGGCCGACATCGAGAAGCTGGAAGCGGTCTTCGACCCGCGCGAGGCGGCGGCCAAAGGCATGATACACGGCAAAAAGCGCATGCTGGTCAGCGGCGACCCCGACGCGGCCTTCGCCCGTTGCGCGCATGTCGCGCAGGGCCGGCTGGCCAGCGGCCCGCAGGAACATTTCTATTTCGAGACGCAGCGCGCTCTGGCGGTCCCCGGCGAGCACGACACCATCAAGGTACACGCCAGCGCCCAGTCACCGGGCGCTTTTCATCACCATCTGGCCGAAGTGCTGGGCATCCCCATGCACAAGGTGGAGCTGGATATCCGCCGGCTCGGCGGCGGGTTCGGCGGCAAGGAATCCACGGCGGTCTGGATCGTCGCGCCCGCCATGGCCGCTTTCCTGCTCAAGCGCCCGGTCAAACTGGTCCTGGAGCGAAACGACGATATCGCCACCACCGGCAAGCGCCACGCCTACGAATACGACTACAAGCTCGGGCTCGACGCCGAGGGGAATATCCTCGCCTACGAGGTGACCCTCTTCCAGCACGCCGGCGCTTGCGCCGACATTTCGCCGGCCGTGCTCGGGCGCTCTTTCCTGCACGCCTCCGGCTCTTACCGCATTCCCAATATCCGCGTCACGGCCGTCAGCTGCCGGACCAATATCCCGCCCAACAACGCGTTCCGCGGCTTCGGCGTGCCCCAGGGCACGTTCGCGATCGAGGCCGCGCTGACCCGCGCCGCGGAGGTCATGGGCGTGGAGGCGGAGATGGTCAAACGCCGGAACCTGCTGCGCGACGGCGATACCCTGCCTTACGGCGTGACGCTTTCCGAAGTGAACGCCGCCCGCTGCTGGGAGACGCTGGATAAGAAAACAAACCTCGCGGCGCGCCGCGCGGCCGTTGCGGCCTACAACAAGGCGCATACGGATACCAAAAAGGGCCTGGCCGTGGTACCGGTCTGTTTCGGCATCTCTTTCGCGCAGATGGCGCTCAACCAGGCCAGTTCCCTGGTCAATATCTACGTCGACGGCAGCGTCTCGGTCAGCACGGGCGCGGTGGAGATGGGCCAGGGCGTAAACGCCAAGATCCGCGTCATCGCCGCCCGCACCCTGGGAATCAACGTAGATAAAGTCAGGGTGGACACCACTAACACCTCCCGCATCCCGAACGCTTCCCCGACTTCCGCCAGCACCGGGGCCGACCTCAACGGGATGGCCACCAAGTTCGCCTGCGAGAAGCTGTACGCCCGGCTGCAGGAATTCGCCGCGCGGCACTTTAAGGCGGCAGGTCCCGCTTCCGTGCAGATCCGCGACGAGAACATCTTTATAGACGGCAAGGCCGAGGCCTTGACCTGGGAGAAGTTCGTGGCGGCAGCGCAGTGGGCGCGCGTGGACCTGTCCGAACACGCTTTCTACGCCACGCCGAACCTGCATTATGATATGGAGACCGAGCGCGGGCGGCCTTTCGCCTATTACAGCTACGGCGCCTCGCTGACGGAGGTGCGCCTCGACTGCGTCCGCGGCACCTACAAGATAGAAGCCATCGACATAGTACAGGACGCGGGGGAGTCGCTGAGCCCCGCCATCGACCTTGGCCAGATAGAGGGCGCCGTGATCCAGGGGATGGGCTGGGCGACCATGGAGCAGCTCCGCTACGGCGCCGACGGGCGCGTGCTGACCGGCGTGAACGCCTACAAGGTCCCTGATATCAAGTTCTGCCCGAAACGCTTCGACGTAACGCTGTTGAAGGATTCCTCCAACCCTTACGCTGTCTGCAATAGCAAGGCCATAGGCGAGCCGCCCTTCGTGCACGGGCTGGGGGCTTACCTGGCCTTGTGCAACGCGCTACGCAGCGTGCGCAGGGACAAGGACGCGCCCTCCCTGCCGGTTACCCCGGAGAAGGCGTTCATGTACCTGCACGGGCCGGCCCAATGAAAAAGAAAGTGAAATTACGCTATTTCGGCCTGGCCGGGGAACGGCGCGGGATACAGACCGAATCGTACGAAACCGAGGCCGAAACCGCCCGGCAGCTGCTCCATGAACTCGAGGCCGGCAAAGTCATCACCCTCACCACCAATATCACCAAGGCCCTCATCAACGACAAATTCGTAGACTGGGACGCCCCCATCGCCGACGGCGACCAGGTCACCCTCCTCTCGCCCTTCTCCGGCGGCTGATACTCCGGGTGGGGGAATAGATAAAAACGGCGCCGCTGTGTGAACAGCGGCGCCGGTATTTTACGGTCTTATTTCTTCTGGTTAACGGCCTGTATGGCTTTCAGCACCTTTTCCGGGGTGAGGGGGAACTCGCGCAGGCGGGCGCCGGTGGCGTTGTAGAGGGCGTTGGCGAAGACGGGGGCGGCCCCGTTGATGCAGATCTCCGATACGCTCTTGGCGCCGAACGGCCCGGTCTCCTCGTACGAAGGCACCAGGATGGTCCTGAGCGGCGGCCGGTCGCGCATCGAGTAGATGTGGTAGTCCGCGAACGACGCGTTCTGCATCTTTCCGTCCTTGTCGAACAGGTATTCCTCGGTCAGCGCGTAGCTGATGCCGTTGAGGGTGCCGCCCTCGGTCTGGCCCTCGGCCAGCGCCGGGTTCACGGCGGTGCCGCAGTCTATGGTCGAGACGTAATTGAGCACCTTGATGAAGCCGGTCCAGGTGTCCACCTCTATCTCCGCGAAGTGCGCCGCGAAAGGCGGCGGGGACTTCTTGGTGATATGCGAAGCGGTGCCGATGATCTGGTACTGGTTCTTCTGGTACAGCGCGTAGTTGGCGATGTCCGAGTAGGTCACCTTCTTCTTTTCGTCCTTCTTGCTGTGCACGGCGGCGTCTTCGCAGAAGACCTCTGCGACGGGCAGGCCGAGCATCTCGGCGCCGGTGGCCAGGATCTGCCGTTTGGCGTCGGCCGCGGCTTTGCGCACCGCCTCGCCGGAGAGGTAGGTGGTGGATGAGGCGTACGCGCCCACGTCGAAAGGCGTCAGGTCGGTGTCGGAGGAGTAGACTATCATCTTATCGGTGGCGGTCTCCAGCTCCTCGGCGGCTATCTGGGCCAGCACGGTGTCCGAGCCGGTGCCCAGGTCGGTGGCGCCCACGAGCAGGTTGAAAGAGCCGTCCTCGTTGATCTTGATGGAAGCCGCGCCCATGTCGATGTCCGGGATGGAGGAGCCCTGCATCAGGCAGGCCATGCCGATACCCCGGCGGTAGCGGCCGGTCTTGCCGCGCCAGTCCTTGCGGTCCTTCCAGTTTATGGCTTCCGCGCCCTGTACTATGCACTCGGCCAGCGCGTTGGAGCCCACGGTCATAGGCGTGCCCTCGCGGCCCTCTCCCAGTGCTGCGAAGATCGGGGAACCTTCGCCCTCGCGGATGTGGTTGAGTTGGCGGAACTTCATGGGGTCCATGCCTATGGCCTCGGCCATCTGGTCCATCAGGGACTCCATGGCGAAGAAAGCCTGCGTGGCGCCGAAGCCGCGGTAAGCGCCGCCGACGGGCAGGTTGGTGTAGTAGGACTTGCCGTCGAACTTGATGTTCTCGCAGTGGTAGAGCGGCAGCACCTTGGAACCCGCGCACGAGACCACGGTAAGACCGTGGCCGCCGTAGGCGCCGGTATTATTGATGCAGTCCATGTTGATGGCGGTGATGGTGCCGTCCTTCTTCACGCCGGCCTGCAGGCGGATGCGGAACGGGTGGCGGGTGCGGCCGGTGCGGAAGGTCTCTTCGCGGTTGAACTGCCACAGGCAGGCGCGGCCGGTGCGCAGCGCGAACATCGCGGTGACGTCGTCGAGCAGCACTTCCTGCTTGCAGCCGAAGCCGCCGCCGATGCGGGGCTTGACCACGCGGATCTTCTGCACGGGCACGTCGAGGGTCTTGGCCACGATGCGGCGGCAGTGGAACGGCACCTGCGTGGAGGTGGTGATATGGATGCGGCCCGACGGGGCGAGCTGCGCCATGGAGGTATAGGGCTCGATGGGGCAATGCTGGGCGTAGGGGGTCTCGTAGGTCTGGTCGAACTTGAAATCGGCTTCTTTTAAGCCTTTCTCGAAGCTGCCGGCCTCGCAGGCCACGTGCGCGACCAGGTTCTTCTTGGGCTCGTAGGGTATAGGGATCGGGACATGGGCTTCGGCCTCGTCGTGGATGACCGGGGCGCCCGGGGCCATGGCTTCGTCGAGGGAGAAGACGGGCTTGAGCAGCTCGTACTCCACCTTGATGGCCTCGAGGGCGGCCAGAGCCTGCTCCTCGGTCTCGGCCGCTACGGCGGCCACGCGGTCGCCGACGAAACGCACCTTTTTATCGAACATGAAGGTGTCGTAAGGGGACGGCTCGGGGAAGCCCTGGCCGGCGGTGCAGTGGGCGATGCGCGGCACGTTGCCGTACCAGAGCACGGCCTTAACGCCCGGCATCTTTTCGGCCTTGGAGACATCGAGCTTCTTGATGCGGGCGTGGGCGTGGGGGCTCCAGAGCATCTTGACGATCAGCGCGTTGTTCGGCACGAAGTCGGCGACATAGGAGTCCTTGCCCAGGGCCAGTTGCAGCGCGTCTATCTTGGTGACGGAAGTGTTGACCTGTTTGAAGTTCTTAGCTTTTTCATGCCTGTTCATTTCCGGGCCCCCTTGGCGGAGGTTTTCTTCGCGGCAGGCTTGGGTTGCGCGGCCTGCTTGTCCAGCGTCTTGCGCAGGGCCACCCAGATCTTCTCGTAGCCGGTGCAGCGGCAGAGGTTGCCGTCCATATATTCCTTCACGATCTCGTCCTCGAAGACCTCCTCGGTCTCCATCAGGGCGGTGGCGCTCATGACCATGCCGGGGATGCAGTAGCCGCACTG
>Ga0154587_178_pt1 | contig 12456 bp, 12 predicted proteins | sample RifGroF2_FD_116016 | JGI IMG/M metagenome (GOLD analysis project Ga0154587, IMG submission 116016) | Elusimicrobia bacterium GWF2_62_30 | reverse complement strand
GAGGGGGAAGTGAAGCCGGCTTCGAGGAGCAGGGCGGAGAAGTCGGGCGCGCTGTAAAAATTCAGGATGGTGTTGCGGAGGAAGGTGTAGGAGGCGCGGCTCTTGGGGGAGATCAGGTTGAGCAGGGCGATGATGGCGCGGACGTAGGCGTGCATCAGGAGGCGCAGCAGGGGGTTTGGGGGCTGGGTGGTCTCGAGGTTGAGGAAGACGCCGCCGGGCTTGAGTACGCGGCGGAACTCTTTGAGCGCCGCCAGCAGCTTTTCCCTGTCCAGGTTCAGGTTGCGGGTGGCGAAAGAGATGGTGGCCAGGTCGAAGGTGGCGTCGGGGAAGGGGAGTTCCTTGGCTTCGGCGCGCACCAGGACGGCGCCCGTGTTCTTTTTTTCGGCCAGGGACAGCATCGGCCCGCTCAGGTCGGCGCCGGCCAGCCTGATGGCGGGGCCGTAGACCCCGCGCAGCGCCGCCAGGAAGTCCCCGGTGCCGCAGCATAGGTCCAGCGCGCTGCGCGCGCCTGGGGCGGCTTCCAGGGCCGTTCTGGCGGTCGCGGCGCGCCAGAAGCGGTCGAGCCCGAGCGTCAGGAAAGAATTGGCGGATTCGTAAAAAAGATAAATGCCGTCATAAAACCCGGCAACAGCCAGTTCTTTATTGGACGGCATTTATCGCTGCGGAGAAAAAACTAAAACTATTTTTTCTCTTCTTTATTGTCGTTCTCGGCGACGAACTTCTTTATCTCTTCAAAACCCTCTATGATGAGGCGGGCTTTGGAGAGGCCGAAGGAGAACGGGTATTTATCGTTCTCGTTCCTCTTGAGTATGAGGACCGGCTGGCCTTTGTATTCGGTTCTTTCTACGATCATAATTTGCTTCCTCCGCGCTATTGCCCTTGAAAAGCGGCATTATCAAGATAAAATATTAGTAAATAGAAATAAATAAGTCAATGGTAATTATAAATTAATTCATCACAGATAGGCGGGAGCGCGGCCGGTTGCCATTTTACCCGATATTTGTTAAATTTCCAGTTATGGCTAAAAAAGAACAGCTGCTGGTCCTGTTTACGAAAGCGGTAAAAACGCTGGTGATCCTGTTCACGCTGTTCTCCATAGGCTGGTTCGTGGAGCGGCTGCCGTTCGCGCAGGCGCTCCCGTTCCTGAGCCATAAGCTCTCGGTGGGGGTTTTCCTGAATTCCGTGGTCTCGCTGCTGGCGGTGATAGTTTTTGTGGCTTTCGGCGCCGAAATAGCCCCGGCCACGGACGCGCTGCTGGAGTTCATCCCCAAGGCCGGCGCGCTGGCCGGGAACCTGGTGAAGGTGCTGGCGGTCCTGTTCTCCTACGGCGCGTTCCAGCAGGCGATACTGCCTTTCATCCCGGATTTCGACTGGGCGTACCAGTCCGTGTTCCTGGGGTTCATTCTCTTTTTTCTGGCCCGGGCGGGCCTCTTGATGTACGCGGCCAGCGAGAGCATAAGCCGCTTCCTGATGGGTTTCCTGGACCCCTACAAGCAGCCGGCCAAGGCGCCCGCCGCGGTTACAGGGGAACAGCCGAAGAATTGATGGACGCCGAGTAGCCGGCGTTCCTTAAAAGCTTGGCGCAGTAGCGGGAGTTTTTCAGCCCCGCGCGCGGCTGCCCGGGGTTTTCTATTTCCTTCTTGAAATTCCGGAATTCCGCCAACAGCCATTCCGGCCGCACAAGGCCCTCGGCCAGGTCGTCGTCGAGGACCACGGTCTCGGGTGTGTGGCCCGCGATGTCCAGGGATAAGCGGTTGCCCCGCAGGTCCACTATTCCGAGGCTCCCGGTGAGGCTGACCCCGAAGCGCGCGGCATGCGCCGCCCGCGAAAGGTGCACGATGCCGGTGGCCCCGCCGAAATGCAGCTGGAACGAAGCCTCGTCTTCGGGACGGTCCGGCGAGTAGGCCGCGTCCAGGCCCAGCCTGGCGGCCATCGCCAGCGGCGGGCGGCGCAGCAGCCCGAGGAGAATGGAGAAAGCCTGCCAGCCGAGCTGCATGGTCGCGCCCCCGGCGGAGCGCCGCGCGGTCCCGGGCGACGCCAGCCGGACTTCGGCGCGGGTGAGCTCGCCCGGCATCTGCTGCCCGATTATTTCCGAAAGCGCGCGCCAGGAATTGCTGTGCTCCCACGGCTGCAGCGAAAAGACCTCTCGGCCGTTCCTTTCGGCGGCCTGCCGGATCTCGTCGAACTCCGTGGTGGAGAAACAGAACGGGGCGAGGCACAGCGCGTGAAGGCCGTGCTCGAGCGCGCGCCGCGCGCAGCGGGCGCGCTGTTCCGGCGCGGCGGCTATCAGCGCGAAATCCAGCCCCGTTTCGGCGGAGAACAGGCTGTCCAGGTCCGGGTGCAGGCGCGCGCCGGGGAGGACCGAGGCGCTCTCCGCCTCGCCGGGGGCGAGGCAGGCGGCCGCCCGGACCTCGAAAATATCTTTCGCGTCCAGCAGGGCCGGCGCGCAGAATTCCGCGGAGGCCGGATCAAAACCGAGTATGGCGCCTTTGAGCATCCCGGATATTTAAGCAAATCGGGCCCGCCGGGGGGAATGATCCCGCGGTTTTTAAAAAATCATTCTTTGACTTTTAATAATTATGTAATATAATCATGCTATAAAGTATTTAATGCGGGGCCGTATGTTCAGTGAGCCTGCGGGGTGGGTCAGCTTTAATAATTAATGCTTTCAAAAATCACCAAATTGATCTTTCCGCCGAAGGGGATAATCGGCATCGATATCGGAAATTCCTCCGTGAAACTCGTCTGTATCGGCGAGGAAAAAAAAGTCACGGTCCTTAAGGACTGGGGCTATATCCCTCTCAATATAAAGAACGACAGCACCCCGGAAGAGCGCAAGGCGATAATTTCCGAGGAGATAAAGAACTACCTGAAAAAGAAAGGCATCGAGGTCCGGCACGCCGCGGCCTCCGTTTCCGGCAACTCGGTGATAGTGCGCTACGTCAAACTGCCCAAGCTTTCCAAAAGCGAACTGGCCCTTACTATCGGAGTGGAAGCCGAGCCGTTCATCCCGTTCGACATCAAGGACGTGAGCCTTACCTACAGCATCCTCAACGACATCAAGGAGGAAGGCGAGGCGAAGATGGAGACGGTGCTGGTCGCCGCCAAGAAAGAGTCCGTGCAGGACAAGATAGACATTCTCGAGGGCGCGGGGCTGGACCCCGTGCTGGTGGACGTGGATTCTTTCGCGCTCGAGTCCCTTTACGCCAGGCTGTTCCCTAACCCGGAGAATACTTCCATACTTCTGCTGAACATCGGGCAGAAGGTCACCAACCTCTCCATCATCACGCAGGGCATCACGCGCGTGGTGCGCGATATCTTTATCGCCGGGGCCACTTTCGACAAGGCCCTGGCCAAGGCCCTCAAGACCGACGCCGCCGGCGCCGCCGCCGCGAAAAAGGCGCATTCCCTGCTCGTCGCCGACGAGGATAAAGAAGCGGCCATCGAAGCTTTCGATAAAGAGGGGATAGCGGTGTCCAAGGCGGCTTCCGCCGTGCTCAAGGACCTCTACACCGAGGTTTCCCGGTCCATAGATTTTTACCTCTCGCAGGGCGTTGACCATTCCATCTCCAAGATCATTATTTCCGGGGGCATGGCCAACCTCGGGAACATCGCCAAGTTCCTCACGGCGGAGTTCAAAGTGCCGGTCGAGGTCTGCAACCCGCTGTCTTTCCTGCCGGAGCAGCCCAAGAACCTGCCCAAGGACGTCCTGCCGGCCCTGGCGGTGGCCACGGGGCTGGCGCTGCGCAAGCTCAAGGATTGGGAAGAATGATAAGAATAAATCTCATTCCCCCCGAGTATATAGAGCGGATAAACCGTAAAGCGGTCATCGCCAAGGCCGTCCTTATAGGCGTGCTGGTGGCGGCCGTGGTTTCCATGGCTTCCGTCTGGCAGTTCACCCGCGAAAAGACCATCAGCTATACGCTTACCAAGCGCCAGGCCGAACTGGCCGTGCTGCAGAAGGACGTGGACCAGGTGAAGGCCATCGAGGCGAAGATAGCCGAGGTGCAGAAATACCTCAACGCCATAAACAGCGTCAACAAGGGCCGGCTTTTTTACACGCATTTCATGCAGGAACTTACCAACGACCTGCCCGCCACGATCTGGTTCAACTCGGTCGGCACCTCGGTCAGGGGGGATGCCATGAGCGTGAACCTGGCGCTGAACTCGCGCTCGGCCTACGACCTGGCGTACTGGATAAATTATCTCGAGACCTCCAAGCAGTATTCCAGCGTCAACGTCGGGGCCATAAATATCAGCGAGGGTGAGGAAGGCAAGGTATTCACCACCCCGATCTCGTTCAATTACACGCACAGGTAGATCATGAAGAACATACAGATGACAAAAGAGCAGATGGGGCAGCTGGCGGCCGGCGTGCTGTTCGGGGCTTTTTTCATCTATGTCTACTTCGTATATTTCTGGATGCCGCTCGGCAAGACCATAACCGAAAAGACCAAGAAGGTGGCCAAGATAGAGGCCGACATCCTCAACGCCAAGGCCCAGAAGGCGAAGTACAAGAACCTCGAGGGGAAGCTGGTTTCGCTGCAGCTGGAGAAGGACGCCGCGCAGAAGAAGCTGCCGCGCGAACGCAAGCTGCCCGACCTGCTGCGCACGGTGACCGATCTCAGCAAGAAGTACAAAGTGAACGTCAGGTCCATGGCGCCCGCCGGGAGCGCGCAGGTGGAATACTTCCTGAAGGTCTCCTACAGCATAAGCGTGAGCGGGAATTACCACGACCTCGGCCGGTTCCTTACCGCTATCGGCATCGAGGAGCGCATCCTCACGCCGGAGAACGTCGGGATAAGGGCTACCGGGAACCCGGACGCTTCGTGCGAAGTGTCGTTCACGCTGGTGGCGTACCAATATAACGGCTGATATTATGCGAATCATCCTTACTGCTCTCCTGGTGTCCGCGGCCGCTCCCGCCTTCGCGGAGCAGTCGCTTATTTCCACCACCACGGTCACGGTCGAACAGGTGTACGCCACGAAGAACCTGCGCGACCCGCTGCTTCCCGCCACCGCCTACGGCGACACCAAGGGGCGCGGCCCGGCGGCGAAAGGCGCCCAGCCCGCGGTGGCTGCGTCCTCCTTTACTATTTACAACCTTGCCCTTACCGGCATAATGGAAGATTCCCGCGGCCGCCTGGCTTTCCTGCGGGACACCGCTTCGGGCGCGCTTTATATGCTTCGCTCCGGGCGTATCACCGATTCCAAGAACAAGCCGGTCCCCGGGGTTTCAGGGGTGGTCAAGGGCAAACAGGTCGTCCTGATGACGGACGACAAGAAAGTTAACCAGCTGAGCCTGCGCGAAAAGAGTGAGCAGGCTCCTGGTTCGGAGAAATAAAAGATGAAAAAGATACAGGCTTTCGCGGTGGCGGCGCTGCTGCTGCTCCAGAACTCGCCGGCGCTTTACGCGCTCGAGGCGGCCACGGTGGAATCGGTCCGCGTCTCGGCCGATAACGTGTACGTCACCACTGACCGCCCGGTGGAATACAAAACTTTCATGATGGCGCAGCCCGCCAAGCTGGTGCTGGAACTGCAGGATTCCAAGCTCAGGACGCTGCAGGAGATCCCCGTCGGCGGGAACCTGCTGCGCAAGGTGCGCACCGGCCAGTTCGAGCCCGCCGTTTCGCGCGTGGTGATGGAACTCACCCGGAAGACCACTTTTGAGGTAACGCGGCGCGGGAACGAGCTGATAGTGCTGCTGGGCGAGCGCATCAACGGACAGGCCGTCGTAAAGGACGCTCCCGCCGCGCGCTCTCCTAAGGTCGTGAAGATAATAGCCCCCGACGGGAAGCCCGCGGAAAAACGGGTGGAGCTGACGCTGGAGTCCAACCCGGTGAAGTCGGCGGACCTGAACCGCGAAAGCGCCCCGGTCATAACCCCCAAGAAGCGCTACACCTCCTCCGGGCGCAATATCATAGAATCGCTTTCCCGCGAGCCGATAACCTTCGACTATAACGAGGCCGATGTGCGCGAAGTGCTCGACATGATGGCCGTTAAGGCCGGCGTCAATATTATTTACGGCGACGATGTGAGCGGCACGGTGACGATGTCGCTGGCCAAGGTGCCGTTCTCCGAAGCCTTCGAAATGCTGCTGAGCGTGAAAGGCCTGGCCGCCCAGCAGGTGGGCGACAATATACTGCGCATAGCCTCCCCCAAGACCCTGGTGAGCGAGCAGCGCTCGGCCATGCTGCAGACGCGGGTGTTCTTCCTCAGCTATATCAACGCGGGTGAAATGAAGACCCAGGTGGATGCCGTGGTGGCCGCCGAGGGCCGCAACGCCAAGTGCTCCGCCGACGCCGTCAACAACGCCCTGATCATTACCGACACGCCCATGGGGCTCGAGGCTACGGCCCGCTTCATCCGCAGCCTGGACCGCATGCCCAAGCAGGTCATGATCGAGGCCAAGCTGGTGGAAGTGGCCCTGAGCAGTACTTTCGACCTGGGCGTGAAGTGGTCCAACGCCACCGGCCCCAACTACAGGGCGCTCAACACGAATGTCGACGGAATTGATAGAAAGATAGAGGTGGGCGAGGTCAACAACAAGATCTTCGGCGCTTTTACGTTCGGCAAGCTCACGGCCAATTCCATGCTGAACGCGGCGATCACCGCCGCCGCCAGCAAGGGCAAGGCCAAAGTGCTTTCGGACCCCAAAGTGGCCACCCTTAATAATAAGGAAGCTAATATTAATATCACCTCGCAGATCCCGTACGACGTGTGCCAGTTCACGGGCACCGGGGTGGCGGCTATAAAAGCCTGCAATACCGTGTACTCCTCGGTGGGCATAACGCTGAAGGTCACCCCGACCATCAACCCTGACGGGCATATTTCCATGAAGGTGGTGCCGAACGTCAGCCAGACCGCCTCCAGTTACGTGGAAGGCAGCGGCGTGGCCCCCGGCATCGATACCCGTTCCGCCGACACCAGCGTGATAGTCAAGGACGGGGAGACTATCGTTATCGGCGGGCTTATCCACGATTACCAGAACGAATCCGTCACCAAGGTGCCGCTGCTCGGGGATATCCCCCTGCTCGGTTTGCTGTTCAGGCACAAGACCATGAGCAGGAGCCGGATGGAACTGCTCATCTTCGTCACCCCGAGGATAATAGAAGAATAAGGCGGGCGGCGGCCGCGGTCCGCGACAATGCTCGTCTACGTCTTTTCCTGCGTCCTGCTCGTCTCACCGCTGCTGCAGGCGGTCTTTGACCTGCCGCTGCAACTGGCTTTCCAGCAGGCGCTGCTCCTGGCCTTCCTCGCCTGGGTCTTCGTGGAGCTGCGCGGCGCCGACCTGCGGGCCCTCTTTCATAAAAAATTCCTCCTCCTCTGGTGCGCCGCCGGCCTCTCCCTCGTTTCGCTCCTGCTCAGTCCTTTCAAAGGCCACATTTTCAATGAGTGGGGCAACTACGCGGCCGGCCTGCTGATCTTCGTCTACTCCTCGTTCCTCGACAAGGAAAGCCGCCGCAAGACCGACACCGCGGTGCTGGCCGGGGGCTGGCTGCTGGCCGCTTTCGGCTTCGCGCAGTTCTTTATCCTGGGGGATTTCGTCGCGCGCCCGCCGCTGACCAACCTTAACGCGCTGGCCCTTTACTGCGTGCTGGTGGTGCCGCTGGCCCTGGAGCGCAGGTCCTGGGCGCTGGCCGCCTTGCTCAGCGTAATGGTGATCTGGACGCAGTCGATAGGCGCGGTGCTGGCCGGGCTGGCGGGCGCCGGCTTTTACGCCTGGTCCCGCATCCGGAGCGGCGAGGGCGCGGGCAACAAGCCGCTGCTGGCCGGCCTGCTGGTGCTGGTGATCCCGGTGTTCTACCTGCTGCAGGCCGACTCCATGGCCGGGCGGCTGGCCTGGTGGAAGAGCGCCTGGGACATGTTCCTCGCGCGGCCGCTGGCCGGGTTCGGGCACGCGTCGTTCACCTGGGCGCAGGCCGGGTTCCAGGGCGCCGGGGCCTTCCGCGAATATTCCATTTACGCCCACAACTACTACCTGGAATTCCTCTCCGAGAACGGTATTTTGGCGGCCGCCGCCTGGTTCGCTTTTCTCTGGGCCGCGCTGCGCCGCCGCAGCGGCCTCGTCAAATATTCCGTGATCGCGGCCCTGGCCCATTCCGTGATGGATTTCGGCCTGTCCGTGCCGGCGGTGTTCTGGCTTTTCTGCTACCTGCTGGCGGAACCGGGCGAGCGGCCCGCGGCCGCGGCCGGAAAGCCGAGCCTGTTCCCGGCGGCCGCCGTTCTCCTGCTGGAAGCCGCCCTGCTGCTGCTTAATTTCAGGAGCCTGGCTTTCGAGCGCGCGCGCCGGGAGGCCGCGGCCGCGGCCCTCAGGGGCGACGCCGCGGCGGCCGAGGAGGGCTTGCGTCCCTACCTGGCCTCCCGCCTTTTCCGGGTTCCCGCGCTGGAGCTGCTGGGCCGCCTGAATTCCGTCGGAGCGGCGGACCGCGACAGGGGCTTTTCCTCCGCGGTGTATTACGAGATGGCCCTGCTCGAGAATCCCTACAGCGCCGCCGCGTGGCGCGCGCTGGAACGCGCCTATGCTTCCCCCGGGCTGGAGCGCGCGGCGGCCGGGCTGGCCGCCCGCAAAGCCGGGGTGTATAAATGAACCTCGCGCGGCTTAAGGACAAGGCCCGCGGGGCCGGCCCGTACGCCGCGGGCGCCCTGCTGGTCCTGGGCTTCATGCTGGGGGGGCTGCGCTCCCCGGCCGCCTGGCTGGCGTTTTGCGCGGCCTTCCTGCCGCTGTTCCTGCTGGACGGGAGATCTTTCCTTCCCGAAGAGCGCCCGGCTCCGCTGCTGTTCTTTTTCTGGCTTGCCGCGGCCGCGGCGTTCTCGCCGGAGCCGCGTGTTTCCGCCGTCAGCCTGGCTGGCTACGCGCTGCTCGGGGCCTTTTATTTCAGCGCGGTCTCCCGCCCTGAAGGCGAAGCCGGCTGGCTGGCGGCGGTAAAGCTCCTGGGGGCGGTTTGCGCCGGTGTTCTTATCGCGCAAAGATTTTCCGGCAGCCCCATCTTCGGGCTGATCGGCGCCAATCCCAACTATTCCGCCGCGTTCGCCGCGGCCGCCCTTCCCGCCGCCCTGCTTTCCGCCGACGGCGCCAGCCGGCAGCGGGTCTCCGGCGCGGCCCTGGCGCTGCTGCTGGCCGGAGGCGTGCTGGCTTCCGGCTCCAGGGGAGCGCTTGCGGCCTCTTTTCTTTGCTCCGCCGCCGCCCTGGCGCTGGCGGGCCGCCGCAGAACGCTGGCGGCGCTGGGCCTGGCCGCGCTTTTCTCCGCCGTTTTCCTGCCGGACTCTTTCTGGGCCGGGCTCCTGAAGCTTTCCGACCCGCGGGCTTTCGAAAGGCCGCGCCTCTGGGGCGCCGCCCTGGAAATAGCCGGCGGCAGCCCGCTGCTGGGCGCCGGCCCCGGCCTGTTCGGGAAGGCTTTCGAGGCGGTAAAATTCCCTTTCTTCGACGGGATCTCCCGGTTCGGGCATGCCACGCCGCACGCGCACGGCGAACTCTTCAACCTGGCGGCGGAGGCCGGGTTCCCGGCCGCCGTCTTCTTCGTCGCGGCGGTCTGGCTGTCGCTTGCGGGCAGGATAAAGGAAAAACTGCCGCTGGCGGCCTGTGCCGCTTCCGTCTTCCTGCAGGGCTGCGTGGATATAGTGTTCTATTCCGGCGCCGTAGGGCTGCTGCTGTGGGGCTCGCTGGGCTTCATCTCGGGCGGCGCAGCCGGCAGCGCCGCTCCCCGCCGGGGCCTTAAACTGGCGCTCTCTCTGCTGGCGGCCGCCGGCTTCGCGTCCGCCCTGGCAGGCGCGCCCGGCGCGCGCGGCAGCTTCCTTGCCGCGGCTTCAAAAGAGGCAGCCCGGGGCAATAACCCGGCGCTGACCCTGGCGCTTATCCGTTCCCGGGCCCTCGACGCCCCAAAAGACCCCTTCCTGGCCGAGCGCGAGGCCTGGCTGCTCTCCGCGCTCGGGCTCAAGGGGCCCGCCGAGACGGCACTGAAGCGCGCGCTGCAGCTGGAGCCTTATTATTTCGAAGCCAGGCTGGAACTGGCCGAGCTTTACAGCGTCACCGGCCGCAAGGCGCAGGCGCGCGCGCTGCTGGAGGCCATGCCGGAAGTCCCTTCCCTGGCGCGTGGAACGCCCTACCAGTATTCCCTGGCCGCGTTCGACCGCCGCCGCTACGAGAGGCTGCGGAAAACTTTATGGAAGTAAAACCCGACTGGCGGAGATACTGCTTCCTGGCCGATAACGCGGTGGGAGGCAACACCGTGGCCCTGCACAAGAACGGCGACGAGGCTTTTTCCGCCCTGCTCGGGGCCCTGCGCGGCGCGCGGAAATACGCGCTGCTGGAATTCTACGCTTTTTCCGACGATTCCGTGGGCCGCGTTTTTGCCGACGCCCTGCGCGCCAAAGCCGCGGAGGGCGTGCCGGTCTACCTTATCTACGATTCGGTCGGTTCCATCCGGACCGACAGGAACTTTTTCTCGGGGCTGGCCGCCGCCGGCGTAAAGACCGCGGAATTCATGCCCCTCTCGCTGTGGCGGGTTTACCGCAACTGGATAAAGCGGGACCACCGGAAGCTTCTCTGTGTCGACGGGGAAACGGCCTTCGTGGGCGGGTTCAATATAAGCGCCGACGACGCGCCCAAAAGCCTGGGAGGGCGCGGCTGGAAAGACATGCTGGCGGCGCTGCGGGGGCCCGCAGTGGCCGGGATCGAAAAACTTTTCTGGGAGAGCTGGGCCGCCGCCTCGCCGGTAGCGGGGGAGAAGGCCGCGGCCCTGCCCGCAGGCAAGCCGCCGAAGGCCGGCGAGACGGTGGTGTCGGTGCTGTCCGCCTCCGGGATACGCAGCTCCCACTCCATAAGGCGCGGCTACCATTACGCCATAGACGCCGCGGTGAACAATATCTGCATCACGAACGCGTATTTCCTGCCGGACTTCCATGTTTACAGGCGCCTCATGAAAGCGGCCCGCCGCGGGGTGGACGTGCGGATAATAACCCCGGGAGAAACGGACCACCCGTACGTGCGCTGGGCGTCGTGGTCCAGGTACGGCCGCCTGATAAAGAGCGGCGTGAAGCTGTACGAATGGCGCGGCCCCATGCTGCACTCCAAGGCGGCGGTGATCGACGGCATCTGGGCTTCCGTCGGCAGCCACAACCTGGACCACCGCAGCCTGCATTACAACCTGGAAGTGAACCTGAACGTTCATGACAGGGAATTCGGCGCGGCCATGACGCGCGCCTTCCGCGAGGACCTCAAGAATTCCAGGCCGGTGACGCTGGCCATGGTCAGGGACCGCTCGCTGGCGGAGAAAGCGGCCTCCGCCCTGCTTTATCATATGCGCTACTGGCTTTAATGAGAACGATAAACCTGCTCCTGCTTCTGTTCCTGCTCGGCGCCGCGGCTGCGCGGGCGCAGGAAGGTCCTTTGCCCGAAATTAATTCGGAAGACGCGCAGGCCCGGGAGCGCGAGGCCCTCCGGGACAGGCTTTCGGCCAGCCTGCTGCTGCGCGGCGAGCTGGCTGACCGGATAATAGAGAACAATATGTCCGCTAAACTGGTGGACATGAAAGGCGTGCAGACGCATTCCGACCTGCGCCTGCTCCTGCTCGACTGGATAAAGCAGAACCCGGACAAAGCCGCCTGGCTCTCCCTCCACTTTAAGAACGGCGGGGGAGAGATCCCGGACATTTACGCGTTCGAAACAACGAAATGGGTAATAAACCCGCACTTCATGGAAATGGTGAAGGCGCTGAGCGCCGCCGCCAGGGACAGCCGCGTTTCCTCCGAAGGCCTGGAAGCGGCCGCCAGGCGCCTTTACGAGGGCTCGGCTACCGGGGGCGACGCTCCCCCGCCGGTGGTCGGCGGCGGTGCCGGCACCGGCACCGGGTTCTTCGCCGGGAATTATGCCGAGTTCAAGCTTAACCGCGCCGGCCTGGACCGGGAACTGGCCGGCGGCGGCGCCATGCTCGACGCGCTGCGCGGCCCGGGCGGGCGCGGCCCGGGCGGGGCCGAAAGGGAATATTCGGCGGCCGTGGCGGAATACGGGACTTTCGTGGTGGCGGCGTCGGCGGTGAGGGGCCGGACGGCCATCACCTCGGCGGAGTCCTCCGGCCTGGAGGCCAGGCGCACGGCTCTGCGCCGCGCGCTGGCGGCCCTGGAAGTACGGGCCCGCACCGCGGCGCTTGAGGCCTTCGCTTCCGGGTTCCCGGCGGGAGGACGGGCCGGCACGCGCGGTTTCGCCGGTTCGGCCTCCAGGCTGGGCGGGCGCCTGGAAAACCTGCTGGCGCGGCTGGAGGGCGGGCAGTTGTCGCTGAAAGAATTCGGGGCGGGGCTCGGAGCGCTGGAAAAAGATTTTGCGGATTTCTATATAAAGTATTCGTTCTACAGCGGGCTGCTGGGGCTTAAGGCAAGAGCGCAGGCCGCCGGGTTTTCCTGTTTCTATGATTACGCGCTCTGGCGCGCCCTGGCGCGGTTCTTCCCGGGGACGGCCCT
>Ga0154587_108_pt1 | contig 13587 bp, 10 predicted proteins | sample RifGroF2_FD_116016 | JGI IMG/M metagenome (GOLD analysis project Ga0154587, IMG submission 116016) | Elusimicrobia bacterium GWF2_62_30 | reverse complement strand
GGTTTGTACCCAAAGGAAATCATGAAAAAAAGAATAGCTTTGTCCTTGTTGTTCCTGGCGTCTGTTTGCGCCTCGCCGGCTTTCAGTCAGCAGGCTCTCAGCGGCGACGTAAAAGAGCAGATAAAAGAAGTGCAGGACGCCATAAAAAAGAAAGGCGCCAAATGGACCGCCGGGGAGAACAATATCTCCAATGCCCGGGAAGACTGGAAATACCTGGTAGGCCTTGATTTCGCGCCCGTGCAGGCCGAGCCCATCGAGCTGGTGGCCGCCGCCGAGCTGCCCGCCGCCATTGACTGGCGCGATTCCAACGGCAATTACGTGACGGCCGCCCGCAATCAGAAAAAATGCGGCTCCTGCTGGGCTTTCGCCATGACCGGCGGCCTGGAATCCTACACGCTGCTCAAGAAGAACACGCCCGATACGGACCTGGACCTTTCCGAGCAGGTGATGCTTTCGTGCAGCGGCGCGGGCACCTGCAAAGGCGGGCGCCTCAGCGCCGGCTTCCTGCAGAAGTCCGGCCTTCCGCTGGAAGAGGTTTATCCCTATACCGCCACCGACGGCAGCTGCGCCGCCGCCGCTCCCGGCTGGCAGGCTTCGGCCAGCAAGATAGGCGCCTGGGGCTCGGTGTCGCAGAAACTGGAGACGCTGAAGGCCGCCCTGATAAAGTACGGCCCGCTGCCCACCGCGTTCATGGTCTACGAGGATTTCATGCTCTATAAGACCGGCGTGTACACCTACACCACCGGCAAGAAGCTGGGCGGCCACGCCGTGCTGCTGGTCGGCTACAACGACGAGGGGCAGTACTTCATCGTAAAGAACAGCTGGGACCCGGCCTGGGGCGAGAACGGCTTTTTCCGCATCGCCTATTCCGAAATGGACACGGTGGTGGATTTCGGCCTTAGCACCATAGCCTACCGGGCGTCCAAGGACGAGACCCCCGTGGGGGAAGCGGTGCGTGCCGGCCTGCTGCCGAAGTTCGCGCCCGCGGCGGCCTGGAACTGAGAACAGGCGGTCCGCTAGAACGGCGCGGAGAGACCCGCGCCGTTTTTATTTGCCGACGATAACGCAACCATGACCAAACTCCTCTCGCGCTGGCACAACGCCGATCCCGCCCTTAAGGCCTTCCTGCTGGGCGTTTTCTTCCTCGGCATCAATTCCGGGATAATCTCCTCGGCGTTCAATAACTATCTCAACGATTCCTTCAGCCTGACCTCGCGGCAGCGCGGCTTCCTGGAATTCCCGCGCGAGCTGCCCGGCTTCCTGCTTATCTTCATCACCGGGCTGCTGGCGGCGCTGCCGGTGCGGCAATGGGCCGTGATCACCAGCCTGCTTACCGCCGTCGGCGTGGCCGGGCTGGGCTTCCTGTCTCCTACCTATCACCTGATGCTTTTCTGGATGCTCTTGTGGAGCACCGGGGGGCATTTGTTCATGACCGTGGAGAGCGTGATGGGGCTGAATTTCGCCAAAGAGGGCGGCCACGGCCGCAGGCTGGGACAGATAAGCGGCATGACCAATTTCGCCGCCATAGCCGGCGCGGGCCTGGTGTGGCTGCTGGCCAAGACCGCGGGCCCCGGGGTTTACCGCTGGTCTTTCCTGGCCGCGGCGGCGGCTTCGGTGGTCTCGGCGTATCTTTTTGCAAAGATGAAGACCGGCGCCGAGGAAGCCGCCCCGTCGGGGAAGCGCTTCGTCCTGCGCCGCAAATATAAATGGTATTACCTGCTCAATATCCTGTTCGGCGCGCGCAAGCAGATCTTCCTTACCTTCGCGCCGTGGGTGCTGGTAACGGTGTACGGGGCCAGCCCGGCGCTGATGGCCGCGCTTTCCATGGCCGCGTATTTTCTCGGGGTGGTCTTCCGCCAGGCCTTCGGCGTGCTGACCGACAGGATAGGGGAGCGCAGGATGTTCATGGCGGACGCCGCTATCCTGCTGTTCATCTGCGCCGGCTTCGCCCTGTCGGTGTACAAACCGCTGCTGTACGCGCTCTATATAATCGACAATTTGATGTTCGCCACGCGCATAGCGCGCACCACGTACCTTAACAAGATAGCCGAGCACCGCTCCGACGTGGCGCCCACCATCTCCATGGGCGTGACCATGGACCACGCGGTGTCCATGACCATCCCCGCCCTGGGCGGCCTGCTGTGGGCCGCTTACGGCTACAAGTCGGTGTTCCTGGCGGCCTCGCTGCTGTCAGTGGCCGGCTTCCTGGCCGCGCTGGCGGTGCCGGACAAAAAGAAGAGCTAGCCGCCCGGATCGGACCGGGCCTATTTGTTCTCGAAGTAGACCATGTCTATCAGGAACAGGGCCCCCAGCAGCACGGCCTTTTTATCCGTATCCGCGTCCTGCGGGAAAGTAACGCTGAAATTGTCGGCGTCGGTGAAGGTTTCCTTCGCCAGGCCGCTCCACTGCTTGACGATGGCGCCGTCCTCCGCGCCGTTCTTCGAAAGCTTGAAGGTCCAGGGGTGCAGGACGGGCGCGCAGACGTCGTAGAGCGTCCCGCCCGACGGGTCTGTGATGGTGAATTTCTTCGTCAGGATAGAAAATTCCCGCTTGACCCCGCCCAGGAGGCGGCCGGCCGCGTCGTAGATCTCCGCCTCGTGGAAGTAGAAGCGGAAGGGCTTAACGATATTCATCACGGGCTGCCCGGACATGCTGAACAGGTGTATCTTGAAGGGCCGCAGGGCGTGCAGCACCATCCTGGCCAGCAGGGAGCTTTCTTCGGCGGCCCAGTACAGCTGCTGCCCCGAAGCGTGCGAGACGGCGTATTTGTTCCTGCTCTCAAAATCTACAAGGATCTCGGCCCATTCCTTCTTCTGCTGAACTATGAGCGTCGGCGCTGCGGTTAATTGTTGCATTGTATTGTCCTTTATCAGCCGGGTCCGCCGCGTTCCCCCGGTAAAACTTCCCGCGCGGCCTCTACGCAGTATCGCAAATTTTTTCAAGAACGGGAAGCGGGCGCGGCGCATATATTCCACAGAGGTCCGTTAATTTTGGATAATAGAGGACGGCCCGGCAAAAACTTTTTAATAATTCAGCGGCGCCGGCTCCCCGCAGCGGTTTTATAAGGAACAAGAATATGGCCGAAAAAGACGATAAAAAAGTAATTTACTCAATGGTGGGCGTCAGCAAATACTATGACAAGAAAGCGGTGCTCAAGGACATCTACCTCTCTTACTATTACGGCGCGAAGATAGGCGTGCTGGGCCTCAACGGCTCCGGCAAAAGCTCGCTCTTGCGCATCCTGGCCGGCCTCGACACCGATTTCAAGGGCGAGACCGTGCTTTCCCCCGGGCACACCGTAGGTCTCCTGGAGCAGGAGCCGAAGCTGGACGAAGAAAAGACCGTAAGGCAGATAGCCGAAGAAGGCCTGCCCGAGGCCATGGCCGCGCTCAAGGAATACAACGACATCAGCGACAAGCTCTCCGAGCCGATGAGCGATGACGTCATGAACAAGCTCATCGATCGCCAGAGCAAGGTGCAGGAGAAGATAGACGCGCTCAACGCCTGGGACGTGGACAGCCGCCTGGAGCTGGCCATGGACGCGCTGGGCTGCCCGCCGCCGGACACGCTGATAAAGACCATTTCCGGCGGCGAGAAGCGCCGCGTGGCCTTGTGCCGCCTGCTCCTGCAGGAGCCGGACATCCTGCTCCTGGACGAGCCCACCAACCACCTGGACGCCGAGGCCGTGGCCTGGCTGGAACATCACCTGAAGGAATACAAGGGCACCATCATCGCCGTGACGCACGACCGCTACTTCCTCGACAACGTGGCCGGCTGGATCCTGGAGCTGGACCGCGGCGCGGGCATCCCGTGGAAGGGCAATTACTCGTCGTGGCTGGAACAGAAGGGCGAGCGCCTGCGCCAGGAGGAGAAGTCCGAGACCGACCGCCAGAAGACCCTGAAGCGCGAGCTGGATTGGATCCGCATGGGCGCCAAGGCCCGCCAGGCCAAAGGCAAGGCCCGCATCACCGCCTACGAGAACCTGCTCAGCCAGGACAATGAGAAGCTGGCCAAGGAGCTGGAAATTTATATCCCGCCGGGCCCGCGGCTGGGCAATTTGGTGGTGGAAGCCAAGAACGTGACCAAGGCTTTCGGTGACAAGGTGCTGCTCGATAATGTTTCCTTCTCGCTGCCGCCCGGCGGCATCGTGGGCATCATCGGCCCCAACGGCGCCGGCAAGACCACGCTGTTTAAAATGATCACCGGCGAGGAAAAGCCTGATTCGGGCGACTTCAAGGTGGGTGAGACCGTGCAGCTGTCCTATTCCGACCAGCATCGCGGCACGCTGACGCCCGGCAAGAACGTCTGGGAAGTCATCTCGGGCGGCCTGGACATAGTGAAGCTCGGCAAGATGGAAGTGAATTCCCGCGCCTACGTGGCGCGCTTCAACTTCAGCGGCCAGGACCAGCAGAAGAAGGTGGAGAACCTGTCCGGCGGCGAACGCAACCGCGTGCACCTGGCCGTGATGCTCAAGGAAGGCGGCAACGTGCTGCTGCTCGACGAGCCCACCAACGACCTGGACGTGAACACCATGCGCGCGGTGGAAGAGGCGCTGGAGACCTTCGCCGGCTGCGCCGTCATCATCAGCCACGACCGCTGGTTCCTGGACCGTGTGGCCACGCATATCATGGCCTTCGAGGGCGACAGCAAGATAGCCTGGTTCGAGGGCAACTTCAGCGAGTACGAGGCCGACCGGCACGCCCGCCTGGGCAACGCCGCCGACACCCCTCACCGCATTAAGTACAAGAAACTCACCAGGCCTTGAGCCGACGCGGGTGATGAGGGGGCCGGGTTAGCAAAACCTTCCGACGACCGAGCCTTGCGTAAGCGGCGAGGGAGGAGGATGAGCGACGGGCACGGTGTGCCCTAGCGCGTTTTGCGCTCCGGCCCCCTCAGCGCCCGCCGGACCTGAGCGTAACAAAAAAACCGCCCCCGAGGGGGGCGGTTTCTTTTTGGCCGGAGCGGGTGGGACTACTTTATGCCGAGTTCCACGCGCAGCACTTCCAGGGCCCTGTCAGTGTCCGAGACGTTCAGCAGCAGGCGGCCGGACGACCCGCCGAAAGACGTGCCGTAGACGGTGGTGATGTTGATGTTGTTCTCGCCGAGGATCCTCGCCAGGCGCAGCAGCTGGCCCGGCTTGTCGGGCATCTCTATGGAGATCAGGAAGGTCTCGATGGTGGTGAAACCGGCGCCCGTAAGCACGTGGCTCACCTTGCGGTCGGTGTCCACGGCCACGCGCACCACGCCGGAATCGTCGCGGATCTCGGACGCTATCCCGATGATGTTCACGCCCTCATTGGCGAAAAGCTCCACGAACTTGTGAAGCGCGCCCGGCACGTTGGGGATGAAAACGGTGTATTGCCTTATAAGTTTTACCGGCATAGTAACTCCGGACCGAAGCGTTAGACAGCGGTACAGGCTGTATAAACTAGTCTATTAATTTTCCCCGCCCCGGTAAAGAGGCGCGCCGCCGGGTCGCCGGGGAAAAGTTATATAATCCATCTTAATGTTCCGCATACTGCCGGAAGGCAGATCCAGGACGCTTTCCCTGCTGGCGCTAGGGCTGGCCGCGGTCAGCGGCTGCATGGCCGCGCTGACCATCGGCAGGCTGTTCCTGTTCGTCGGGATGTCCGCGTCCCCGTCCTTCTGGATGGGCATGGCGAGCACCACCGTGCCCGTGGAGATGCCGGCGCTGGCCGCTTTCGCGGCGGAGCATATCCTTATCTTTTTTGTCGTCTTCGCCCTGCTGTGGCTTTCGGCTTTTGTGCTGGCCCTGGGGGTTTGGCGGCGCCGGGAATGGGCGCGCGGCGGGGCCGCGGCCATGTTGTACCTGCTCAGCGCCGCGGCTTTCCTGGTAATGCTGTTCCCGTCGCTGGTGGTGCCGCGCCCGCTATTCTACCAGGGCGTTTCCATCGCACCCGAATTTAACCAGGTGGTCACCCGGATGGCGCAGCTGCTGCGGATAGTTTCGCTGTGCGGCGGCGCGCTGCTGCTCTGGTGGGGGCTGGCACTGGACCGCGGGCGGCTCCGGCTGGAATTCGAAAGAGGAAAAAATGAAAAAGATCAAATTCACGGTTCTTAATTTTCTCCTGTTCCTGGCCCTGGCGCCCGCCCTCTGCGCCGGCGGGTTCGGGATGCGCTGGGTGGAGACCGAGGTGATCCTGGACAAGGACGGCAAGGCGCAGGTCTCCTATGCCGTGCGCTGGAAGGCTGCCGGCGGCGAACTGCACGGCTTCTATTTCGAGGGCTTCATGGAGAGCCCGGTCTTCGACCTGGCGCGCGCGTACGCCGTGGACGACGCCGACAACCGCTACCCGCTGGAGATAAAGAAGCTGTCGGATAAAAAATACGACATCGTGATGGCGGACGGGAAGGCTTATACCGGAGGGGAGATAACTTATTTCTTCCGCTATGCCGCGGACCTGCAGGCTTCGGGCAATCTTACGCAGACCATGGCAGGCGACAAGCGCCTGGCGGTCTTCAACTGGGCCCCGGTGCAGTGGGACGACGCGCTGGAGCATGAGGCGCTTACCGTGCGCTTCCCGGTGGAACTCGCTTCTCCGGAAGTGAACGAGGGCGTGCTGACCGGGCTGGATTTCCGCACCGAGAAGTTCGTCAACGAGAAATACCTGATAGATTACCCGGCCGTCAAGAACGCGGCCGGCAGGGATATCTTCAGCGTGCGCTTCTTCCGCAAGGCGCTGGGCGGCCGCTACCATTTCCAGGTGCAGGTCTACCTGGACGCGGCTAAATTCGCCCTGGACACCATGGCCTACGGCAGCCTGGCCAAGGGGCCGCCGGCCCGGACGCAGTTCAAGCCGGCGCAGGAAAAATATTATCTTAACCGCTATTTCCCGGGCAGCATGCTGTCCGGGGTGCCGGCCAGCCGCGGCCAGACGATAATGCTGGTGCTGGCGCTGGCGGTGGTCTTCGTGGTGGTGCCGCTGGGGATCATGGCTATAAAGCACAACGCCATGCTCAAAGCGCAGGCCGGCATTTCGGCCGTGAACTGGGACGGCACGGAATGGACCCCGCCGAAAACGCAGCTGAGCACTTTCCGCGTGACCGGCAAGATCGCCAAGAACCTGAGCCCGCTGGAGGCCGGGGTGCTGATGGGCCTGCCGCTGTCTGAGCTGCTGGGGCTCATGGTGGCCAATATGGAGCGCAAGGGCGTCCTTAAAATGAAAGGCTTTTCGCCGCTGAGCGTGGAGCGGCTGCCGGGGATGAGCACGAGCAACGATCCTTACGAGACCGCGCTGCTGGCGTCCATCAAGCCCGACGGCACCATCGACCAGCCGGGCGCTGAAAGCGCGCTTAAGACGCTGGCGGCGGGGCTGGAGCAGAAACTGTGGGACTGCGACCTGGAGGCGACGCGCAAGTATTACCGCGACGAGGTGGAGCGGCGCGGCAGGCAGGCGCCGGAAACGGACAGCGGCTATTACTGGGGCGGCTACTACGGGCATTATCACCACCACAACAACCCGCTGTACAGCAGCGCGGCGCAGGCGGGCGAGAACCTGAAGGCGTCCCTGCCGGCGGATTTCGGCGCTGGGTTCGAGTCTTTCCGGGCGTCGAAGATGTGTTACGAGGGTGCTTTCGCGAATTCGGCCTGTCATGACGCGTGCCACAGCGCCTGTCACGACGCCTGTCATTCGGCCTGCCACAGCGCGTGTCACTCGGCGTGCCATGGCGCCTGTCACGGCGCCTGCGTGAGCAGCGGGCATTAAGGACGGGTGTGAATCTCTCACAGTTGCCGCAGGGAGCCGCGGGGACCGGAACGCAAACCGCGCTCGGCACACCGTGCCTCGCTCATCCTCCGGCCTCGGCGCTATGCAAGCCTCGGCCTACGGAAGGGTTTGCTAACCCGGTCCCCGTGTCTCCCTGCGGAAGCCTTTCGCCGGGATGGGTCTAAGAGTTTAAATGAAAAAGACTGAGTGGAAGAAGAGGGTGGACTGGATCGACGAGTATATCGTGCGGATCAAGCCGTACGTGCGCGTGCGCGAGGCGGATGCGCTGCTTATCAAGATCCCGAACCAGACCCATAAGCTCAACCCGCAGGGGCTGAAGCTGCTGAAATTTTTATTCGGCGGCGGGCGGGCGGCGGCGGTGGTGGAGAAATACCCGGAAGAGCGGCGCGAGCAGGTGTCGCTGGACATGTACTATTTCTTCCGGGACCTGATGGCCATCCTGAAGGGCTGTTACGACGAGCGCGAAGAGCGGCACGCGGTGGAGAAGCAGGAATTTGCGCTGGGGCACAATTCGCTGCCGGTGCTCAGCGAGATAGCCGTGACCTACCGCTGCAACCTGACCTGCAAGTTTTGTTACGCGGGCTGCGGCTGCCGCAAGGACGAACAGCACCCGGACCTGCCCGCCGCGGAGCTCAAAGAGATCCTGCGCGTGATAAAAGAGGAAGCCGAAGTGCCGTCGGTGAGCTTTACCGGCGGGGAGCCGCTCTTGCGGCCCGAGATCCCGGAGCTGGTGGCCCACGCTAAAAAGCTCGGCATGTGGGTGAACCTGATCACCAACGGCACGCTGGCCGACGCGGAGACCGTAAAAAAGCTGAAGGACGCCGGGCTGGATTCCGCCCAGGTAAGCGTGGAGGCCGGCACGGCGGAGCTGCACGACGCGATAGCCGCGCACCCCGGCGCTTTCGCCGCCACCGCGCGCGGCATAGAGGCCATTATGAAGGCCGGCATCCGCGTGCACACCAACACCACCGTGTCCGCGCTCAATAAGGACAAACTGGAAGGCGTGCTCGACTTCGTAAAAAGCCTGGGCCTGGATAAATTTTCGATGAACCTGCTGATGCCCGTGGGCTCTGCCGGGAAAAATTTCGACGAGACCTTCGTCTCGTACAGCGAGGCGGGGCCGCTGGTGGAAAGCCTCAAAGAGATGGCCGAAAAGCGCGGGCTGGAATTCATGTGGTATTCGCCCACGCCCATCTGCATCTTCAACCCCATCCCGCGCGGGCTGGGCAACAAGGGTTGCGCCGCCTGCGACGGGCTCCTGAGCGTGGCGCCCAACGGCGACGTGCTGCCCTGCTCCAGCTACCCCAAGCCCCTGGGGAACATGCTGCGCGAAAAGGGCCGTTTCAGGGAGCTGTGGAACAGCAAGGAGCTGTCCTGGTTCAGGGAAAAACGTTTCGCGCACGAAAAATGCCGCGCCTGCGCCTACCTGGCCGTCTGCAACGGCGGCTGCCCGCTTTACTGGGAGAAGACCGGCTACGCCGAGCTGCTGGCCGCCGCCGAAGCGCTGGAGAACGAGGAAGCCGCAAAAGCCGGAAGGAGACCTTTATGAGCATATTGCCGCCGCGGGAAAAAGACGGGGAAATAAAATTCTTCCTGGCTAAAAGCCTGCCGTACCGCATGCGCATGCTGCTCGTGTTCAGCGCCCTGGCCGGCGGGCTGGGGCTGCAGCTCACCGCCGGGTTCTGGTTCGGCTACCCGCTGCTGGTCCTCGGCCTGCTGCTCGGCATGAATTCCGGCTACGACGCGGCCCCGAAGCGGACCGGGACGGAGACCTGGGAGCGCGTCACGCCCGACGAGTATGCGAAGATAGAGCTGCGGGCGGAGGAGCTCAAGAGCTGGGACGACGACTTTTTCGACGGGACCAGCGGCGCGGGGCTGGCCGGGCTGGCCACGGCCGTGGTGGTGTGCGTCATAGCCTACGGCCTGGCCGCGGCCGCCTGGAACTTCCCCGACGCCTACTGGGTATATTTCGCGCTGGACGCCGCCGTGCTCATACTCCCGCTCTGGTTCATAGGCACGCGCGATTACCTCAGGAAGGCCAAACTGATAATCAAGATAGGCCTGCTGAAAAATATCATGGAGGCGCTCAACGACCCGAGCGACGCGCAGGTGCAGCCCATGCTGGCGCTGCAGACCACGGAAGCCGGCGGCAAGGAACCGGAGGACGCGCGGCTCATGATAAAGCTGGTCGGCGCCCCCAAGGAATTTTACGGCATACAGGCGCAGCTTTCCATAAACAGCGTGCAGGGCAAGGATTATCCCTACCTGTACTGCGTGCTGATAGCGAAAAGCGGCTCGGGCCTGCTCAACGGCTGGGAAGCGTTCACCGCGCAGCCGGAGCGCGGTTTTCTGGAGAACCTGGTCTCCTCCCTGCTCAGCCGCGGGGCCGGCGGGAAGCTGGTCTATGAGCCAAGCAGCCCCGGCGAGGTGGATATCATCGTGGTGCGCCAGGAAACCACGCGTACCGGCGGGTACTTTACGCCGCCGGCCGCCGCGCGGGTCGTAGTGAGAGGTTCCATGGACCTGGCCCGCCAGCTGCTGAAGAAGAATACCGCCAGGCCGGCCTGAGCGGCCCCGGCGGCTGATGTTTACGGGCAGTTAAGGGGGGCAAATGAAACTTATCTCGAGCTTGATCGCGGTTTCGGTATTGCTGTGCTGCGCGTCCTCGGGGCAGGCCCAGCTTTACGGTAAAAAGCCGGACTATAAAAACCCCGAACTCTACCTGAAGGCGGGCCCGCAGTCGGGAATAACCATGTCCGCGGCGGAGCTGCGCGCCGAGATAGGGGTAAGTACCTCGGCGGCCTACGCCGAGCTGGTGGAAAAGACAGCCGACTGGATGTTCAAGTTCAAGTCCACCGCCGAGGGCGGCCGCCTGATAGGCAAGACCACCGCCGACGGCCTGCTTAAGACCAGGGCCCTCTCCGGCTGCCACGACTCGGCGCTGCTCTTCTCCAGCGTGATGAGAAAACTCGGCCACCCCGCCCTGATGGCGGACACCGCTGGCCTGGACTGGGCCAGAACGCACAAAAAGGGCGGGACTTATTCGGGTCATGTTTTCGCCGAGGTCTACCTGGAAGGAAACTGGATGCTGGTGGACGCCGGCGCCTGCCGGTATATCCGCGATTATAACCCGGAAAACCCCGTGATCCCGATGACCGTGGGCGCTGAGACCGGCGGCATGTACGCGATGTTCAAGGGCGTGGACCCGAAAACCTACGGCATCAACTCCAACGAGGAGCTTATTGGAAAGATGAACGCTTTCGCGGCCCAACTGCCGAAACTAAACGCCGCGGCGCCGGAATACATGATCAGCAACTGCTGGCGCGGCACCCGGGCCTCCCGGCAGGTGAGCGAAGAGGACGCCGTTTCGGAATGCCGCCAGCACCCCTGCCGCCAGCATCCTTGTAAAGGGAAAGTGGTGCAGGCAGGGAACTGGGACCTGCTTGTGGAGAAGCATGACGGGACCTATTATGTCCATCATTATCCGTACAGCTTGATCTTCAGCGCAGCGGAAAGCAAGACGCTGGAATTCAAGGACCTGAAAGCCGTTAACGACTATATTGGCAGCCTGGAGAAATAGGTGCCCGGTCCCGCTGAGGCTTATTTAATATAATATAGCCGTAGGCCGCGCCTTCCGGAGGAAATCCCTATGTGGAACTATACTGACAAGGTTTTCGAACATTTCAAGAATCCCAAGAACGTGGGCGAGATCGAACACCCGGACGCGGTGGGCGAAGTGGGCAGCATAGTCTGCGGCGACGCGCTGAAGCTGACCCTTAAGATAGACAAGGCCGCAGACAAGATCACCGACGCCAAATTCAAGACCTTCGGCTGCGCCAGCGCCATTGCCTCCTCCTCCGCCCTCACCGAGATGGTGAAGGGCCTTACCCTGGAGGAAGCCGGCAAGATCACCAACCAGCAGATAGCTGATTTCCTGGGCGGGCTGCCCGGCGAGAAGATGCACTGCTCCGTGATGGGCATGGAAGCCCTCGAGGCCGCCATCAAGAACTACCGCGGCGGCAAAGCCGGGAAGGTCATGCTGGGCCACGCCGAGAAGATGGTCTGCAAATGCTTCAGCGTCACCGAATCCGCCATCCTCAAGGCCATAAAGATAAACAACCTGCGCACTGTGGAAGAGGTTACCAATTTCACCAAAGCCGGCGGCGGCTGCGGCCAGTGCAAAGGCGAACTGGAAAAGATCCTCAAGGACTACTGGGCCGAAGCCGAGCACAAGAGCTTCTCCAAAATGACCGTAGTCGAAAAGATCAAGATGCTGGAGAAGGTGCTGTCCGAAGACGTCAACCCCAAGCTGAAGGCCGACGGCGGCTGGATAGAGCTGGTGGACGTGCAGGGTTCCACCGTGAAGCTGCGCTTCCTCGGCATGTGCCACGGCTGCCCGTCCTCCGGCGCCACGCTCAAGAACGTCGTGGAGAAAGAGCTCAAAGAGCGCATAGATCCGACATTGGTCATAGAGGCTGAATAGAACTAGTTAGCAAGGACGGCCCTCGGGTGGGTTAAGGAGGGCCGTCTCGGACCGAAGCCGCTTGCGTAGCGCGGCGAGGGAGAGGCGAGGGGCGCGCACGGTGTGCGCGACCCCGTGCCCGACGAACCCACCCGAGGGGCGGCCGCGACGGAGGAGTCTATGGAAAAAGTCTTTTATTTCGACAATAACGCCACCAGCCGCGTGGCGCCAGAAGTGGCCAAAGAGATGGAGCCGTTCTTCAACGAGCTCTACGGCAACCCGTCGAGCATGCACTTCTTCGGCGGCGCCAACCAGAAATACCTGGACCTGGCGCGCTCTCGCGTAGCCAAACTGCTGGGCGCCGCGCCCGAAGAGATCATCTTCACCAGCTGCGGCACCGAATCCGACTCCACCGCCCTGTGGTCCGCCCTGCGCTCCTGGCCCGAGAAAAAACACATCATCACCACCAAGGTGGAGCACCCCGCCGTGCTCAACGTCGCCAGGTTCCTGGAAACCCAGGGCTACCGCGTCACCTACCTGTCCGTAGACGCTGCCGGGCAGATAAACCTCGACGAGCTCAGGACCGCCCTCACCGCCGACACCGCGCTGGTCTCCATCATGTGGGCCAACAACGAAACGGGCGTGATCTTCCCCGTGGAAGAAGCCGCGCGCCTGGCCCACGCCAAGGGCGCGCTGTTCCATACCGACGCCGTGCAGGCCGTCGGCAAGCTGCCGATAAACCTGCAGGATACGAAGATAGACATGCTTTCCCTTTCCGGCCACAAGCTGCACGCCCCCAAAGGCATAGGCGTGCTGTACGTGCGCAAGGGCTCGCGCTTCGCGCCGTTCCTGATGGGCGGCCACCAGGAGCGCGGCCGGCGCGCCGGCACCGAGAACGTGCCCTATATAGCCGGCCTCGGCAAAGCGGCCGAACTCGCCCAGGCCAACCTGGAAAAAGAGAACACCTACGTTAAGGACCTGCGCGACCGCCTCGAGAACGGCCTGCTGGCCTCTATAAAGAACACCCGCGTCAACGGCGGCGGCGCGCCCCGCCTGCCCAACACCACCAATATCAGTTTTGAATACGTGGAAGGCGAATCCATCCTGCTGATGATCAGCGAAAAAGGCATCTGCGCCTCGTCGGGCTCGGCTTGTACCTCCGGCTCGCTGGAACCTTCGCACGTGCTGATGTCCATGGCCGTGCCGCAGACCTACGCGCACGGCTCCATCCGCTTCTCGCTGAGCGTTTACAATACCGCAGAGGAAGTGGACTACATCCTGAAGGAATTCCCGCCGGTGATAGAGCGGCTGCGCGCCATCTCCCCGTTCGCGGACGGCAAGCCGCTGTTCGGCACGGAAGCCTGCGAGCCTCACCAC
>Ga0154587_176_pt1 | contig 14096 bp, 11 predicted proteins | sample RifGroF2_FD_116016 | JGI IMG/M metagenome (GOLD analysis project Ga0154587, IMG submission 116016) | Elusimicrobia bacterium GWF2_62_30 | reverse complement strand
GCGTGCTTTGGGAGCATGAGTCCCGGGTCCGATTCCCGGTGCCCCGATAATACTTACAGGGTCTTAATAAATCTTTCCAACCCCCGCTTTATCGCGGCGCCTACGGCGCGGCGCTTGGCCTCGTCCAGCAGGAAAGCCCGGCTCTTCTCGCTGTCGCCTATCTCCAGGATCACGCGGTAAGGCGCGCCGTTCACGTTCTCGTCTATGCTGTAGAAAGCCTGCCGGGTAGTGCTCGCGCAGCGGTAGTCGTTGCGCCCGGCGGAACTGTCCAGGTGCGTGCCGCGGTTCTCAAGATCGGTGGCGCGCGCTATCTCTTCTATCAGGATGTTGGAGAACACGCGGTTGGCGGCCTCCATCTCGCCGCCGTCGTGGATATACCCCCACAGCGCGTGGCGGCCGGTGCCGGAATTATTGTGCACCCCGATAAAGAACTGCGGGTGCAGGGCATTGGACTGCCGCAGCTCCCAGGCGTAGCCCGAAATTTTCCCATCCTCGACGGCGGTGGTATGCGCTACCATGGTGTTGGAACCGGTAGTGGCGTGATGCAGGCCAGGCTGGTAATAGCTCCACACCTTGTACTCCTTATAAAATGGCGGTTCGCGCAGCGCGTACTCAACTATGGCGCTGGCGGTCCCGGCCTCGTTGTAATTCTCGCCGGTATCCGTCTGGTGCGACGGCTGGTAGACCACCACGGGCAGCCAGGGTTCCTGCGCCAGGCACGGCGCGCAGAACAGGGCTGAAAGACATAAACCTAATACGGTATTTTTCATTGTATTCCTGGCGTTCAGCGGCGGCAATTATAAAATACCGGGAGTCTTCCCGGGTCCTTCATGGTCTTCAACGGGCCGGCAAGGAACTTGAGCACGAAGCCCACAAGGTCAAGGAAACCGTAGATCTCGAACTTCCTGGAAGAGCTTACATGCGGCGCGGAGGTAAGGATCCTGAACCCGAGGCCGCGGGCGCGGCCCCAGCGCTTAAGGTCCGTACTCAGGGCCAGCTCCTCGCCGGCGTACAGCCTGCGGTCGAAGCCGCCCACGCCGTGAAAGGCGTCGGCGCGGCAGAAGATGAACGAACCGGCGGCCAGCTTGAAGACCCGCGAGATCAGGTTCCAGGCTGTCACCACAGGGGCGCCCCACCAGGGCGGCGCGGGGTCAAAACGTATAATGGAGCCTCCGCCGACCGTCTCCCCCCCGGCCATCAGCGCGAGCACGGCGCGCAGGGTTGCCGCGGAAAGCCGGGAATCTGCATCCACAAAGAGGATCAGCTCCCCCGCGGCGGCGGCCGCGCCGGTATTGCGCGCCGCGGCTATCTGCCGCAACGGCTCGAAGACCACTTTTACCCCGGCCGCGCGGGCGGCCGCGGCGGTGCCGTCGGTAGAGGCATTGTCGCAGACGATGTGTTCGTAAGGCTGTTCTTCGCCCAGGCCGGCAAAGGCCGACCGGACGCTTTCCAGGCAGGCGCCGATCAATTTTTCCTCGTTATAAGCCGGGGTTACTATGGAGATGAGCACGGGTTTATATTATATATTATGACAATGCTTTTCAATTTTTGATACCATCTAAATTCCTAAATATGCCCGCAAACACTAAAAACGCCGCCGCTTCGCTCCCGCCCCTGCCCCGCTCGCAGAACGCGGTACATTTCCTGCCCGGAGATTTTGCCGGGGCCAGGCTTGAAAACCTGGCCGCCGCCGATTTCCCCGCTGGCGTATTCCGGGTAAAGAAGCCCGGGCGGCCGGCGCGGCTCACCTCGGCGGCGGTCCCTGCGGCTTTTCCTTTCAACGAACTGCTTTTTTCAGCGGACGCGGTTTTCCCGGCCGGCGGCGCGCTGGAGGCCCAGGCGCAGGTCAGGACGGCCCGCGGCTGGAGCCCGTGGTTCACCTTCGGGCGCTTCACGCCCGGCGCCGGCGGCCGCAGCGTAAAAGCGCAGGAGAACGCCTTCGGCAAAATGGACGTGGACGTGCTGAAGCTTAAAAAGAAGGCTATCGCCTGCCGTTACCGCGTGCTCATTTCGTCTAAAACCGGCTCCGCGCCTGTGCTCAGGCTGGCCGCGGCTGTATTTACGGATTCCACGGCGCCGTACAGCGCCGCGCTGAGACCGCGGCCCGCCAAGCCGGTTAAACTGGAGATACCGCGCTACTCGCAGATGTCCCAGAAAGTGAGTTATGCCAAGGACATCTGCAGCCCGGTCTCGCTGGCCATGGTTTTAACCTCGCTCGGGCGCAGGACCGGCCCGCTGGGCGTCACGCAAAAAGTGCTGGACGCCGCGGAGAACATCTACGGCAACTGGTTCTTCAACACCGCTCAGGCCGGGGCGGAGGGTTTTTATTCTTTCCTGGCGCGGCTCAACTCGCTGGAAGAAGCCCGCAGTTTAGTGGACGCCGGCATCCCCGTAATCGCCAGCGTCACGTACGGGCCGGGCGAACTTAAGGGGTCGCCCATAGAAAAGACGCGCGGCCACCTGCTGGTGATAAAAGGCTTCGACGCCGGCGGCGACGTCATCACCAACGACCCCGCCGCGCCCGGCCCCTCCGGAGTGGAGCGGGTTTACGACAGGCAACAGTTCTCATCGGCCTGGCTTAAGAACAAATTCGGCACCTGCTACATTGTCGCGCGCCGCCTTAATTCTTTGCTGGCCGTGAAAGCCCCGTTCACCGATTTCTTTTTCAGCCCGCCCAAGGCGGCGGGCGAGCGCCGTAAGCTCATAGAAAGCCAGTTGGTGGAGAACGAGCGCGTTGAACTGCTGGAGCTCTCCGGCAGCTGGGCTAAAGTAAAAGCCCTGGAGCAGGCCAGCCTGAAAGCCGACAACAAAACCCTTACGCCCTACCAGGGCTGGCTGCCGGCCGACACCCTCGCCTTCAGCCTGCCGCTGGCGCCCGCCATGGTGGTGCGCGCCAAAACCGCCGGTGGCGTGTCCGCCGGGGTTAAGCTCCGGCCGCTGCGGGGCGCAACACCCGGGACCGTGACGGCGCTTTTCGGCGGCCGCAACGCCGTTATCAAATTAAAAGACCTTAACCCGCTGCCCGTGAAACTTGCGCCGGCCGTCCTGCGCAGGAAGCTGCTGGACGCCGCGCGCCTGTTCCTGGGCGACAAATATTACTGGGGCGGGCGCAGCGCCTGGGGCGTGGACTGCTCCGGGCTGGTGAGCCTCGCCTACCGCGTCTGGGGTATCGACGTGCCGCGCAACGCCCACGACCAGTTCCACGCCGCGCGCAGGATACGGAAAGCCGGGCTCAAGCCGGCGGACCTCCTTTTCACCACGGACAGCAAAAAACCGGACTATATCGGCCACGTAATGCTCTACGCCGGCGGCGGCAGGCTGATAGAGGCCACACAGGACAGCGGCGACGTCCGGGAAGTTACCTTCACGAAGAAGTTCGGCGTCTCCTTCGCCGCCCTCAAAGACGGCGCCCCCGTAAAGGGCCGCAGGCTCTTCTTCGGCAGGCTGTTGAAATAAGAGAGGCTTATGAAACCAGACACCTCCCGCTTTTTTGTTCTCGCGGCCGCGCTGCTGCTGGCGGCGCCGCTCGACGCCGCGCTCAAGAATCCCGACACCGTGATCTATGCCCACACCGGCGAGATAACCACGCTGGACCCGGTGTACCCCTACGATTCCACCACGCAGGGCATGATGCTGAACGTATACGACACGCTCATACGCTTCGCCGGCCCCTCCCTGACCGATTTCCAGCCGGCCCTGGCCGCCAAGGTCCCTTCGGAGAAGAACGGGCTCATCTCCCCCGACGGGCTGACCTACCGCTTCCCGCTGCGCAAGGACGTGCGCTTCCACAAGGGCGAGCGGCTTACGCCCGAGGACGTCCGCTATTCCCTGCTGCGCTTCATGCTGATAGACCCGGAAGGCGGGCCGGCCTCGCTGCTGCTCGAACCGGTGTTCGGCCAGGCCACTACGCGCAGCCCCGAGAACAAGCTCACCATCACCAGGGCGGAATTCGACAAGGCGGTGAAAGCGGACCGCGACGGCGTCACGGTGCGGCTCAAGAGGCCGTTCGGGCCTTTCCTGTCGATTATGGCGCGCTGGTCCTACGTGGTGGACAAGAAATGGTGCGTGGCCAACGGCGAGTGGGACGGCGCTTACGAAACCATCGGCCGCTTCAACAACCGGCAGAAGGAAAGCTCCGGGCTTTACCGGGCCATGAACGGCACCGGCCCGTTCGAACTGGACAGCTGGGACCAGAACAGGAAGCAGCTTAATCTTAAAGCCTTCCCCGGCTACTGGAGCAGCCCCGCCAGGATCAAGCGCGTCATAATGAAGACGGTCTCCGATTTCGCCGCGCGCAAGACCCTGCTGGAGACCGGCGAAGCGGACATCATCGACATGGCCCGGCCCAACGAGCCGCAGCTGGCCGGCCTGCAGGGCGTCCACATCGCCGACAACCTCCCGCGCCTGCTTACGGACCCGGTCTTCTTCTTCACGTTCACGGTGAACGCCAACAGCCAGGACATCGGCTCCGGCAAGCTCGACGGGCAGGGCATCCCGCCCGCCTTCTTCTCCAGCGCCGACGTGCGGCGGGCCTTCGCCTACGCGTTCGACTACGCCGGCTTTCTCAAGGACGGCATGAAGGGCAAGGCGGAACGCGCGCGCGGGGCCATCCCCCCCGGCATGGCCGGCTACAGCCCGACGGCGCCGGTCTATGAATACAACCGCCTGCGCGCGGAGGAATACTTCCGTAAGGCCTACGGCGGCGAGGTCTGGAACAAGGGCTTCCGCTTCACGCTTACCTACAACAACGGCAGCGATATCCGCCAGCTGGCCTGCGAATCGCTCAAGCGCACCGTGGAAGCCCTGAACCCGCGCTTCCGCATAGACCTGCGCGGCGTGGACTGGCCGGTGTACATAGACAAGGCGCAGAACCGCAAGGCGCCGCTGTTCACGCGCGGCTGGACCGGGGATTATCCCGACCCGCATAATTTCGCTTTCCCGTTCTACCACTCCAAGGGCCGCTTCGCCCTGGCGCAGGGCTTCGCCGACAAGGAGCTGGACAAGCTTATAGAGACGGCGGTGGCCGAGCCTTCCGCGGCAAAGCGCGCGCTGCTCTATGCCAGGGTGCAGGCCAAGGCCCACGAGAACGCTCTGCAGCTCTACACCGCGCACCCGCTGGGCCTCTACGGCCTGCGCGACTGGCTTAAAGGTTTTTACGACAACGCGGTGTTCATGGGGATCTATTTCTACCCGCTGAGCAAGCAGTAATATGACCACAAATATCGGCGCGCTCATCCGGGCCCTGAAAAAGGCCTATCCCGAAGCTTACTGCTCGCTGGACCACGCCAGCCCGTTCGAGCTGCTGGCGGCGACCATACTCTCCGCGCAGTGCACCGACGAGCGGGTGAACCTGGTGACGCCGGCCCTGTTTGCGAAGTATCCCGGCCCCGCCGAGATGGCCGCGGCACCCCTGCCGGAGCTGGAGAAGCTGGTGCATTCCACCGGCTTCTATAAGAACAAGGCCCTTTCGCTCAAAGAAGCCTCTAAAGCCATCGTCGCGGACTTCGGCGGCAAGGTGCCGCGGACCATGGAGGAACTGCTTACGCTGCGCGGCGTGGCCCGCAAGACCGCCAACGTGGTGCTGGGCAGCGCCTACGGTATAGCCGCCGGAGTGGTGGTGGACACGCACGTAAAGCGCGTGGCCTTCCGCCTGGGCCTGACCAAAGAGACCGACCCCGGCAAAATAGAGCTGGCCCTGATGAACGCCCTGCCCAAAGAAGACTGGATCTGGTTCGCGCACGCGCTGGTGCTGCACGGCCGCGGCCCCTGCGACGCCCGCAAGCCCGACTGCCCCGCCTGCCCGCTGGACAAGCTCTGCCCTAAGAAAGGGATATAGCCCCATAAAATAAAAAAGCCGCGGGAACTTCCCGCGGCTTTTTTATTTTACAGGCCGGCTCAGAGGTCGGTTATGTCCTGGAAGATGATCCCGGCGCCGATCACCTTGCCGTCCACGCCCTTGATGTTTATGGAGCTGTAGCCGATGAGCTTGGTCTTCCCGTTCACCGCGCACTTGAAGTCCATGCGCCGCACGGTCTTGCCCTGCTTGAGCACGTCGCCTATGGCGCCGACGATATCGGGGCAGAGCTGGAACAGCTCCACCACGTTCTTGTTCATGTATTCTTCGCCCACCTCGAAGATCTCGCGGGCCTTGGGGTTGAAGAAGATCACGCGCCCGTCCAGGTCGGAGCCGATGAAACCGCCCGAAAGGTTGTTGATCGTGCTTTCCCCTTTCAGGTTAAGCTGCTGGATGGTGGCGTCCAGCCGCTTTATATAGACGTCCCGCGCTATCAGCGCGGAGATCATCGAGGCGGCTTTCAGTTCGTCCTCCGAGAAAGCGCCGGGGATGGAATTTATGAATTCGACGATGGCGACCAGGACCCCGTTGGCGACGGCCGGCACGGCTATCACCGTCTTGGTCTTGAAGCCGCTGCCTTTGTCCACCTTCTTCGTGAAAAGAGGGCTGTTGTCGGTGTCGTTTATCAGCAGGGCCTTGCGTGATTCCGCGCAGAAGCCCACCACGCCCTGGTAGCCGAAGCTCATGCCCACCAGGTCTCCGCCGACGGGGCCTATGCTTTTTTTGAAAGTGAGCCGTTTTTTGCCTTCGTCCACTTCGAAGATGGTGGCGGCGTGGCAGTTAAGCACCCCGGCGCCTTTGCGCGCCAGGTACTCCCACAGCGCGTCCTCGTTCTGGGGTTTCTCCATTTCGAGGTCGTCGTGGAATTTCTGGATGAGTTCAAGGATGTTTGGCATTTTTAACCTTTTTGGGCTTGGGTGCCTTCACAGGCTGCACTTCGGATTTAGCGGTCCTGGCGGCCGGCTTTTTCTGCCGCGGCAGAACTTTCTCAGGCAGCGCTTTTTCGGGCTGCGCCCGCTTCTGGGCTTTAGCCGTGTTCTTCTGCTGCGTTTCCGGGGCTTTTTTCACCTGGTCCCGGACTTCGAACAGCTTCAGTATCCCCTCCGCCGTCGCCTGGGCGAACTGTTCCTGGAAGGAAGGGGAATTGAGCATTTCCTCCTGGCGCGGGAAGATCATGTAGGCGCTTTCGGTGAGGATGGCGGGCATCCAGGTAAGGCGCGCCACCAGGTAATCGCCGTAGCGCAGTCCCTCGTCCGGCAGCGGGATGTTGCGGACGTAGGCGGCGTGCACGCGCTCCGCCAGGTCCCTGCTGTGGCGGTGGTAATAATAGATCTGGAACCCGCGCGGCACGGCAAAAGGGTCCTCGCCGTCGCCGATGGCGTTATTGTGGATGCTGATGAAAATGTCCCCGCCCAGGTCCTTGGCGAGTTTGGGGCGGTCCGCCAGCGGCACGTTCTCGTCGCCATTGCGCGTCATCTGCACCGAAGCGCCCAGCGTAAGCAGTTTTTCCTTGAGCTTCTGCGCTATGGCCAGGTTGACCTGGAATTCGTAAGTGTTCATGGGCCCGATAGCCCCGTCGTAAGGAGTGGTGAACTTGGGGGAATGCCCCGGGTCCAGGACCACGCTGAGGCCGGTAAGCGGCTTTATCAGGTTGACGGCCAGCCTCGGCCGGCGGCGAAGGTCCAGCAGCAGGGCCTTGCCGGCATAAGCGACGTTATAACCCCACACCGCGCCGTCCGTCTCTATGTCTATCTCCGCCTTGTTCGTGCCGGCCTGCCGGAAGGCCACGTTCTTCACGAAGGTATCGGAAGAATCGTAAACCACCCAGTTGGTATGCAGGTTGGTGTAAAAGAGGGTAAGACGCAGCCCCGTCACCGTTTCCTCGACGACGTACGGCACGCGGTCATACAGGCCGATGGAAATCTGCGTCCCGGTCTCGGTCCATTTAAGCCTGATGGCGCCGGTCTCGGTGAACGGCGCGACGGGCAGCTGCCCGGCGGCAGCCGGCTGCACCTTGGAATCGTCCACCCAGCCGGTGTCGGCCGGGGAAAGCTGCACGCGGCGCATCCCCGCCGCAAGCCCGTTGGTGATAAGCTTTACCCCCCTGGGCAGGAACATCATGTAGCCGCCGTCGGGGTAGTTCCGCAAGATTACGGTATCGGTGGAGGTCTCCACCAGCCTTTCTGCCTTCAGGATCTTTACCTGGCCCCGGGACTCCACTTCCGCGCTGTTGCCGAACAGGCCGGCCCGGAACCGCGCCCGCACCCGCCCGGCGGTTTCGGCGGCGTCGGTCTCTTTTATCCTGTAAGAACCGATATAGCGCCCCGAGCCGGCCGGAACCTCCAGCATCGGCTCGTCTTTCACTATCCCGTCTATAGAGAACTCCGCCTCACGGCCCGGGGTGCCCACGGCCTGCACTTTAATATACTCGGAGGGCAGCACCTCGGTGTTGTAGGAATTGTTCAGGAGCGAGAGCCAGACCGTCTCGCCGGACTTGGGCTGCGGCGGCCCCTTCACGCGCAGCAGGCGCTGCGCGGTGGTACCGTCGGCCAGCATCCCGGCCAGGACGAAATCTCCCGAAGAGATAGGAATATAGGCGATAAAGCCGCCGTTGGTGTGCACGGTTATTTTCTCCCCGTTTATGGTGAAGGGCGCGGTAGCCGGGGAGACGTTGCCGAAGACGAAGGTTTTGGGCACATCCGGGATGGAGGCGCCTTCCGCGGGATAGACGAATTTTATCTCCCCCGCCGACAAAGGGGCGCAAAGCAGGAGCGGGAGGAGAGCGGTTTTCAGGGAGTTAAGGGATAACATTTGAGCGCCTGGTCTGAGCTGGACAAAACTGACAGTTTGATGTTAACACCGAAGAAACATAAACTTAACACGGTTCAGTTATGATTATAATATATTTGGCGACTATGAAACGATTACCCCTGCTGCTCGCTTTGCTCGCGTTTTATCCGGCCGGAACGGCTTTTTCCTCGGATATAACCTGGCTGCGCCCCGGCGCCCGGGCCAACGCCATGGGCTCGGCCTTCTCGACCGTGGACGGGGATCCCTATGCAGTATTCTATAACCCCGCCAACCTCACCACCCTGGGCACGGTACAGATAGGCTTCGAGACGGGCCGCAGGCTTTCCCCCGCCGCCAGGGAGGGAGAGGCCTCCATAGCGTACGTGCGCCCCCAGCCAGACAACGCCAACCGCACGGCCGGCTTCGGCTACTACGCGGTGCGCCGCGGCGGCGACTTCAGCGCCGATTCCGCCGTGTTCTCGATGGGCGACCGCGCGGTGATAAAATATATGCAGCAGCCGCTTTTTTACGGGGCCGGGGTCAGGCTGGTGAACCTCCGCACGCCGCAGAAGAGCAACTTCGGCCTCGGCTTCGACGCCGGCTTGCTGGTAGGCAGCGATTCCGGCCTCAAGACGGCCCTGACGATCACGGACGCCGTCTTCGGCCTGGGGCGCTCCCTGACGACGCTGACTTTGGGCAATTCCTACAGGCTGGGCAGCACCGTGCTGCTGGCGGACCTGCGCGCCCGGGGCGCCTATTCCGAATTGTTCTTCGGCGCGGAACATACCCTTTTCAACGGCCTGGCGCAGGCCCGCGCCGGCAAAGGCATAGCCCTCGACGGCGGAAAATACCTGGCCCTGGGCCTGGGCCTGAACACCCTGCCGTGGCTGATAGACTTTACCTGGTCGCTGCCCTGGAAAGGCTATAACGAGCAGGCGGGCTATTACGGCTTTACCGCCAGCTACCGCTTCGGCAGCCGCACCTACAGCGATATGCTCGCCGGAGACGCCGCGCGGCAGGTAGAAGCCCTTAAGACCCAGCTTTCGGAAATGCGCGCGCAAAGGGCCGCCCTTGAAAGCGTCATCGGCACCTACAAGGTCAACAAGAACGTGATGGAAACGGACCTGACGCTGATGCAGGGGCGCATGCGCGAGATGGAGATCAATATCAAGAACCTGGAGCTGCGCACGCTGGAAGCCCAGTACACGAGCGAGCATCCCAAGCCCGCCAAAAGGTACGTGCCCAAGCCGCCGGAACGCTGGCCCAGGCTGCACAAAGCGGCGGCCGGGGAGACCCTGCGCTCGCTGGCCTCCAAGTACTACGGCAATCCCAATCTCTGGGAGCGGATCTATGAAGCCAACGAAAAGTCGGTCTTCAAAGGGCTGCCGCTGGAGGGCGCGGTGTTCACCATCCCCGCCCCCCCGCCCGATTGAGCCGGTAAATTTATGTTCAACACCGTACAGATAATCTGCGCGTCCGAAAAGAACAGGGCCATGCTGCGCGGCATTTTCAAAGAGCTGGGCGCCGACGCCGTTTTTTCCCTGGACCTGAACGACGCCCTGGCCGTCTTCGAAAAGGCGCGGCCCGCCGCGGTCTTCATCGCCGACGGCGAGGACCCCTCTCCGGAAGTGCAGCTGCGCGAGCTGCGCCGGGTGGCGCCTTTCATCCCGCTGATCCCCCTTTTGAAGCGGCGCGACGCCGGCCGCGCGGTAGCCCTCATGCAGGCCGGTGCTTTCGACTGCGCGCAGTACCCCTGGACCGCCGAAGCGATCGGGCCGGTGTATAAAAAGGCGCTGAACATTTCGGGGACGGCGCTGGAACTCGACTCCGGCGCCCTGCGCTCCAAGGCCAGGACGCTTTCGCTCTTGCTGGCAGGCTTCTGCGCTTTCGCGGGCTTTGCGGGCGGCGCTTATTACGGCTTCAAAAAATATACACCCCGCGCGGTGGTCAAAAATTCCTTCGCCCTGCCTTATTCCCATGCCACCGGGATAGTGGTCAAGAAGAACTCCGTGCTTATCAGCGACTGGCACAGCCAGGCCATCTACGAACACGGCATAAAGGATTTCAATATAATGAACGTGACCAGCCTGCCCGAGACCACGCCGGTGGCCATGACTACCGGGCATGACTCGCTCTGGCTCGCCGGCGCCGACGGCGTGCTGGAAAAGCGGATGCTGGACGCGCATTATACCCGCGTCTCTAAAACCCCCGCCCTGCGGCCCTCGCCGGACGGCGCCTGCTTCGACGGGCTGTATTTCTGGACGGCGGATTCGCGCTCGGGGGAAATAGTGAAGCGCCTGCCGCTGGAAGCCCTGCCGGCCTTCAAGACCTACAAATATCCCGGCGGCCTCATAGGGGCGTTCTCCTGCGATACCCGCTTTTTATGGGTAGCCGACCCCAGGTACAAGGCGCTGGTAAAACTGGCGCTGGACAACCCGGAAAACATAATTTCAAGGACGGAACTGCCGGCCTACGCCTCGAGGACGATGAAGATAACGGCGCTGGCCAGCCGTGAAGGGAAGCTGTGGTTCGCGGGGGAGGACAATGGCCGCGGCCTGGCCTTCAGCAAAGATGAACCGAAGCAATGAATTTATCCCGGTCACGATAACCGCGTCGATGGACCTGCCGGAGCTGTGGGGCAGGTTCTCGCGCCTGTCGCCCGACGACGCCGACCTGGCGAGCCAGTTCAGGCTCGCGCCCGGGGGCGAGGTGTCGCTTTCTTTCGTGCTGGGCGGGAAGGAATTCGGGGCCGTGCGGGCCCGCCTGAAAATGTCGGCGCGCGACAGGGACGGCTATTATAATTATTCCCTTACTTTCCAGGACCGCGCGCAGTCCGACGCCATCCGCTCCGCCCTCCTCGGCCGCTAGGCCCACGCATTGCCGCCTTCCCCTCAATAAAAATATAATCTGGGGATGAAGATCACCCGCGTCCATATCATCCTCGCGTCCATGCTCCTGGTCCTGGCTTCCGGAGGCGCGGTCGCTTATTTTAAATACAAGAAGATTTCCAACTACCTGGTGGAACAGCTGAGCGGCCAGGCCGCGAAGAAACTGGGCCGTCAGATTAAGTTCAAAAAAGCCTCTTTTTCCCCGCTCGAAGGAGTGGTTATCGAGGAAGCCTGCGTGTCGCGCGTGCCCGATTTCTCGAAGGGTAGTTTTTTCTGCGCGGCCAGGACGGTGATACGCCCCAAGTTCTCCGCCCTGATGCGCAACCAGGTGTACTTCTCGAAAGTGGCCTTCGAACGCCCGGTCATAAAGGTCAGGGAAAAAGGCGGGGTGTGGGATTTCGCCGACCTGCTGGCGCTGCTGCCCGAGACGGACAAGGGCGTGTACCTCACCTGGAATACCAGCGAACTGACCATGAAGGACGCCCTGTTCGAAGCGGACATGGAAACCTCGGGGCTGTCCGTCGCGCTGGAGAACGCGGAGCTTTCGCTGGAACATTTTTCCTCCTACGGCGGCAATTACGGGCTTTCGTTCGGCGGGCTGGTGAAAACCGCCGTAAAAGGCAAGCTGCTCTCTTCGCAGGTGCGGGTGGAGACCGACGCTAACTTCGACTACGCCGGGCTCTCCTCGCTGAAAGGCTCTTTTACCGCGGCGGACACCACGTACGGCGCCATGACGCTGCAGAGCCTGAAAGCCGACTGCTCGCTCTTCAACCTGCGCAAGCCGCTGGCGGAAAAGAACTATTCGGTGTCCCTCACGGCGGAGAACCTGCTGATCCCCGGCCAGGAGACCTCCATCAAAGACAACGTCTCCAAGGCCCTCTCGCTCTTTTCCTCGGCCATGGGCAAGCCCGCCCCGAAGATAGAGGATATCGAAATGCCCTCCCTTAAGGCGGAGTTCCGGCTGGACGATTCGGTACTGGCATTCAAGAACCTGGCGCTGCGCACCAATTTTCTGGAGCTGGACGCGGGGCTCTCGATCAACGGCCCGGAGAAGACCGCGGACGCCGGCCTGGACCTGGCTATAGGCTCGAACAAAATAAAGATGTCGGCTTCCGGCCCTATGTCGGAGCCGCAGCTGAAGCCGGTGCTGTCGGACACGCTTTCGAGGAAGTTCAAGGAATCCCTGGCGGACATCGAGAAGAGCCTTCTTAAAACTTTCCCCGTGACAGGAGAGGTAAACTAATATGGCAAAAAAAGTTATCGTGATAGGGGCCGGCCCCGGCGGGTATCCCGCGGCGCTGCGCCTGAAGGAACTGGGCGCCGAGGTCTGCATCGCGGAGTCGTGGGATTTCGGCGGCACCTGCCTGAACCGCGGCTGCATCCCGTCCAAGGCCTTCCTGGATACGGGCCACAGGGTGCACGCCTTCGAAGGGCTGCGCAAGCTGCTCAAGGACGGTTCCGGCGTTAATTTCTCCCCGGACATGCTCGACTGGGACAAGGTAAAGTCCCGCCGCGCCGAGGTGATAACCAAACTCCGGGTGTCCCTCGAGAAGCTCTTCCAGGCGAAGAAGATAGAAATTATCCGCGGCAAAGCCGCCTTCACCGGCCCGAACGAAGTGACCATAACTGGCCCGCAGGGAGAGGTAAAGAGACAGTTCGACGCGGCGGTGCTGGCCGCCGGCACCCGCCCCAGCTTCCCCCCGCTTTTCAGGGATTTCCACGACGAGCTGACCGATTCCGACCGCGTGTTCGACCTGCCCCGCCTGCCCAAAAAGCTGGTGATAGTGGGCGGCGGCGTCATAGGCCTTGAGTTCGCCTGCTTCTTCAACGCCCTGGGCGTGGAAGTGAACGTGCTGGAGATCCTGCCCGACATCCTGGCCGGGGAGGACCCGCAGGTCACCCGCGCCGTGCGCACCGCGTTCGAGAAGCGCGGAGTTAAGTTCCACCTGGGCAAGAAGACCGCGAACATAGAGATCTCCGGCGGCGTTAAGACCGTGGTACTGGAAGACGGCTCCAAGCTGGAGGCCGACGAAATACTCGTCGGCGCGGGCCGCGCGGCCGACCTGTCCGGCATGGGCCTGGAGGTGCTGGGCCTGCCCTGGGACAGGAAGGGCGTTAGCGTCAGCGACCGCATGCTTACCTCCGCTCCGAACATCTACGCGGTGGGCGACGTGAACGGCCTTTCCCTCCTGGCCCACTCGGCCAGCCGGCAGGGAGAGATAGCGGCGGAGAATATCATGGGCGGGGACCACGCCTTCGACGACGCCATCGTCCCGAAGTGCGTCTACTCCTGGCCCGAAGTGGGCTCCGTGGGGCTTAATAAGGCGCAGGCCGAGGCCAAAGGGCTGACTGTAAAGACCTCCCGGGCGTTCTACCTGGGCATCGGCAAAGCGGTAGCCACCGACGAGACCGAGGGCTTCGTGCAGCTGGTGTTCGACGCGGCCGACGAGACCGTGCTGGGCGCCCAAATCGTGGGCGGCCCGGCCACGGAGCTGATCCACGTGATAGCCCTTGCCGTTAAGCTTAAGCTCAAGCGCAAGGACCTGAAGGAAATAATCTACGCG
>Ga0154587_175_pt1 | contig 14574 bp, 15 predicted proteins | sample RifGroF2_FD_116016 | JGI IMG/M metagenome (GOLD analysis project Ga0154587, IMG submission 116016) | Elusimicrobia bacterium GWF2_62_30 | reverse complement strand
AGATGAACGAGGCGGATTCGGAAAATATCGCCGCGGCGTTCAGGCGGCGGGGGTATGCGCTTACCGAGGAGCTGAAGAAGGCCGACGCCGTGGTGGTGAACACCTGCACGGTGCGGCAGCGCGCGGAGGATAAGGCCATCTCGCAGATAGGGCGGCTGCGCGTGTGGAAGGAGAAGCGCCCGGAAGGGAAGGTTTTTGTGGTGGGGTGCGCGGCGCAGAAGCTGGGGGGGAAATATTTGAAGCACCGCTTCCCCTTTGTGGACGAGGTGGTGGGGGCCAAGGCCATCGAAAGTTTCGAGGACGCCCTGATCGCCCAGCTCGGCCCCTCGCCGGAAACCGAGACCTCCCACCAGAACATCTACCGCTCGCCGCAGACCGCCTACGTGACCGTCATGCGCGGCTGCTCGCTTAAATGTTCCTACTGCATAGTGCCCGCCGTGCGCGGGCCGGCGGTCTGCCTGTCTCCGGAAGCCGTGCTGGAGGACGCCGCGGCAAAACTGAAGGCAGGGGCGAAAGAAATAGTCCTGCTGGGACAAACCGTCAATTCCTATAAGTACGGCAAGACCACGTTCTCCGAACTCTTAAAGAAAGTCCTGGCCCTGCCCGGTTTGGCGCGCCTGCGCTTCATGAGCCCGCACCCGCTCTATTTCGACGACGACTTCACCGCGCTGCTGGCCGAAGAAAAGAAACTGGCCCGCCATATGCACCTGCCGGTGCAGAGCGGCTCGGACCGGATACTTAAGCTGATGCGGCGGGGCTACACCCGCGCGCAGTACCTGGCCCTGCTCGAACGCCTGCGCGCCGCGGCCCCGGACCTGGCCGTCTCCACGGATTTTATAGTTGGCTACCCGGGGGAGACCGAAAAGGACTTTGCCGACACCCTGTCCCTTATTAAGGAAGGGCGGTTCTCGCTGGCCTACTGCTTCAAGTATTCGCCCCGCACGGACAAGCCGGAACTGGCGGCCACCCTGGGCGAGGCCGAAATAGAGGCCAGGCTTGAAAAACTGCTGGCGGCGGTCAGAATCAATTCGCGGCTTGTTTTAAACGAAAGAATTGGTAAAATAGAGGAAGTTCTTTTTGAGACCGAAACTTATGGCCGCACCTCAGGCAATTTCGCCTTAAGGGTGAAGGCAGGCGGGGCTCCCGGGAAACTGGCCGCTGTAACTGTAGCCGGAGCGGAAAAAAATACTTTGAACGGAAAGGCACTATGACAAAAAAAACCAGCAAGGTACTTCAGGAACGGCGCCAGCACGTGCGCCTGCCCATACTGCACGGCATCCTGGAACCGGTGGAGATAGAATTCTTCACGGTGGACGCCCACGGGCATCCCATCCCGCAGCCGGCCATCCTGGTGGACCTTTCCGCCGGCGGCATGCGCCTTATCACCTTCATGGCGCCCCCGCACACGAAGGAACTGAACATCGTGCTTAAGCTCAACGGCATGAAGGGCGTGCCCCTGACCGGGAAGATCTCCTGGGTAAAGGAAAAGGGCGGCGTGTTCATGAACGGCATTTCTTTCTCCCAGATAAGCCACGACGACAAGAAGCGCATAAACGAGATGGCCGAGGATTATTCCGACTGCGACACGCGCTACGCGCTGAAGCTGCCGGAAGTCTGCGTGGAGACCTGCCGCGGCCACCACCTCTGCAACAAGCCGCAGAAGGACGATTCTCTCTTCAAGAAGAAGTGACGGCTGGACGGCTATGCAGCTGGGCGGCCAGGCGGCTTAATAAGCCACTGGCCGCTCTTCATTAAACGCTACCGCATGTCTAAACAGGAAATCTTAAAACCCATTACCCTGATGGGGGCTAACGCCTCCGGCAAGACCGAGATAGCCCTTGAGCTGGCCCGCCGCCTTGGCGGGGAAATAATCTCGGCCGATTCAAAACAGACTTACAAATTGATGGAGGCCGGCACGGCCAAGCCGCGCGGGACCTGGACTGACACGCCCGCCGGCCCCGCCTACCTGGTGGAGGGCGTGCCGTACCACCTGGTGGACAACCTGGACCCGCGCTCCGCCTACGACGCGGGCACCTTCGTAAAAGAGGCCAAGGCCATAATGGCCGCCGTCTGGGCCCGCGGCAAAGTGCCGATAATAGCCGGCGGCACCGGCATGTACATACAGGCTTTCTGGAACGGGCTGGACGAGCTGCCGGCGGCGGACCCCGAGATGCGCAGGCAGCTGGCCGCGCTGGCCGAGACCGCCGGGCGCGACGCGCTGCACCGCGAGCTGGTGGCGCTGGACCCCGAAGCCGCGCGTGGCATCCCGCCCGGCAACGTACAGCGCGTGATCCGCGCCATTGAGATAACGCGCCTGGCAGGCAGGCCCGTATCGCAGCTCTGGACGGGCAGGTTCTTTGACGCGCTGCCCGCGCACGACGGGCGTTTCTATTTCCTGAAGTGGAAAAAGGAACTGCTGGCCGAGCGCGTAAAGCGCCGCACCTCCACGCGCTTCGACGAGTGGGCGGAGGAAACGCGCGGCCTGCTGGCCCGTGGCTACCCCAACGACTGCCCCGGCCTGAAAACGCTGGGCTACCCGCAGGTGATGGATTTCCTGGAAGGCAGGCTTTCCAAGCCCGACGCGATACGCGCCATCGTTACGGCCTCCCTGGCCTACGCCAAGCGCCAGAACACCTGGTTCGCCCGCTACAAGAACGCGGTGTTGATTGAATTAAATAAATTCGAAGACTACGATCCCGCCGCGCTGGCGGAAAGAATACTTACCTCATGAAAGCAATACTTGTAGCGGCCGAACTGAAGAACGCGCGGGAGCGCGCCGCGGGCAGCGCCACGTCGCTGGAAGAGCTCTGGCGCCTGGCCGAAACGGCCGACGTGGAGCCCGTTAAGATGATAAGCGTGCGGCTGGCGCAGTGGAACGCCGCCACGCTGATAGGCTCCGGCAAGGTGGAAGAGATAAAGCAGCTGGCCGCCGAAGCCGGCGCGGGCGCGCTGATCTTCGACGAGGACCTGACCCCCGCGCAGCAGCGCAACCTGGAAAGGGAGACCGGGCTGCTGGTGATAGACCGCACCCGGCTCATAATCGAGATCTTCGCGCTGCGGGCCCGCACGCGCGAGGGCATCCTGCAGACGCGCCTGGCCAAATTTTCCTACGCCCTGTCGCGCATTGCCGGCAAAGGCACCGGCATGGACCAGCAGCGCGGCGTGATAGGCGGCCGCGGCTCCGGCGAGAAGAAGATAGAGTACGACCGCCGCACCCTGCGCGTGAAGATCTCCGAGCTGGAGGAGGAGATAGATTCCATCAAGCGCGAGCGCCGCACCCAGCGCGGCAAGCGCGACTCCGTGCCCATGCCGCAGGTCTCCATAGTGGGCTACACCAACGCCGGCAAGTCCACGCTGCTCAACTACCTGACCGGCAACCGCCACGCCATCTACGCCGACGACAAGCTCTTCGCCACGCTGGACCCGTCCACCAAGCGGGTGCGCCTGCCGTCGGGCGGCTGGGCCCTGTTCACCGACACCGTGGGCTTCATCCAGAAGCTGCCGCACGCGCTGGTGGCCTCCTTCCGCGCCACGCTCGACGAGATCAGCTACAGCGACCTGATCCTGCACGTGCACGATTTTTCCTCGCCCGACGCCAAGCTGCAGCACGAGGCGGTGAAAGCCACCCTGCAGGAGCTGGGGGCGCGCGAGGTGCCGGTGATAAACGTCTTCAACAAGGCCGACCTGGTAAAAGGCAAGGCCACCGCCGCCTGGGCGCCCGAGCGCCTGCGCCCGGTGTTCGTTTCGGCCCTGACCGGCAACGGCGTGGCCCCGCTCCTGGCCGCGTGCGAGCGGGCGCTTTCGCTGCGCTGGGGGGAATTCTCCATCACCGTGCCGCCCGGCTCCAAAGGCCTTATCAAGGAGATCTACGCCTCGTGCCTGGTGATGAACGCCGACTACGCTCGGGAAGGCGTAACGCTCAAGTTCAAAGCCACCCCGGAGAACTACGCCCGCATAACCAAGAAAGTGGCCGCGGCCCTGGCGGACGGCGGCTGACCGGCCGGAACGGGCAAACATCTTCCTTTTTTATATAATCTAAAAAGATGCCACTACTACAAATCGCGCTCGTCTTTATCGCAAGCTACCTCCTGGGCGGGATCCCCACCGGCTACATCATAGGCCGGCTCCACGGGATAGACATACGGCAGCACGGCTCGGGCAACCCGGGCACGGCCAACGTCTACCGCACGCTGGGCAAGTTCCCCGGCATCATGACCTTCGTCTTCGATTTCCTCAAAGGCTTCGTCCCGGCCATGATAGCCATGCATTACTTCTATACGCCCGGCTCCATGGATTTCAGCAAGGGGCACTGGTGGATACCAGTGACCGTGGGCGCGCTGGCTATCGCCGGGCATATCTGGACCGTGTTCCTTAACTTCCACGGCGGCAAGGGCGTGGCTACCGCGGCGGGCGTCTTCATGGCGCTGCTGCCGGTGCCGACGGCAGGGGCTTTCGTGGTGTTCGGTATTGCGGTGGCCATAACGCACCACATCTCCGTGGGCTCCATGGCGGCCTCGGTGGCCCTGCCCATCCTCTGCTACTTTCTCACCAGCCCCGACGGGCACCAGCGCCCGTTCACGCTGCTGGCGCTGACGGTCTGCCTGCTGATCTTCTACACCCATATAGCCAACATCCGCCGCATCCTTAAAGGCAAGGAGCTTTCTTTCAAGCACGGCGGGGAAGAGAAGAAGCAATAAGGCCCACAAATGACCAAAAAACCGGCGGCCGATATCGTTGAAGTACGGATCTATTCCATAGCCACCAGCCTGACGGAGTCCATCATTTTCCTGGACGAGATCACCGGCACGCGCATCCTGCCCATCTGGATAGGGCCGATGGAGGCGCAGGCCATCGCCATCCGGCTTTCCGGCTATCCCTCGCCCAGGCCCATGACGCACGACCTGCTCTTCTCGGTGATAAAGAAGCTGGGCCTGACGGTGGCCAGCGTGACCATAACCGATATCGTCGAGAACACTTATTATTCGCAGCTGGAGCTGACCGACGCCGACGGCAAGAACCCGCAGGTGGTGGATTCCCGGCCCTCCGACGCCGTGGCCGTGGCCGTGCGCTTCGGCTGCCCCATCTACATCAACGAGCGCGTCTTCGGGAAAACGCAGGTGCTCTCCAAGCCCATCACCGAGGACGAAGTGGTGAAGTTCAAACACGATCTGAAGAACCTCAAGCCCAACGATATCATCGGGCAGCTGCTGGAAGGCAAGCTGCACAAAGCGGGCGGCGCAGGGGAAGAGGACGAACCCGGCACGGAAGAAGAAAGCGGGGAGGGGGAACAGGAAGATGAACAGACTTGACCTGATACGGGAACTTACGCGGCACCTGACCACGGAAAAGGACGCCAAGCTGGCGGTCTGCAAAACTTTCGAGATCATGGCCGAAGCCCTGCGCGAGAACAGGAAAGTGGTGATCTCGAATTTCGGCACCTTCAAGGTGAAGGACCGCATGCCGCGCCAGATGCGCAACCCCAAGACGAACCAGCGCGTGATGGTGGGCCCGCGCCGGAGCATCCGCTTCAAACCGTCCAAGAAACTGACAATCGGGATGTAGCCCCGCCGGATGGAAAAGAAATATTACACCATCCGCGAAGCCGCCAAGCGCGCGCAGGTCCCGGAATATACCATAAGGTACTGGGAGCTGAAGTTCCGCCTGCTGCGGCCGCTGCGGCTTTCCAGCGGGCACCGGCGCTACACGCAGGCCGACATAGAAACGCTGCTGGAGATCAAGGACCTGGTTTTCGTGAAGGGCTATTCGCTGGACGGGGCGCGCAAGGCCCTGAGCGCGAAAAAGCGCCAGAAGAAGTCCGCCGCCGCACAGGCGGCCACGCCCGCCGCGGCCTCCCGGGCGGCCCTGCTCGAAGAGGTAAGGAAAGAACTTAAGCATCTTCTTAAAGAGCTGTGACTTCCTTTTTGGTATAATAATTAACGTTCGACTTGCCCTACCGGGGCGTGGCTCAATGGTAGAGCGTTCGCTTGGGGTGCGAAAGATTGCGGGTCCGATTCCCGCCGCCCCGATAAGGCAAGTTGAACGGCAGCCGGCCGAAAGGCCGGTTTTTTATTATAGAATAGCAGGGTAGGGAAATTCGTAAAACCAGGGGAAACAAATGATGAAAACAATTCCTGTTCTCGTTCTCGGTCTGTGCCTTATGCCCGCCGCGGCCATGGCGGCCCCGAAGCCCGCCGTAAAGGAGCTTATGCCCGCCCAGCGCGCCAACCAGATAGCTTTCAGTTTCTACGCCAAAGAGGCGAAGCAGCCGGGCAACCTGTTCTTCTCGCCGTACAGCATGTACGCGGCCTTCGCCATGGCGCACGAAGGCGCCCGGGGCAAAACGGCCGCCGAGATGGAAAAAGTTTTTGCCTTCCCCGCCGCCGCCCCGGCGGCCCGCACGGTGATGTCGGCGCTGGCGCAGGACCTGGCCGCGGCCGCGGCCGGCTCCGAATTCGTGCAGGCCAACGCCTTCTGGGCGCAGCAGGACTACAAGTTCCTGCCGGCCTACACCCAGGCGCTGCAGGACAGCTACGGCGCGGAAGCGAAGACCGCCAATTTCAAGACCGACACCGAGACCGCCCGGAAAGCCGTGAACGCCTGGGCCGAAGAAAAGACGAAAGGGAAAATAAAGGACCTCTTTGCGGAGGGCGCGCTGAACGCGCTTACCCGCCTGGTGCTGGTCAACGCCGTCTACTTCAAAGGCAGCTGGCAGAACGCCTTCGGCAAAGATATGACCATGGACACCGATTTCAAACTGAGTTCCGGGGCCAAGGCCAAGGCGAAGCTGATGACCTTCGGCGCCAACCCCGAGCTGGAATACGGAGACATCCCCGGCGCGCAGCTGCTGCGCCTTCCTTATAAAGGCGGCACCCTCGCCATGCTCATAGCGCTGCCCAAAGACAAAGCGGCCATGCAGGAACTTGAAAAGAGCCTCAGCGCGGAAAAGCTGGACTCCATGCGCAAGGCGCTGGCGCAGCAGAAGGTAAAGGTCTACCTGCCCAGGTTCACCTTCAGCTCCGGCTTCCAGCTTAACGGCGCGCTGGCGGCGCTGGGCATGCCGCTGGCCTTCAAGGACGCGGCCGATTTCTCCGGCATGGACGGCTCTAAGAAGCTTTACATCCAGAAGGCCGTGCAGAAGGCCTTTGTGGAAGTGAACGAGGAAGGGACCGAGGCCGCGGCCGCCACCGGCGTGGCGATGGGGCTTAAATCCATGGACTTCGACCTGGCGGTCTTCCGCGCGGACAAGCCTTTCCTCTTCTTCATCGAGGACACGAAGACCGGCGCGCTGCTTTTCATGGGCCGCCTGGAAGACCCGTCGAAGCAGTAAGGACGGGGGACGATTTGCTATAATATTCGGGCAGTAAGTATTCAGGCAGTTCCCTAATAAATCGGGGCGTGGCTCAGCTGGCTAGAGCGCTCGCTTCGGGTGCGAGAGATCGTGAGTTCAAATCTCACCGCCCCGATTTTCTACTTTTCACCTCTCCCGCCGTTACTTTTTCCGGCCCGTTAAGCGGTCCTGTTGCGCTGTCAATAGCGCCTTGCTTACGGGTAGTCTATTTAGTATTATTTAATTCGGTCAGGATGAAATTATGCGCTTGAGTTTCAGGGTTTCGGGTAAAGTGCAGGGCATAGGCTACCGCTGGTTCGTAAAGGAAGCGGCCGCCCGCAACAGCGTGGCCGGCTGGGTGCGCAATAACCAGGACGGCACGGTGGAGGGGGAAGCGCAGGGCCCCGTGCCCGCGCTGGACGGCTTCCTTAAAGAACTGAAGGCCGGGCACCCGTGGGCCTCCGTGGCCGGGACCGAGACGCAGGAGATGCTGGACGACGAAGCGGCGGAAAAAGATTTTTACATCAAACCCACAGCCGATTGACGAGGGGCTTAACAATGATCGAAGAAAAAGACGGCGAAGACCAGGAAAAAGAAGAACCCGCCAGGGGCGAGCAGGGCGCCGGGGAAAAGGGCGAAGAAGGCCCGGTCATCCCGAAAGAAAAACTGGGCGCGATCAATATCGATTCCACCAACCAGTACATCCGCAAGATCAGCACCATAGACCACAAGATCTCGCGCGAAGAATCGCACGAGCTGTGGAAGCGCGTGAAGCGCGGCGACCGCCGCGCCAAAGAGCGCATCATGGAGCTGAACCTGAAACTGGTCATCCCCATAGCCAAGCGCTTCCTGTACGCCGGCGCGGACCTGATGGACCTCATCGAAGAGGGCAACCTGGGCCTGCTGCACGCCATAGACAAATTCGACCCGAAGAAGGGCTTCCGCTTCTCCACGTACGCCTCGTACTGGGTAGAGCAGCACGTGCGCCGCTCCGTGGAAGAGAACTCCAAGACCATCCGCATCCCGCCGCACGCGTGGACCGCGCTCAGGAAATGGCTGAAGCAGTGGGACAGCATGCACGGCAAGCTCGGCCGCGATCCGACGATGGCCGAGATGGCCAAGCATATGCACTGGAACGCCAACCAGGTGCGCACCGCCCTGAACGCTTCCGAGATCGTCACCGGGCTGTCCTCCATCGAGACCCCGCTGTCGAGCGGCGGCGAGATGGACGACACCGTGGGCGACACGCTCAAGGACACCTCGGCCTCCACGCCGGACAACCTCATTTCTATCCTGCGCCTGCACGACGAGCTTAAAGAGGCGCTGGTGGAGATAGGCGACCGCGAGCGCATGATAGTGGAATACCGCTACGGCCTTACCGGGCAGACCCCGATGACCCTCAACGACATCGGCAAGAAGCTGAGCCTGAGCCGCGAGCGCGTGCGCCAGATAGAAGAGCGCGCGCTGCTGCGGCTGCGCCGCGTGGCCGCCAAGATGGGCCTGATAGAGCTGGGCCGGCGCCCGGACCACGCCAACCTGCAGCCCGGCTGGCAGCAGCCCAAGATAAAGACCGACATTCTCGGCGACGCCATACCGACCAAGCCTTACGTGCCGCGCAGCCAGGGGAAAGCGGCTAAAAAAACCGACAAGCGGGGGAAATGATGCAACAGGCAACTTCAGCGGAGGTTTCCGCAAAAATAAAAGCGCTGCTGCGCGACGTGCCGGACTTCCCGAAGAAAGGGATAATCTTCAAGGACATCACGCCGCTGCTGGCGTCGCCCGAAGTCTTCACGGAAATGGTCAGGCATATCGCCGCGCAGTACCGCGGCCAGGGCATAACCAAGGTGCTGGGCATAGAGGCGCGCGGCTTCCTGCTGGCGGCGCCCGTAGCCATGGAACTGGGCGCGGGCCTGGTGCCGGTGCGCAAGAAAGGCAAACTGCCCTATAAGACCATCAGCGCTTCTTACGCGCTGGAATACGGAACGGACACGCTGGAAATGCACGAGGACGCGGTGCGGCCCGGAGAGAAAGTGCTGATAGTGGACGACGTACTGGCCACCGGCGGCACGGCGGCCGCCGTCTGCGAACTTGTGGAGAAGCTGCGCGGCAGCGTTGCGGGGATCGCCATGCTCATAGAGCTGGAATTCCTGAAAGGCCGCGCCAAGCTCCCCGGCAAAGAAGTTTATTCTTTGATAAAATATTAACGGCGGCCCTCTTAGTTCAACGGATAGAACGGGAGTTTCCTAAACTCTAAATAGAGGTTCGATTCCTCTAGAGGGCACCAGTTTTACGCGGTAAATGCGAATAGTCTGGAGTTTATAAATTATGCCTACAGAAACCTGGGTAGCTAGCAACATAACGGCCGAGCCGAAAAAGTCGGACCTGGCGTACAACTGGATAAGGAAGAACAGGGAGACCGTCATTGGCTCCGCCGTGATACTCCTGGCCCTGGCGCTGTTCGGCATCTACTTCTTCGTGCATTTCAGGGACCTGCGCGACACCGCGTGGAAGAACCTGTTCATCGCCCAGCAGGTAGGCTACGGCGGGAACACCGCCCAGGCGCAGGACCTGCTTACGGCCGTGGAGACCACTTACGGCAGCACCAGCGCCAAGCCCTACGCGGTCCTCACCAAGGGCGACATGCTGTTCTCCCAGGGCAAGTTCAAGGAAGCCGGCGCCGAATACTCCAAGTTGCTCACCTCCAAAGACCTCGGCATGTTCGCCGGCTACAACCTGGGCAAATGCCTGGAAGCCGGGGGGGACCTGGCCGGCGCGCAGGCGCAGTACTCGGGCGTGCTCACCAAGTACCCGGACCATTTCATAACCCCTGAGACCCACTTCTCCCTGGCCCGCGCGCTGGAGCTCTCCGGCGGGAAGGACGCCGCCAAAGCGACCTACGAAAAGATAATCCTGCTCTATCCCGACACCGCCTGGGCCGGCCAGGCCAAAGCCAGGCTGGAAGGCCCCGCCAAGAAATAAGGCGAGGCGGGAATATTGACTTTTAACGGACCAAAACATAGAATAGAAGCAGATGCCGGCTTAAACGGCGTCACGTGTAACCCGGTGGATTCGGCTCCGGGGTGAAACGCTACTCCGCCTAACGGAGTGTACCCACGGGAAAGACCATTGCGGCTTATAGCCGGGTCTTTCCTGTTTTTTTAGCTAAGTTATACCGAGCTAATGCGCAGACAGAGGAGCAGGGGGCACAAAAAAATGATCTTCATCAAAGAAAAGACCTTGCCGGCCGCCGCTATTTTTCTTTTACTGCTGTCACCGGCCTGCGCCGTTGAAACGCCCTCCGCGACGGAAACGGCGCTTTCAACCGCAGCCGCCGCCTGCGTTAAGTTCAGCGCTTGCTTTGACGCCGGGTACGCCGAAAAAGACCCGGGCCGCCAGGCGGAACTCTACACCCGCGCGATAAACCTCTGGGGGAAAGACGACGGGGACAAACGCCTGGCCATCACCTATGCCGACAGGGGGATCACTTTCTACCGCGCGGGCGAGTATGACAAAGCCATCTCCGATTTTACCAGCGCCATAGGGAAAGACCCCGACTATGCGTTTTCCTATTACAACCGCGCCACGGCTTACTACAACAAAAATGATTTCGGCGCCGCGATAACCGATCTTGGCAAAGCCATAGAGCTGGGCATGAACTACGGCTTTTCCTATTACCTGCGCGGAACCGCCCGCCTGGCCCGGAAAGACTACGAGAAAGCAATTGAAGATTTCGACAAGTCCGCCTCGCTGGAAAGAGCGGATGCGGCGCTTTACCGCGGCCGCGGCGATGCGCGCTACGGCAGTAAGGATTGCGCCGGCGCGGTCAAGGATTACGACCAGGCGCTCGCCCTGGACGCTACCGGGGATTGCGGGACGGGCGCTCCGGGGACCGCTTATGCCAGCCGGGGCACGGCGCTCTATTGCCTGAAAGCTTACGACCTGGCGGTACTGGAATACGACAAGGCTGAAAAAGCCGCGCCGCCGAACGCGCCAACGCTTTACAACCGCGCCATGGCTTACAGGAAATTGAACGAAACTTCGAAAGCCGTCGGGGACCTGCTCCGGGCCATAAAACTGGACCCTGAACATTCGCAGGCGTACGCGCTGCTAGGCACGCTGCACAGGGATCTCAAGAAATACGAGCTCTCCCTGGAATACTACGCAAAAGCGCTGGAAGCCGGGAATCCGCGCCCTGAAACGGTATACAACAACCGCGGCATAAGCAGTTATTGCCTGAAAGCTTATGACGCCGCTATCTCCGATTTCGGGCAGGCGATAGCGGCCAACCCGGCGTACGCCAAGGCTTACGCCAACCGCGCGATGGCCCTCTGCCAGAAAGGCAACTGCGGCGAAGCCCTGGCGGATGGCGACAAAGCCATAGCGGCCGACGCGAAATACCCGCCGGCCTACGGCGTACGCGGCTATCTATATTTTGAACTCGGGAAATACGGCCTGGCAGCCGCCGATTTCAAAAAAGCCGTGGAGCTGGACGCGCAGCAGTGGGATTCCTGTCTCGGGCTGGCCCTGGTAAGCTCAAAAGAAGGGAAAGCGGGAGAAGCGGCCTTCTGGCTGAAAAGAGCCGGGAAAGCTAATCCGAAGCTGGCAAAAGGCATGGCCTATATCGACGAGCTGGAGACCGAAGGTTATTTTTACACCCTTGGACAGAAGAAAATACTTGCCGGTCTTTTCACGCGCTGACCGCAGGGCATACGGGAGGAAATAATTTATGAACCGAACGACCAGTTTGCTGAAGATACTCCGGCGGCAGAGCCGGGCGCTGTTTCTCCTCATCAGCTGCGCGCTGTCAGCCGGTCCGGCCTATGGCGCCGGCACGGGGGATAATTTCGAGGAGCTGCTGGAGGTAACCGCCGGGAACCTGCCGGCCTCCCGCATACCGGCCCCGGTGCCGGTGCCCGCGCCGTCCCGGGCCGCCTCGCAGACCGCTGCCCTGGACCCTTTCGGCTACCTGCCTGTTTTATACATCCCTAAGCGCAATACCGCCTCGCTTAAGGGCATGCTGCCCAGGAACACCGATCCGGAGCTCAGGAAGCGCGCGGAACTGAGAGGGATACTGCTGAAGGCCTTCTATTCCGTCCAGAAGTTTTCCGACAGGTTCGTCATCCAGTATTCCTACGTTTTCGCCGACGAGGACCACCCGAGCAAGGTAATGGACGCCGTCTACGACGCGGCGCGGCAGAAGCTGGGGACCAAGAAAATAAACCGCCTGGACCTTGAAAGTTTTTATATCCACACGGATATCTACGGAGAACCGGTCCAGATCTGTTTCCGTTTCGGCGGAGTGGGAACGCACAGCAGGGAACAGGGCTACGAAGTGGGCTTGCCCACGCACCATGCCGACTGCCTCGCGGCCGACGCGTTCGCCTGGAAGAACTTGCGACCGTCCGTTTACGTGAATACCTGGAACCATCTTTTCAGCGCCAAACCCCATAAGGACATGGACTACCGGAGTTACGCCGACTACCCTATTTCCGAAGGCGCCAGATTGAAGTAGTCGCGGTGTGACATATAATATAGATGATTATTGACATATAGCACCCGTTTTTTGGATAATAATCAGGCTCTGTAAAGGAGACTTCCCGACGAGGGAGTCCGCCGTACCCCGGGGAGAATAAGGGGGGTGTGCGGAGCGCCGGCTTAAGGCGCTTCTCCAGAAAGGCCGTAGGTCCCGCCCGGCAGTTACTGCCGGCAAGGGGCACGGGCCCTGCCCGGAGGGGGAAACCCCGAAGGGGAGAGCAAAGGCCCCGGTAACGGGGGCTTACGACAAAACGGGAGGAGTATAATTAATGAAAAACATAATAGCTGCGATAGCGATAGTGCTCGGCCTTGGCGTGACCGCCAATGCCGCGAAGTTCGACATAAAGAACCTGGAAGTAGGCATGAGCATAGTGGACTCGATCCCGGTGGGCGACGCCGGCGATTACTACGATAGTTCCCTCGGCCTCGACATACACGCGGACTACCAGCTGCAGGAGAACCTGGCCGTCGGTATAGAGACCGGCTTCTTCTCGTACTCGGGCAGCAAAGACTTCGTGTACGGCGGCGTGAATTACGGCAGCCTCGGCGACGCCTCCATGTCTTACTACGGCGTGTACGGCAAATACATGCTGAAGCCCATGGATTTTGGCTCCAAGAAAGCCAACGTCTACGGCATCGTCGGCCTTGCCCCGTATTCCGTGGTGGATTTCAGTGAGTCTACCGCTACCGGCTACGGCGACATCATAAAGCTCGGCCTGAGCCTGGGCGCCGGCGCCAGCATGGAAGTAATGCCGCAGTGGAACGTCGGGCTGCAGCTTCGCTACCACATGGTCAGCGACTTCAGCACCTTCGCCCCGATGCTGACCGTGGGCTACCACTTCTGATCGCAGGATAAGAAGAATTTGACCAAAAGACCCGTCCGCTCTAAGCGGGCGGGTTTTTTCTTGGCCGCGCGCCTCTTATTATAGGGCGGCGCCGTCTTATTTTGTTATAATTATTCCGATGAAAAGGTATTCCGCCCCGGCCCTGCTGGCCGCCCTGGCCCTGCTGGCCTCCGCGGCCGGCGCCACCAAGCTGGACCTGTCGGCCGACCTGGAGATAAAGGCGGGCAACTATTCCCATCTCATCTACGGCGCGAACCAGAACTCGCAGCCGTTCTTCTCCGAGAACGCCAGGCTGGGCTTCGTCATAAAGGACATCCGCCTGGAGAAGACCCCGCAGTCCACCATGGACGTGGGCATCATCCTCCAGAGCATCGGCCCGTCCACGTCGTCGGGGACCATAGGCTCGCCGCAGCTGGGCGCCATTGCCGCGCGCCTGCCCAACAGCCAGGGCTCGCCCTTCATCCGCGAAGCCTACGTCAAGATCTACAAGTTCCTGAACCCGAACATCACCGCCACTTTCGGCAGGCAGAACTTCTCGCTGGGCCAGGGCATAACCCTTGCCAGCGACGACCTGGGGTTCCCGGGCGGCCTGCTGGAGATCAACAACGTTTTCCAGGGCATAAAGACCGACCTGTTCTTCTTCCGGCCCCTCGCCGTTACCCGGCCCGTCAAGGTGTACGGGGCCTCGGCCTTCTACCCGGGCAACGAAGGCCTGTGGCAGGTTTACCATTTCTGGCAGCAGGACGATAACGCGGGCCAGGACATACTTTTCAAGACCATCTCCAAAACCAAGAAGTTCACCGGCCTGCGCTACGTCCTTACGCAGAAGCAGCTTTCCTTCGACGGCGAGGCCGTCATCCAGCGCGG
>Ga0154587_174_pt1 | contig 14646 bp, 11 predicted proteins | sample RifGroF2_FD_116016 | JGI IMG/M metagenome (GOLD analysis project Ga0154587, IMG submission 116016) | Elusimicrobia bacterium GWF2_62_30 | reverse complement strand
TAAAGCGGGGCGAGGCCGTGGAACTGGAAGGCTGGCCGGCCCGCGACGACGACGGGCAGCTTACCTGGGCTTTCGCCTGGTACCAGGGCGCCTCTTCCCCCGCGCGGAGCTGGTTGAAAGTGCAGCTGCCCGAAAGCGAAGACCTGGCGCCTTTTCTGCCGCGGCTGCTGAAACCCTCTTCGAAGAAAGACCACAAAGAGCTTTTTGCCGACGTGCTTGAATACAAGGACCTGTACCAGAAACCCCTCTTCGGCGACGCGGTGTGGCTCGACCGCCGCGGGGAGGTGAGCGCCGCCTGGCTTTCCCCCGACGAGCGCGCCTCTTTCGCCGCCGGGGCGGTCATCAACGGCCTTACCGCCGTGATCCTTCCTCAGCCGGCCCGCGCGGACGGCGTGCCGGTCTCGTTCAAACTCACCGTCGGCGCCGGTTCGGTGCGCTGGCCCGCGGATGTAAAATGGATGCGGCCAGCCGGCGCAGGCAAGCCCGATTCCGATTCCGGCGCGAAGATAACAGCCTGGCCCGCCGATTTTACGGCCGCCTACAAAAAGGACGTGATGCTGCTGGCCGGGGAAACCACGGCGGTCTTCCCGCTGAGCGGCCGCCAGGAAAAGTTCACTAAGAAGAACAACATCGAGAAGGACAACCAGCTGGACGCGGTGGTCTCGTACCTGGAAGAGCGCTACGCCAAGCTGGGCATAAAGACGCGCCGGCAGGAATTCCTCTGGCGCGGGGCCAAACAGGCCAACCTCATAGCCGTGATCCCCGGCGCGGACCACAGCAGGCCTATCCTGATGGCCGACCATATCGACACCGCTTTCTGCGAGGACATCTTCGGCAAGGGCGGCAGCAGGGTCTCGGCCCCGGGCGCGGACGACAACATGTCCGCCGCGGCCGCGCTGCTGCGCGCGGCGGAGGTCCTCAACGGGAAGGGGCTGGCGCGGGACATCTGGCTGGTGCACCTGACCGGCGAGGAATTCCCGGCGGACGACCTGGGCGCGCGCTATTTTATCGGCGAGCTTTTGAAGTCGAAGACCGAGATCGGCGGCCTGGTGCTGCTGGACATGATAGGCTGGCGCCAGGACGGCGACCCGGTGTTCCAGCTGAGCGCCGGGGAATCGGCGGGCTCCCTGGGCCTGGCGCAGGTGGCGCTGGACGCCGCCAAGGCCTTTCCCCAGCTTACCCCCGCGCTGCGCACGCGCTTCGACAAGCGCAGCTACCTCTATAACACCGACGGCCTTATCTTCTCGGACGCCGGCTTCCCGGTAATACTTTTCAACGAACATATCAACGCCGAAGAGAACATGTCGCGCCAGGGTTACCATGACACCCACGACACCTCCGCGCTGATGGATTTCGATTACGCCTCCGCCATAGCCAAAATAGCCATCACCACCGCCGCCCGCCTGGCCGGCCTGCGCTGACCCGCCACAGAACCCCTACCGCTTTGCCGCCCCCCCGCAATAAAACCGGGGGGCGGCGCGTTGTACTGGGAGCAGGAGACCAAGGAGCGTAAGATCATGAACAAGAATAAGTTAACTATGCTGGTACTGGCTTCGGGCTTCGCCCTGGCCCTGGCGGCCCCGGCCGCGGCCGAAAAGAAAGGCGCCTGCGCCGAAGACACGGCCAAGTTCTGCAAGGACGTGAAGCCGGGAGAGGGGCGGGTAAAAGCCTGCCTCAAGGAACATGAAAAGGAACTTTCCCAGGCCTGCAGGGAACGCCGGGAAAAGGCCGCGGAGAACCGCGCTTCCCGCCGCGGCGGGAAAGAGACAGCGGGCTTCGGCGCCGGCAAAAAAGGCGGCTTTACCTGCATGACCGCCTACGACAAGGGTTTCTCAAGGGGCTTCAAGCGCGGCATGAAGATGAACGCGCGCTTTGGCAAGCGCGGCCGCGGGAAAGCCACGGCTATGGCCGCCGGCGCCTGCAAAGATGACGCCCGGAAACTCTGCGAAGGCATAAAGCCCGGTCAGGGCCGTGTACGGGACTGCCTGCAGAAGAACCAGGACAAGCTCTCGGAGGGCTGCAAGACCAGGCAGGAAAAGATAAAAGACCGGAAAGAGAATAAGGAAGAAAAGCCTGAAAAGGTGTAAGCATATCTCCTGCGGTAAAAAGAGGAGGCCCCCAAAAGGGGCCTCCCGCTTTTTGTCCGCATTTTATCTATAATACAAGGACTTGCGCCGGCAGCGCCCGCGGGGGCTAACCCGGTTCCGCCTGACCTTTATGGATAAAACTTACCGCCAGCTCTTCGTGGACCTGGCCGGCAACATCAATCCCATGATAGTGGTGTTCGGGATGTGCGTGCTGTTCTCGGTACTGACGTTCATCGTCCCCGGCGGAGAGTTCGAGCGCCGCAGCGTCCAGGTTATGGGCGTGCAGCGCGAAGTGGTGGTGCCCGGCTCTTTCCACGCGGTGCCCTCGGTGCCGCAGGGGCCCGCGCAGACCTGGACCCTGTTCATGCGCGGCGCGCTCGACGGGGCGGAGCGCTCCTTCCTCATCATGCTGGCCGCCGGGGCCATCACCGCCATTATCGCCACCAACGCCATCTCCGCGGGCTTGAGCCTGCTCATCTCGGGCAGCCGGGGGCTGGGCCTTCTCTTCATCCCCGTCATGGTCTTCGCCTTCGGGCTCTGCGGCGCCACCATCGGCATGTACGAGGAGACCGTCCCGTTCATCCTGGTGCTGACGCCGCTCATGCTGTCGCTGGGTTTCGATTCGATGGTCTCCGTGCTCATCCTGTACTGGAGCGTCCCCATCGGCTTCGCCGCCGGCATCACCAATCCCTACAACGTCCTGCTCGGGCAGGCCCTCTCGGGGCTGCCGGCCTATTCCGGCTCCTGGTTCAGGGTGCTCTCTTTCATCGTGTTCATGTCGGCGGTGAGCGTCTCCATCATGATCTACGCCCGCGCGGTCAGGAAAGACCCCCGCAAGTCCCTTTCCTACGACGAGGACCAGCGCAAACGCAGGGAGCAGGAGAAGCTGGAAAAGACCGCCGAAGGCCACAAGCTGACCCCGCGGCGCGCGGCGGCCCTGGTCCTGCTGGCGGCGGGCTTCGCCGTGCTGCTGTACGGCATGATAAAGCGCGGCTGGGGCTTTACCGAAATAGCCTCCGTCTACTTCTGGATGGGCATCGTGGTCCCGGTGGCGGGCGGCCTGTCGGTAACGGAAATGATAGAGAAGAACATAGAGGGGATGCGCAGCGTGATGATCGCCGTGGTGATGATGAGCGCGGCCTGCGCCATGGGGTTCATCCTCAAGGACGGCAAGATCCTGGACACGATACTGAATTTCTTCGCCGGCTACCTCTCGGGCGCGCCCAAGGTCGTCATCGCCTATATCATGTTCGGCATCAGCGCCTTCTCGGCTGCGGTGATCTCCAGCGCCACCGGCACGGCGGTGGTGGTGATGCCCATCCTGGCGCCGCTGGCCGACGTGCTGGGCTTTTCAAAACAGATAGTGGTGCTGGCCTTCCAGTACGCCACCGGCGCGTTCAATTTCTGGATGCCCTGGGACGGGATCGCCTTCACGGTCTGCACCATGGCCGGGGTCGGCTTCTTCAAGTACATCCGGCATACCGTGAAGTTCGCCCTGTTCGTGTATTTCCCGCTGGCGCTGGCGCTGCTCGCGCTGGCCGTCGGGGTCGATTACCGTTAACCGGCTTAACGCGTGGGTGTTAAAGCGGCGGGGTATTTTTTAAGAGGATTTTTTCCGCCGATGAAAATGGCGAGCCGCTCGTTCTCCCAGACGCCGGCCTTCGTATTCTCGTAGTCGTGCCAGCGCTCCGGCAGTTCCGCCAGCGGGATATAGGTATAGCCCGTTCCCACCGACGGGTCCATGAAATAAGCGAACTTTTCGTCCAGCCCCGTCAGCACAATATAATGGCCGTCCTCGCGCCTTTTTGCCCAGGACATTTCGTCCGGCTTGTCGGGCCAGGCCTGGATATCTATTATGACCGTTTCTCCCCGCCCGAGCGCGGCTTTTAATTCCGCTACGGTCACGTTCTCCCTGTAGCCCGCCGTAAGCCCGTATTTTTGCGCCCCTTTCACGATGCCCTGCGGCGTAGTTCCCTCGGCGGGGGTAGTGCCGGTTAGCCGCGTAAGCCCGCTTTCGTTGCCTTCGTAAACCTGCCAGTAGTAAAGCGCCGCCAGGAGGGCGGCGGCGCCGCAGGTGTAGCCGGCGGATTGCCGCACTATGGGCACGGGCAGGGCGTTGCCGGGCAGGACGGGGGCCTCCCGGCCTGCGCAGGCGGAGAGGGAGCACAGCAGCGCGCCAAGAAGGATGAGGCCCCGCTGTCCGCCCCTGACGGTGTCGTTCTTCATACCTTCAGTCTTTCCCTGCCAGCAGCGCTTTAAGCCTGTCATGCGGCAGCGCGTAGACGGTGTTGCCGTCGCGCCCGACGACAGTTTCGGCCGCCAGCATGGAGTTTATCACCGCTTCCTCGGCGGCGTCCGCGGCCGCCTCGAACACGGGGTCTATGTGGAAGTCGGAGAGCAGCGTCATTTTGAAGACCGGCTTTTTGGGGTAATGCGGGATGCGGTTGGCCGTGGAGAAGGCCACGCAGACGTCGCCGCTGCCGTTGGCGGCTATGGCTCCGGTGCGGCAGACGCCCAGCATGGCCCGGCGCGCCAGGCGCGAGAGCTGCCGCGCGTCCAGCGGGGCGTCCGTGGCGACCACCACCGTTATGGAGCCGTCCTTGCGCTCTTTCGGCAGCAGGTCCTTTATCTTCGCGCCGACGGCCGCGCCGTTCACGCGCAGCAGATGCCGCTTGCCGTGGTTGGAGTTGAGCAGCACACCCACGGTAAACCCGCCGGGCGTCCGGCGCGAGGCCGTGCCGATGCCGCCCTTGAACTCGTAAGTGGTCATGCCGGTGCCGGCGCCCACCGCGCCCTCGGCCACGGGACCGGAAGCGGCGGCTTTCATGGCCGCGCGCACATGGGCGGCCTTAACGTGCTGGCCGCGGATGTCGTTTAGCGTGCTGTCGTCGCATTCCAGCACCACCGGGGTCAGGGTATCGTCGCTCACGCCTATCTTAGGGTGCTTCTCCAGCATCATGTCCACCAGGGCTTTCTGTACCACGCCCACGCTTAAAGTATTGGTGAAGGCCAAAGGCGTTTCCAGCACGCCGGATTCGGCCAGCCACATCAGGCCCATCGCCTCGCCGTTGCCGTTGAGCACGAAAGAGCCCGCCGGAAGTTTGGACTTCCAAAGGTCGCCCGGGGCCGGGATGATAGCGGTGACCCCGGTGCGCACCGGCCCGCGTCCGGGCCGCAGCCGGCCGGAACCGGACTTTATAGTGACATGCCCGACCTTAACGCCTTTCACGTCGGTAATGGCGTTGTATCTGCCGGACGGGTAGCGGCCTATTATCACGCCCAGGCCGCGCGAACGCTGTTTTTTATCGTATTTTTTCCCCATGGCGAAAGTTTACCATTTTGCCCGCCCCGCCCCGAAAGCGGTTTGCACCTTGTTTTGTATAATTTTTGCATGAACGATATTGTCCTTATCACGGGGGCTTCGGCCGGCATAGGCCGGGGCACGGCGGAGCTGCTTTTAAAGAACGGCTATACGGTTTACGCCGGGGCCAGGCGCGTGGAGCGCATGAAGGACCTGGAAGCGGCCGGCGCTAAAGTACTGGCGCTGGACGTGACCGATGAGGCCTCGCTGAAAAACGCGTACGATACTATCATTAAAGCCGAGGGCCGGCTGGACGTGCTGATAAACAACGCCGGCTACGGCGCGCACGGCGCCGTGGAGGACGTGCCGCTGGCGGAAGCGCGGCGGCAGTTCGAGGTGAACGTTTTCGGCCTGGCGCGGCTTACGCAGCTGGCGCTGCCGGGCATGCGCGCGGCCGGGCGCGGCACCATAGTCAACATTTCCTCCATAGCCGGCAAGATCACCATCCCCGCCGGCGGCTGGTACCATGCCAGCAAGCACGCCGTGGAGGCGTACTCCGACGCGCTGCGCCTCGAGGTGGCGCAGTTCGGGATAAAAGTCATCCTGATAGAACCCGGCCCGATAAAGACCGAGTGGGACGAGACGGCGCTGGTGAATCTGCAGAAATATTCGGGCACCGGCCCTTACGCCCCCATGGTGAAGCGCATCAACGAGCGTTTCCGCTCCAGCTACCGCAGCGGCGCGCCCGGCCCCGACGCCGTGGCGAAGGTCATTCTTAAAGCGCTGCGCTCCTGCTGCCCCGCCGCCCGCTACCCGGTGCCGTTCAAGGCCACCCTCACCATCCTCCTCAAGTGGCTGGTCCCCGACCGCCTCCTCGACTTCGCCATCCGCTCGGTGTTGAAGATCTAAATCCCTTGGAGGGCCTGCCCGCCTGTGACCTCTGCAAACCCGGAAGAGGGAACCCTTACGTGGTTCCCCCCCGCCATTGGGAAATTATGGCGGGGCCCCCCTTCTGCAACGGGTTTGCCGAGGTCACAGGCGGTCCGTCCCTCCGACTGCTCTAGTGCAAGCCCGCAGGCGACACGGGGACCGGTTTAGCAAAACCTTCCGTAGGCCGAGGCTTGCATAGCGCCGAGGCCGGAGGATGAGCGAGGCACGGTGTGCCGAGCGCGTTTTGCGGACCGGTCCCCGCGGCGCCTGCGGCGGACGCGAGCGAGCTGGAGAATAACCTCTTGAACCAAAGAGAAACTAAATTTGTATACTTTCCATATCATTTCACAAGGAGCTGCCTAATGAAAAAACAGATACTCGAAAAGATAAATTCCTACGAGAACTTCGCCGTAGAGCTGCAGCGCGGCCTCACCGCCATCCCGGCCCTGGCCCCGTCCTCCGGCGGCGAAGGCGAATACGACAAGGCCAAGTGGCTGGAAGGCGAGCTCAAGAAACTCAAGTTCGATTCCATAGAATGGATCAACGCCCCCCAGAAGGAAGCCAAGAACGGCATCCGCCCCAATATCATAGCCCGCTACAAGGGCAAAAGCTCCGAAAAGACCATCTGGTTCATGAGCCACCTCGACATCGTCCCCCCCGGCGAGATGAAGCTGTGGAACAGCGACCCCTACAAGATGGTGGTGGAAGGCCGCAAGCTCATAGGCCGCGGCGTGGAAGACAACCAGCAGGCCACGGTATCGAGCATCATGGTGGTGAAAGCCATGATGGAGCTGGACTACCGCCCCGAATACGACATAGCCCTGCTGTTCTGCGCCGACGAAGAGACCGGCTCCGGCTACGGCGCCGACTACATCTCCGAAAAGCACCCCGAGATCTTCGGCAAGAACGACGTGTTCTTCGTGCCGGACTCCGGCTGCGAGGACGGCCACCTCATCGAAGTGGCGGAGAAGTCCATCATGTGGCTGAAGGTCATTACCAAGGGCAAACAGTGCCACGCCAGCCGCCCCGAGCTGGGCCGCAACGCCTTCAAGGCCGCCAGCGACCTGATCACCCGCTACCAGAAGCTCTACAAGAAGTTCCCGGCCAAAGACCGGCTCTACGAGCCGCCCATCAGCACGTTCGAGCCGACCAAGAAAGAGAACAATGTGCCCAACGTCAACACGCTGCCCGGCGAGGACGTGTTCTACATGGACTGCCGCGTGATGCCGGTGTACCAGCTCACCGAGGTGAAGGCCGAGATGCGCCGCATGGCCGACGAGGTGGAGGCCAAGTACGAAGTGAAGATCTCGTTCGAGCCGCAGCAGGAAGCGCAGGCCGCGCCCCCCACGGACCCGAACTGCCCCCTGGTGCTGGCGCTCAAGAAGGCCATCAAGGAAGTGCTGAAGGTGAAGCCCAAGGCCTACGGCATAGGCGGCGGCACGGTGGCCGCTTTCTTCCGCAGGCTGCACCTGCCGGCGGTGGTGTACTCGCGGCTTAACGATTCCGCGCATATGCCCAACGAGAGCACGCTGATCGACTACATCATGGACGACGCCCGCGTGTTCGCCGTCACCACGCTGCTGCTCTGCAAAGACAAATAAGCCGTACGCGCTGTAATAAAAAGGCCCCGGCAGCGGGGCCTTTTTATTGCTCACGCCGGGGCCCGGGGCCTGCTGGGTCCTTAGCCCCAACCATCTGGCGGATATTTAGTTATAATTAAAAATATGGACGGAGACTGGAAAGATAAAGATTACGCTGCGCATTACAATAAACTCTACGCCACCCCCACGCAGGAATTCGGCATCTACGTGGGCGTGCTGGACCTCAACAACGGGGATTCCCTGGTGGATTTCGGCTGCGGCAACGGGGACTTCCTGCTGCTGGCCTCGGGCAAGGTCAACCACGCGCTGGGCGTGGACATCTCCCAGCCGCAGGTGGAAACGGCCCGCAAAAAACTGGCCAGCCGCCCCAACTCCGAAATCCTCCTCTCCACCTTCCTGGATTTCAGCCCCGGCCAGCGCAGGTTCACCAAAGGCTTTTCCCGCAAGGCCCTGCACCACCTGACCGACCCCGAAAAAGAAAAGTTCATCCTGAATATCGCGCCCGCTTTCAAGCCCGGCGCCTTGTTCCTGCTCGAGGACGGCATGTTCTTCGATTTCCCCCGCGCCGACATGGAGAAGAACTGGGAAGCGCTGATGGCCGAAGCCGCGCGCTATTACGGCAATGGCTGGGAAGCCAAGAAAAAAGACATCATATACAGCTTCAGGGAAGAATTCCCCACCGGCGCGGACGAATGGACCCGCATCTTCGAAAAAGCCGGTTTTAATATAAAGCAGCGCCTGCCGAAATGCTCTTTCTACGGCACCCTGCTGGCGGTAAAAGGCTGACACCATGAGTGCAAAAATAGAACTTTTTTCGCCGGGCGCGCTCGGCACCTGCTGGTACGGCAAATACCATTACCTCGAACCCTGGGCCGGCTGCGGCCACTCCTGCCCCTATTGCTACGCGCGCAGCCGCGCGGTGGTCAGCAATTCCCTTTCGGGACTTAAGACCTCTTTCGATAAACCCGTGCCGCTCCTGCCGGAGAAGGAACTGCTCTCCGAGATCTCCCGCCAGGCTAATTCCGGGGAGATCAATGTGCTGAAGCTCTGCCGCTACACGGATATCTTCACCCCCGAATTTACCGACAACGGGCTGACCTTCAAGATCCTGGAAATACTGGCCGCCTCGAAGGTAAAGCGCGTCATCATAACCACCAAAGGCCTTCCGGACAGGAAGACCATGGAGCTGCTGAAGGCCAGGAAAGAAAGATTTTCCTACAACGCGGCCGCCCGGCCTTCCGCGACCGTTACAGGTTCCCCTTTGGCGAAATTCGACGCCTGCCTCAAGCCGCTGGAAGCCAGGCTTAAAGCTGCGGCTGAACTGTCGGCCGCCGGGGTGCAGACCACCATCCATATGGACCCTTTCGTGGCCGGCCTCGACGACGACGACAAGGCCCTGGGGGCGTTCCTGGACAAGCTCCATGCGCTCAAGCTCAACCGCGTGATGTTCTCCTACCTGCTGTTCTCCAAGGGGATCATGGGCACCATGCGCGCAGCCGTGCCGCAGGCCGCTCTCGACAAGATAATGGCGGATTACGATTTCTCGGCCGCGCACACGGTGCTGCCCGGCAACGAGGATTCCGTCTCGCAGTCGCTGCGCAACGAGGTGATACGGGCCTCGGTGGAGAAGACCGCCGGCGAACTGGACCGGCGCGGCTTTGAGTTCGTGCTCTGCTCCCTTAAGAGCGTGCGGGGCCTGGACGCGACCAAGTACAAGCGGAACATGATCTGCGACGGCAAATTCTATGCCTAGACTCTGGGTCGCCAACGCCGAGGAAGCCCTCCCCGAAGACGACATTTTTTATTCCAAGTACTTCGCCACCAAGACGATGCGGATCTTTCCGCGCTTTTTGCTCTGCCTCAAGCCGGGCGACTGCCTGGTCGTGCCCACCACGATACAGGAAGACTTCGCCGAGTACATCTCCGCGCTGCTCAAGCTGGGCCCGGTGAAGAACATCACCCTGCGGTTGGACAAGCTTTCCAAACCCTATTCGATGGTGGATTCGATCCTTGCCGACCACGACGCCCTGGCGGCGATCAAGGCGAAGGTGCGCGGCGGGGGCTGGACCATAGAGCCTTTCATTGAAACGCCCCGCATCGTGCGCCTGGCCCGGGAGACCGGGGTCCCCACCGACATGACCCACCCGGAGCTGGTGTGGAACGGCATGATCAGCGTGCTCAACGATAAAGCTTCCTTCAAGAAACTGGCCGCCACGCTCAATATCCCCACCGTGCCCGGCTGCGAGGCGGACTCCATGCCGGCCCTGGAAAAAGCCATCAAGCTGATGGCCATAGCCTACCCGGACATCATGCTGCGCAAGGTGAAATACGCCGGCGGGGCCGGGAACGCCCACGGCACGGCGGAAGATCTGCTCAAGCTGATCCCGGACTGGTACAACGGCGGGAAAATACTTATCGAACCTTTCCTGGACATAGCCTCGGTAGCCGGCTCGCTGGCCTACCTGGGCGCGGACGTCGCCAAATTCATCGGGATAGACAAACAGGTGATCAAGGACGGCGGCTGGTCCGGCTTCGACTTCCCCTATCCCGCCGGCCCGGGCCCGGGCAAGATCAAGGACTATACCGTAAAACTGGCCGACGCCGTGCAGTCCTCCGGCGCCCGGGGCTACCTCAATGTGGACTGGGCCTTCAAAGCCGGCTCGCCCGACAGCCCGCTGGCGCTGGAATGCAACTTCCGCAGCAACGGCTTCGGCTATATCACCGAGTTCGCGGAAAAATATTTCGGCAGGAACTGGGACGACATGCATATCTGCTGCCGGGAAAGCGTAAAGACCTCGGCCGCGGACACGGCCGGGCTGATAAAGAAATTCGCCGGGCTGCGCGTAAAAGGCAAGCCGCTGCTGATGACCGGCCCCGGCGCCTCCGAAGGCGCGGTGATAACCGCCCCGCCCTTCGCTAAAAGCTTTTCCGCGGCGGTATTCTCCAAAGACCGGGACTTCACCGCCCAGGCCCTGGCGCTCATAGAGGAGGCCGCGTGAACCGTGAGAAGCTGGCCATAATTTTCTCTTTCATCTTCATCTTCGCTTTCAATTCCATAGACAACGCCATAGCGCCGCTGGTAAAGCCCATAAGCGAGACCTTCTTCATCCCGACGGAAAAGGCCCTGTGGCTCATCTCCATCTGCACCGGCGGCACGGTGGCCGCGCTCCTGGCCGGCCCGGCCATCCTTTCGGTCTTCCGCGCCAGGAAGCTCATGCTCTTCGTCCTCGTAACGATGGCCGCCGCGCAGGCCCTGTTCGCCTTGTCGTACTCTTTCGGCGCGGCCCTCTTCTTCCGGGCCGTGTCGGGCTTCTCGGCCGGCATCGTGGCCACCATAATGTGGCGGCTCACTTTCCACGGCGTGTCGAAGGAAAATTTCCCGCACATGATAGCGGTTCTGATGTCCGCGCGGCCGCTGGCCACGGCAATCGGCGTGCCGCTGGCCGGCCTGATGGCCTGGAAGATGAACTGGCAGACCCCGGTCTGGGCCATCGCCGTGCTGACCACGGTGAGCGGGCTGGTGCTGTACGCCTTCTTCCCGGAGAACGCCGACGGGGTCGCGGCGGAGAAGACCGGCATCCTGGCGCCGTACAAAAAAGCCCTCTCCGTGCCTCACGCGCTGTTCTATTATTCGGGGATGACGGTGAACCGCATGGCCTACTTCGGCTTCTACGCTTTCTGCGGCCTCTGGTTCGACCGGCATTACGGCCTGAACATAAAAAGTATAAGCGTGGCCCTGCTGATAATCGGCCTGGCCGAGGCGCTGATAAATTTCTCCACGGCGAAGATAATTAAGCGCTTCGGCCACAAGCCCACCTTCGTGGCCAGCCTGAGCATCTCGGCCGTGCTGCTGCCGCTGTTCATTTTCGGAAAACTGCCGCTGACGGCGGCGGTGGGCCTGATAACCGTCTTCATGCTGCTCGACAGGATCTATTCGATGGCGCTGGTGATCAGCATTCCGCAGATGTTCCCCTCCACCGGGGACAAGACCGCTTTCGGCAGCCTCAACACGCTCACCGCCTGGGGAGCGATGATGCTCATCTCCTGGTTCATGGGAAAATTCCTGGGGCCGATAGGGATGCGGGGCGTGGAGCTCTTCATCGTCCTCTGCTTCTTCGCCGGCTCGGCCATGCTTTACACGGTTCAGAAGCGCACCGTGTTCGCCGCGCCGCCTCCCGCCGCTGAATAATTCACTTCCAGGGCGGTTCCTTGCCGGCTGCTTTCAGCCAGGCGAGATGCGCGAATTTTTCCGCCCCATGCCCGGTGGCCATGGTCAGGTCCGTGAAGCCTTTTTCATGCAGTTCTACGGCGATATCCTCGCCCTTCACGCCGTCGCCGAGCGAGGAATCAATATAGATGGGAGTGTCTTTGTTTAACGCGCCCAGCCCGGACAGGAATTCCTCCGGTTCCTTGTAAGCCAGGAACTCAACGCCGGCGGCCTTGGCGGCCAGCTTCCAGTTCATATGCACCAGCATGTCGTCGTCGAGCAGCACGGCGCGCGGCCCGGCGGTCCTGACCGAGACGGGGACCAGCCCGGCCAGGCCTTTTGGGATCATGCGTATTTTAAGCCGCAGGCATTCTTCCAGTATCCTCTTTTCTTCGTAGCGGCTGGTCACCAGTATCGCCCGGTCGGCCAGGCCGAGCTCCTGCGCCAGGCTCAGCCCGGTCTCAGCAAAGCCCAAAAGCTCGTAATCGAGCAGATACACCGCGCCGCCGGCTTTGGCCGGGTTGTCTTTTATCCAGCCGCGGAATTTATCCGGAGAGGAAAACCGATAAAGCTCCACTCCCTTTTCTCCCACCCGGGAGGATTCGAAGCGGCCCTTCCAGACCTGGTGTATGGTGTCGTCGTCGTCGAGCACCACCGCCGCCATCCCGGCCGGCAGCTCCAGCCGCGACACGAACCACGCCGGCGCCGCCGCGGCCGGCAGGCTTACGGTCACCTTTGTGCCGCCGGGCCCGGAGCTTAGCTCAAGCTTGCCGCCCCAGCTTTCCGCCATGGTCCGCGCATGATACAGTCCCAGCCCGGACCCGCCGGGCTTGCCGTAAGTTTCCCCCTTTTGCCCGAGCTTGCCGAGCAGCTCCGCGGGTATGCCCTTGCCGGTATCCTCTACCGAGATCAGCACGCTGCCGCCGGAAGAGGCAAGCGACAATCTGACCGTACCCGTTTCGGCTATGGCCTCAACGGCGTTATTAAGCAGGTTGGAGACCAGCCGCCGCAGCTCCACAGGCTGCACCGCGGCAAAAAGCCCGTAGGACTCGGCGGACAGGTCGAACTCTATGGCGATGCCGGCGCGCGGCTCGAACTGCAGCCGCTTCTCGGCCACTACCGGTTCGATGAGGCTCGACAGCAGATGCGTTTCCTGCGGCCTGACTCCGGAAGTTGTGCCGGCGCCGGCAAAGGCCCCGTCCGGCTGCGTCTTATGCTTCTCAAGCAGGTGGTTGGCTATGTCGCGTATGCGGTTGACCGCGTGCCGGGCCATCACGCGCTGCTCCTCGGGCAGGGCCGCCGCGTTCTTAAGCGCCGTGTCCAGCGCCACCAGCGGCGAGCGGATATCGTGCGCCACCTGCGCGGCCATGCGGCCTATCGCCGCTTCTTTTTCCGCTTCCGCGGTCCGGGCGGCCACTTCCAGGCCAAGCGTCTTCTTATGCCAGGCGATGGTAAGCCGCAGGAAGAACACGAGGATCAGGACCAGCAGGATGCCGAAAGCCGCGGCCAGCCGGTTGCGGAATTTCTTCAGGTCCGACGGGAGGTCCGAGCTCACCAGCAGGGCCACGCATTCGGAACCCGCTATATTGCTGGGCAGGGTGGTGACCAGGCTCAGGCCTTTACTGCGGTTCAGGATGATATCGCGCCGGCTGCCGCACTGGAAGCCGGAGAAGGTCTTGTCCGTGTCGCCGTAGCGGCTATGCGTCCGGAAGATCTTTTCCCAGCCGCCCGCGCGGCTGAAGCTGCGTATCTCGGCGTAATCCAGCGAGCCGGCCTGCATCAGGCGCGAAAGGCTGGCGCCGAGCTTGAATAAATTCCCTTCCGAGAGATCGCCCGCCAGCACGGAACTTACCTGTTTCTCCAGCGCCGCCGCGGCCGAAGCCCTGGCCGCTTCCCACAGCCCGGCCATGGCCGCGTAGAAGAACAGCAGCAGCAGGACCGCGCCCGCCGTCCATGAAAGTATGAATTTCTTGTTGCCTTGCATAATTATTCCCTTAGGGCCGCCAGCCGATGGCCCTGAACTCTATCGGGTCCATGAAAAGGTTGAACCGCGACATGTTCACCCTGGGCTTATGGATATAAACCCAGCTGGAATGGGCGAAGGTTATGGCCGCGGCGTCCTCGAAAACGGCTTCGTTCATTTTTTCCGCCAGCGCCCGGCGCTCCAAAGGGTCGGCGCTTTCGTTAGCCTTCTGGATGAACTCCGAAGCCTTCCCGGAAGGGTCCGGGATCCGGGCGCTGATCTGGCTCATGAACATCATCTTCAGCCCCGCATAAGGGTCGTTTATGGTTATGCCGGAACCGCGCATTATCACGTTGTAGTCGCCTTCTACGAACCGCTTCATGGCTCCTTTGCGGGCCAGGTGGCGAGTAACCTTCGGCTGCAGGCCATGCAGCTCCAGCGTTTTTAAAAAAGCGTTCTCGGCCAGCTCCTGCATGCGCCCGTCTTCCGGAAAGGAATAATTGGCCAGCGGGAAAAAGACCACGTCCACAGGGCCCTGCGCCCTCACCTCGGGCGCG
>Ga0154587_187_pt1 | contig 15495 bp, 16 predicted proteins | sample RifGroF2_FD_116016 | JGI IMG/M metagenome (GOLD analysis project Ga0154587, IMG submission 116016) | Elusimicrobia bacterium GWF2_62_30 | reverse complement strand
CCGGCTAAAACACAAGATTGAAAAGCCTCCGGAAATTTGCTATCCTTAACTTACTATGAACAATTATGAGCTGATGCTTATCGTCAATCCGCAGATCTCCGATGCAGAAATCGGCGAAGTTGTCGAAAAAGCCAAAAAAATACTGACCGACGAAAAAGCCGAGGTTCTCGCCGAGGACAGGCTGGGCCGCAAGAAGTTCGCCCATGCCGTTAAAAAGAACCGCGACGGATTTTACGTCTATATGAAAGTGAAAGCTTCTCCCGAATCCGTGAAGAACATAAAGCACAGCTTCGGGCTGCAGGAGCACGTTCTGCGCTCCATGATGATGAAGGCGAACGCAGAGCCGGCCAAGAAGGCCTAAATTACCCTCACGGGGGAAATATGGACATACGCATCCCTGAGATAAACCAGGTCATGATAGCCGGAAGGCTGACCCGTGACCCGGAACTGCGGTTCACCCAGAAGCAGCAGGGCGTGGTGTCCTTGTCCGTAGCCGTTAACCGCCGCTTCCAGGACGCAGCCAGCGGAGAGTGGAAGGACGACGTGACTTTCGTGCCGGTCACCGTCTGGGGTCCCGCCGCCGAGCGCTGCAAGGACAAGATGAAGAAGGGCAGCCCGGTGCTGGTGGAAGGCCGCCTTACGGCGTCCGAGTACACCGACAAGACCGGCGCCAAGCGCAAGGAAATGAAGATCACCGCCCGCCGCGTACAGCTGATGGCGTACGGGGCCCAGGAAGGCGGAGCGGAAGCCGCGCCGGAAGAAGCGCCGGCCGAAGCCGCGGAGCCGAAAAGCGACGCGTCGGGTATAGAAGAAGTACCGTTTTAAGGTTTAAGCCAGGAGCTATAATATGGAGAACAACGAACCCAATCCCAAGCCGGCGGAAGCGCCCAAGCCCGCGCAGGCCGCGCCGGCCCCCATGCATCGCGAAGGTGGTCCCGGACCCGGACCCCGCCGCCCCGGAGGCCCCGGAGGCCGCCGGCATTTCGCGCCCCGCCGCAAAGTCTGCCGCCTGTGCGCCGAACACATCGACCTGGTGGACTACAAGCAGGCTCAGATCATAAAGAGCTTCTGCACCGACACCGGCAAAATGCTTTCCCGGCGGATCACCGGGGCCTGCGCCAAGCACCAGCGCCAGATCATGAGGGCGGTTAAGATCAACCGCAATCTGTCCCTCATGCCTTACAATTAAGCCGGAGACCACCCATGAAAGTTATACTTAAAAAAGACGTTTCCAACCTGGGCCACAGCGGCGAGATAAAGATCGTTAAAGACGGTTACGCCCGCAATTTCCTGATGCCCCGCGGGCTCGTAGAGCTCGCCACCGAAGGCGCCCTGCGCGCCTGGCAGAACAGCGCCGACAAGCGCACCAAGCGCGTGACCGCGGAGAACGACGCCCTTAAGGAACTGGCCAAGCGCCTGGGCGCCATCACCCTTTCCTTCTCGCGCCCCGTCTCCGAGGACGGCGTAATGTTCGGCTCCGTTGCCAAGAGCGACCTGATAAAGAACCTGGCCGCCGCCGACATGGAAATACACAAGGACATGATCAAACTGCCGGCCTCGCTGAAGGCCGTCGGCACCTTCGAGGTGGAGATCGTCCTCAAATCCGACATCACGGCCAAGATCAAGGTCGCGGTTTCGGCCCAGAGCAAGTAAGCAACTCACAGATCACGCCCGGCGCCGCGGCTAACTGCCCCGGCCCGGGCTTGTTCATAAATATCCCGACGAGGTTCCTATGAACTACAGCAAGGTTCCACCCAACTCTTTAGAGGCGGAAATGGCCGTGCTGGGGGCCATGCTCATCGAAAAAGAGGTCATAGAGAACGTCACCGAGATCCTCCAGCCCAAGCATTTCTACAGCGACATCCACCGCCGCATCTACGAAGCCATCCTGGACCTGCGCATGCGCAACCTGCCGGTGGACGTGGTGACCCTTTCCGAAGAACTCAAGAAATCCGGCCGGCTGGAAGAGCTGGGCGGGCAGAAATACATGGCCGACCTGATGGACAAGGTGTCCACCGCGGCGCATACCCAGGCCTACGCGCAGATCGTCAAGGAAAAATCCGTGCTGCGCGACCTGATCCGCGCCGGCACGTCCATGGTGGAGAAATCCTTCGCCGGGGAAGAGGACGTGGACAAGATCCTGGACTACGCGCAGGAGCAGGTGCTGTCGGTAGCGCAGAAGAACACGGACCACGGCTTTACCAGCGCGGCCGACCTCGCGCACGAGGTGCTCGACCGCATAGAAAAATATTATTCCAACCACAGCGCTATCACCGGCGTTCCCACGGGCTTCACCCGCCTGGACGATATGACCGGCGGCTTCCAGAAATCCGACCTGATCATCCTGGCGGCCCGGCCCTCGATGGGCAAGACCGCGCTGGCGCTGAACATGGCCTACCACGCCTGCGTGGAAAAGAAGTTCCCGACGGCTTTCTTCTCGCTGGAAATGAACAAGCATTCCATCATGCAGCGTATGATCTGCTCGGCCGCGCGCGCCGACCTCGGCAAGGTCCGCACCGGCCGGCTGCAGCGCGAGATCTGGCCCAGCCTTACCCGCCACACGGCGGAGCTGTCCGAGGCGCCGCTCTATATCGACGACTCCCCCGGCCTCAATATCCTGGATATCCGCAACCGCACGCGCAAGCTGATGAGCCAGCTGAAAAGCGAAGGCAAGCAGCTCGGCATGATCATGATAGACTACCTCCAGCTGATCCGGGGCGCCGGCCGCTCCGAGAGCCGCCAGCAGGAAGTGGCCGAGATCTCCCGCCTGCTCAAAGACCTGGCGCGCAGCGTGGAAGTGCCGGTGATAGCGCTTTCGCAGCTGAACCGCCGCAGCGAGGACAAGGGCCGCGAGGGCAACCGCCCGCAGCTGTCCGACCTGCGCGATTCCGGCTCCATCGAGCAGGACGCCGACGTGGTGGGGATGATCCACCGCGAGGAGTATTACAAGCGCGAAGACCCCACGCTGAAGAACCAGGCCACCCTGATAATAGCCAAGCAGCGCAACGGCCCCGTCGGCGACGTGCCGCTGGCGTTCTTCCACGAATACACCAAGTTCGAGAACCCGGCCATGCCCGGCATCGGCGAGAACGCCGTGCCGGAAGAGGCCGTGTTCTAAACGCTCCCGCATGAGCTCCGCCACCGTATCCGCCGGACGTATCCTGAGGCCGACCCGCGCGGAGATACGGCTTTCCGCCGTAAGGAACAACCTTAAAAAACTCGGCCGCACGGCCGCCCCGGCCAAGCTGCTCTTCGTTGTGAAGGCCAACGCCTACGGCCACGGGGCCGCGGAGCTGGCCGGCCTGGCGGAGCGCGAGAAGCTCGCCTGGGGCTTTGGCGTGTCGTCGGTGGAGGAGGGCCTGGCGCTGCGCGCGGCCGGGCTCAAGAGCCCGGTGCTGGTGCTGGGCAGCCTCTACCCCTTCGAAAGTTTCGTCGAGGCGATAAGCGCGGACCTGGTGGTGACCATAGCCAGCCTGGACGCGGCGCGCCAGGTGATAGAAGCCGCGCGCAAGCTGGGCAAGAAGGCCGTCTGCCATATGAAGCTGGAGACCGGCATGGGCCGCATCGGCGCGCGCCGGCCCTCGCTGCTTAAGATCTACGACGAGCTGGCCGCGTCGGGGGACGTGGAGGTGGCGGGCCTGTACACGCACCTTTCCAGCGCGGACTCCGACCAGGAGTACACCGGGGCGCAGCTTTCCATTTTCAGCGAGACCGCGGCCGAGCTAGAGGCCAAAGGCGCGCGCGGGCTCCTCCTGCACGCGGCCAATTCCTGCGCGGCGCTCAACTACCCGGTCAGCCGCCTGCACCTGGCGCGCTGCGGCATAGCGGCCTACGGTCTGGCCGACGGCTTCGAGCCGGCGCTGTCTCTGAAGTCCAAAATAGTTTTCATCAAGAACGTGCGCGAGGGCGCCTTTATCAGCTATAACAAATCGTTCAGGGCCGACCGGCCGCTGAAGATAGCCACTATTCCCGCCGGCTACGGCGACGGCTACCTGCGCCGCTTCTCCAACAGGGCCGACGTGCTGATAGGCGGCCGCCGCTGCCGCGTGCTGGGCAACGTGACCATGGATATGACCATGGTGGACGTGACGGCCGTTAAGGACGCCGCCGTCGGGTCGGAGGCCGTGCTGCTCGGGCGCCAGGGCGCGGAGGAGATCACCGCGGCCGAGCTGGCGAACATCGCCGATACGATCACCTACGAGATAGTGACGCTGATCTCAGCGCGCGTACCGAGGGTCTTCACGGAATGAAACACCCGATAACTGAGCACATCGGCCGCGAGTTCATCAGCCTGTCGGAATCGCTGGGCGGGGCCGCGCTCATGTTCAAGTCCGTAGTCTTCTGGTTCTTCCGCTCCAAGTTCGAGCTCAAAGAGACCATTAAGCAGTGCGTCACTATCGGCGTGGATTCGTTCACCGTCACCGCCCTTACCAGCTTTTTCACCGGCATGGTGCTGGCCCTGCAGATGGGCCAGTCCATGAAGAATCTTTTCAACGAGCCCATGTTCATCGGCACGATGGTGGCTTTCTCCCTGCTCAAGGAGCTGGGGCCGGTGCTGACGTCCATCGTGGTGGCGGGGCGCGCGGGCGCCGTGGTCACGGCGGAGATCGGCACCATGAAGGTGACGGAGCAGATCGACGCGCTTTACACGCTGGGCACGAACCCTACGCGCTACCTGCTGGTGCCGCGCTATATAGCTTTCCTGATCATGCTGCCGCTTTTGACGGTGTTCGCGGATTTCATCGGCGTGGCGGGCGGCTGCATAGTGGGCATGGTGAAGCTGGGCGTGCCCAGCGCGGTCTACTTCGACGATATCTTCACCTACCTGGACACCAGCGACTTCCTGCACGGGTTCATCAAGACCTACTTCTTCGCTTTCATGATAGCCACGGTCTCGTGCTACAAGGGCCTTAATACCAAGGGCGGCGCGGAGGGCGTGGGCAAGGCCACTACCGAGGCGGTGGTGGTGAGCATGGTGCTGGTGATGGTGCTGGATTATTTCATCAGCGCCCTCCTTGTGGCGGTGGGCCTATGATGGGGGGCGGTCCGGCCACGGGGACCGGAACGCAAAACGCGCTCGGCACACCGTGCCTCGCTCACCCTCCGGCCTCGGCGCTATGCAAGCCTCGGCCTACGGAAGGTTTTGCTAACCCGGTCCCCGCGTCCGGACCTGCTGGTGTGGCAGTGAATGTATGATCGAAATTAAGAACCTTAACAAGGCTTTCGGGGAGAAGCGCATCCTCAAGGATATCAACGTCGAGATCCGGGACGGGGAGCTGTTCAGCGTTATCGGCCCGTCGGGCATCGGCAAGAGCACGTTCATCAAATGCCTGATCCGCCTGCTCAGGCCGGAGAGCGGCCAGATCCTGGTGGACGGGGTGGATATCGGCTCCACTTCCAACGAATTTACGCTGGCCAAGGTGCGGCGCAGTTTCGGCTACCTGTTCCAGGAGGGCGCGCTGTTCGATTCGCTTACGGTGCTGGAGAACGTGGCTTTCGGGCTCAGGTACCTGACGGACGTGCCCAAGAGCGACTACCCGCGCATCGTCAAGGAGAAGCTGGCGCTGGTGGGCCTCAAGGACGTGGAGCACCTGAAGCCTTCTGAGCTTTCCGTGGGCATGAAGAAGCGCGTGTCCCTGGCACGGTCGGTGGCGGCCGAGCCGAAGTACATGCTTTACGACGAGCCCACCACGGGGCTGGACCCGGTGACCACGGGCATGGTGAAGGACCTGATCACCGATATGCGGGCCAAGCTGAAGATCACGTCGGTGGTGGTCACGCACGACCTGAGCCTGGCGCTGGAGCTTTCCAGCCGCGTGGCCATGCTTTACGGCGGCGAATTCGTGGAGGTCTCCGAGCCCGCCAAGTTCCGCCAGTCCGAGAACAAAGGGGTGCGCGAATTCATGGAGATCTCCAACCTCTCCCGCACCGGCCCCGACAAAGACTGCAAATAATCCGGATTGCGAGTATCCCGGTCGGGAACGGCCATGGGGACCGGAACGCAAAACGCGCTAGGCCAGCACCGTGGCCGCGCTCGCCACTCCCTCGCCGCGCTACGCAAGCGGCTTCGGTCCGTGACGGCCCGCCGAAACCACACCTTCACCGTCCCCTCCGGGTTATCCGAAGCGCAGAATCCTTCACTGAATATGCAATTGAGCAGAACTGGAGGGTGCGCCCGTGGGGACCGGGTTAGCAAAACCTTCCGACGACTGAGCCTTGCGTAAGCGGCGAAGGAGGAGGATGAGCGACGGGCACGGTGTGCCCTAGCGTGTTTTGCGTTCCGGTCCCCACGGACGCACCCGACCGGGCACCTCGCGGTCTTGCTCACTAATGCCGTATTCCATGCTGTGCGGCGGGTTTGGACTGTAAAAAGGGCGCTAAAATTGCTATTTTATAGACTGGCGCTTAATATAGATATCATTTGCGCGTTCGGGACGAGGAACAAATGAACGGCGAGATGAAAGTCGGGCTATTCGTGCTGGTCGGCTCCGTGCTGCTCGGGGCCGCGCTTTTTATGCTGGGGGATTACTCCTTCCGCAGCTACTACACCATTTCCGCTGAGTTCACCGACGTGGCCGGCCTGCCGGACAAATCCACCGTAAAACTTTCCGGCGTAGAGGTAGGCAAGATCAAGCGCATCTACCTGCACGATAACCGCGTCATAGTCGAGCTCAACGTGCTTGAAGGCGTCCTCATCCACCGCGGCGCCAGGTTCCTGGTCGGTTCCACCAGCGTGATAGGCTCCAAGTACCTGCAGATAGACCAGGGCGACCCCGCGCTCCCCGTGATAAAACCCGGCGAGACCGTACAAGGCCATGACAATATCTCGCTTGATAAAGCCGTGGCCCGCGCCCTGGAAAGCCTGGAATCCCTCGTCGGCGACGTCCGCGGCCAGGGCAAGTTCGCCAAGAACCTTGCGGAAATCCTCGACAACCTGCGCGAGACCACCGCCAACCTCAACGAAATAGTCGCCAACGGCCAGCCGCACGCCGAAAAGAGCATAGAGCGCCTGGACACCATAACCGCCCGGCTCGACGAAATGATTATCAAGACCGACGCCATCGTGGACAAGGTCAACCGCGGCGAGGGCGTGGCCGGCGCGCTGGTCTCCGACCAGAAGCTGAAGGAAGAGGTCAGCTCTACGATCTCCAACCTGAAAGACGCCAGCGCCTCCGTCAAGGCCGCGCTTAACCGCGTGGGCGGCTTCCGCACCTACCTGAAATGGGATTACAAGTACGAGCCCCTCGCCAGCTCCTCCAAGAACAATTTCGGCCTGAAGATCTATCCGCGCGACGGGCGTTATTATTACCTGGGCGCCGCTAACATGGTGAACACCAGGGACACGGCCCGCGGCACCGATTTCGAGGTGCTCAATACCATAGACGCCCAGCTGGGCTGGGAAAGGGGCGCCGTGGATTTTTACGCCGGCGTCCTCCGCGGCAGCGGCGGCTCCGGAGTGCGCTGGCAGCCGTTCTATAACTCCAGGTGGGACAGGCTGACGGTGCTGGTGGAGGCCTCGGAATTCACCCGCAACCGCACCATAAAAGGGCGCAGGTTCGACAAACCGCGCTACGACGCCGGCATGGAAGTGAAGGTCAATAAGTACCTGTCGGCCGGGGTGCGGCTCAACGACATGGCCGAGACCAAGCGCGTGAACTACACCACGCGGCTGATCTTCGAGGACAAGGACATAGCTTATCTGTTCGGCTTCGCCACTTTAGGCTCGCTCAAGAAATGAAATTAAGAACGGTTTACCGCTGCCAGCAATGCGCCCAGACCACGCCGAAATGGGCGGGGAAATGCTCCGCCTGCGGCGGCTGGAACACGCTGGTGGAGGAAGCCGAGGAAGTGCTGACCAAGGCCGCCGAGAAAGCGCGCGGCCTCACGGATTTTTCCGAGCCGCCGGTGAAGCTGTCCGAAGCCCGCGCCATGAAAGCCGAGCACGTGCCCACCCGCATAGCGGAGCTGGACCGCGCGCTGGGCGGCGGGCTCGTCAACGGGCAGGTGGTGCTGCTGGCCGGGCCGCCCGGCATAGGCAAGTCCACGCTCACGCTGGAAGCCTGCTCCGCGCTGGCCTCCGGCGCCTACGCCGGCAAGAAGGTCTTTTACGTCTCCGGCGAGGAATCGCTGGCGCAGGTGGGCTCGCGCGCCGAGCGCCTGGGCGCCAGGCCCGACAACGTCTACCTGATGAGCGAGACCAACCTGGCGCGCATCATCGACGAGTTCCGCCGGCTCAAGCCGGCCCTGCTCGTGATAGACTCGATACAGACCGTGTATCACCCCGAGTTCGTGGGCAGCCCCGGCTCCGTCGGGCAGATCCGAGAATGCGCCTCGGAGCTCCTCAAGACCGTGAAGTCCGCCGGCGTGCCGCTGTTCCTGCTGGGCCACGTCACCAAGGAAGGCTCGCTGGCCGGCCCCAAGGTGCTGGAGCATATCGTGGACACCGTGCTCTATTTCGACGCGGAGAAGAACAACGCCTTCCGCGTGCTGCGGCCGCACAAGAACCGCTTCGGCCCGGTGGACGAGACGGGCATCTTCGAGATGACCTCGCAGGGCCTGCGCTCCATCGACGACGCGGGCCTGCTGCTGGCCGAGACCGACCGCGAGCGCGCGCTGTGCGGCCGGGCCTTCTCCGTGGCCTTCGAGGGCGCGCGCCCCATGCTGGCCGAGATCCAGGCGCTGGCGGTGAAGTCCTACCTGCCTTACCCGCGCCGCACGGTCACCGGCCTGGACCTGAACCGCGCGCAGATGCTGATAGCGGCCATAGAGAAGAACATAGGCCTGCGCTTCGACGAGATGGACGTGTTCGCCTCGCTGCAGGGCGGCATCAAATTTAAGGACCCCGCGCTGGACCTGGCTTTCTGCGCGGCGCTCATCAGCTCGGCCAGGGACATAGCGCTCCCGCCGGACTGTGTTTTTATGGGCGAGGTCGGTATACTCGCGCAGGTATCCAGCCCGGGCTTCCTGGACCGGCGCCTGGCCGAGGCCGAGCGCCTGGGCTTTAAAACAGCTTTCGTGCCGCGGCTGCCCCGGAAGGACGAGGGGCGCTTCAAGGGAATACAGCTGGAAGTGGTACGGGATATGGACGCGCTCAACGCGGCCATGATGAAATTTAGACCCGCCGGTAAGGCGGGCAAGAAGGAATAAGGAGCACCTATGATAGTTTGGATATTCAGGGCGGTGGCTTTGCTGGGCACCCCCGTTCTTACCTGGCTGACCATTTCGAAAGACCTCAAAGGCGTGGCTTTCGGCGTGCTGATAGGCCTGGTCATCATCGGCGTGGAGTATGTCTTCGAGAACGTCAGCCTCTTCTCGCTTATTATCGGCATAATAGGCGCGGTGGCCGGCATCATCATCTCGAAACTGCTGGATTACACCGTCTTCCAGCTGGATAACGACGGCTTCAGCGCGATGTGGCTGCGCTACAACATCATCATCCGCTACGCGCTGGCGCTGCTGGGCATGGTGGTGTCCGTCCGCAAGATCCCCGAGATGGACGACCTGGACAAGAACATCCTGTCCCTGGGCCGCCGTTCCGGCAAGAACATGAAGGTGCTGGACATCTCGGCCATCCTCGACGGGCGCGTGCTGGACATCTGCGACACGCATTTCATCACCGGCGGCATGATAACCCCGCGCTTCGTGGTGCAGGAACTGCACTCGCTGGCCGAATCCAACGAGCCCATCAAGAAGGCCAAGGGCCGCCGCGGCCTCGACATCCTGGCGCGCCTGCAGGAATCGCGCGACATCCCGTTCCGCGTGGTGGACCGCGATATAAAGGAACTGTCCGACAACCAGATGAAGCTGGTGACCATCGCCAAAGAGCTGGGCGCTTCCATAATCACCACTGACTTCACCATCAACAAGCTGGCCGCGCTGGAGAATGTGACCGTGCTCAATATCAACGACCTGACCATAGCGCTCAAGCCCGTGGTGCTGCCCGGCGAAGAGACGCAGGTGTTCGTGATGAAAGAGGGCAAGGAAAAAGAACAGGGCGTGGGCTACCTCGACGACGGCACCATGATTGTGATCGAGGACGGGCATCCCTATATCGGCAAAAAGGTGGACGCCACGGTGCAGTCCATCCTGCAGACCTCGCAGGGCCGCATCATCTTCACGCGCGTGAAGGGCAAGGCCGTGGAGCAGGGGCCGAAGCAGCCCTGACCGAGATTTAAGGCGGTTGCCGGGGACACGCACGTGACGAAAAAAGAAAAAAAGACCGGCGGGGCCGAGGCCATAATCCTGGCCGGCGGCTCCGGCTCGCGCATGGGGGGGGACAAGCAGTACCTGCCCCTGGCGGGCCGCCCCATGATAGAGCGGACGGTGGAGGTCTTCACTTCCAGCGGCCTGTTCTCCAGGATCATCCTGGCCCTTTCTCCCGAGAACCTTAAAAAATACGGGCCGGCCTGGGAAAAGGCCGGCGTGGCCGCCGTCACGGCCGGCGCCACCCGCACCGAGTCGCTGCGCAACTCTTTTCGGCTGGTGAGCCCGGGCGCGGAGCTGGTGGCCGTGCACGACGGGGCCAGGCCGCTGGTGGACGGGCCGCTGATAAGGTCCTGCCTGGAGAAGGCCGCCGAGGCCGGCGCTTCGGTGCCGGCGGTGCCGCTCAAGGACACGGTCAAGCGGGTGGCCGCCGGCGGGAAGAATTTCGAAAGCACGCCGGACCGTTCGGCGCTGATGGCGGTGCAGACGCCGCAGTGCTACCGGCGCGACGTGCTGGAGCGCCTGCTGGGCCGCGCGGCGGCCGGGAAAGATTACAGCGACGAATCGCAGGTGCTGGAGCAGCTGGGGATAAAAGCGGCGGTGGTGCCTTCGAGCTACCGCAACATCAAAATTACCACGCCCGAAGACGTGATCATAGCGGAGGCCTTTATGAAAGATGAAAAAACGATTACTTCGCGCACCCGGGCGCAGGTGGCGCGCGCCGGCTTCGGCTACGACATCCACCGGCTGGTGGAGGGCCGCCCGCTGATCCTGGGCGGGATAAAGATAGAGCATACCAAGGGGCTGCTGGGGCATTCCGACGGCGACGTGGTGCTGCACTCCGTCTGCGACGCCCTGCTGGGCTCCATTTCCGCCGGGGAGATAGGCGTGTACTACCCGCCCACCGACCTTACCCTGATGGGCATCTCCAGCGTGGTCATCGCCGAAAAAACGCTGGAAGTGCTGGCCTCCAAGAAGGCCCGCATCATCAACGTGGACGTGACGATACTGGCCGAGGAGCCCAAGCTCAAGCCCCATTACGAGAACATCCGCAATTCCGTGGCGAAAATCCTAAAGCTCGATATCGCCGACGTGAGCATAAAGGCGAAAAGCCGCGAAGGCCTGGGCGACATCGGGCACGGCGAGGCCATAGTCTGCTACGCCGTGGCCAGCGTGCTTAAATAGATGGCTTCCTTCCTGAACAACCGCGCCTTGTGCCTGGCGCTCGCGGCGGCGCTGCTGGCCGCCTGCTCCGGTTCGCGGCAGCCGTCGGAGAAATCCGCCGGCCCCGGCGCGGCTTCGGTCTTCGAGGCCAGGACCTTCAAATTGTCCAAAACCCCTGACCCCGACCTGGAGGCGGCGCTGGGCGACGTGCTTTCGGGCGCGTACCAGGCCGTGGTAAAGGACCATTACGGCGACGACCCCATGAAAATAGGGTTCACCTATTCCATGACGCCCCGCGGCGCCGTGTACCCGTTCTCGGAGATAGAAGTGGCCTGCATCATGCAGGATAAATACGCGCGCTCCAAAGGCCCCGGGCTTTGCGGCGGCTTTTTTAAAGAAGTGGACCTGCGCGTGAAGAAAGCCCTGGAGCAAGCAGGGCTGTAAACGGCGAAATTTATGGAAATCAGACTATATAACACGCTTAACCGCGGCAAGGAACTCTTCAAGCCCCTCAAGGATGGCGAAGCCGGCGTCTACACCTGCGGCCCGACGGTATATAACTACGCGCATATAGGCAACCTGCGCACCTATATCACCGAAGACGTCTTCGTGCGCATGCTGAAGTTCTTCGGCTACAAGGTAAAGCGCGTCATGAACACCACCGACGTGGGCCATCTTACCTCCGACGCCGACACCGGCGACGACAAGATGGAACTAAGCGCCAGGCGCGAGGGCAAATCGGCCTGGGATATCGCCAAGTTCTACACCGAGGCGTTCTTCACGGATTACAAATCGCTGAACTGCCTAATGCCCGACGTGCTCTGCCCCGCTACCGAATACATCCAGGAGATGATAGACCTGGTCCTGGTCCTGGAAAAGAAAGGCTACACTTACAGCATAGCCGGCGACGGCCTCTATTTCGACACAGCCAAACTGCCGGACTACGGCAAGCTGGCGGGCAAGGCGCACATTGAAGGGATAAGGGAGGGGGCCCGCATCGAGGCTAACGCCGGCAAGCGCAACCCCACCGATTTCGCCGTCTGGAAATTCGCGGCGCCCGAAGAGAAGCGGCAGATGGAGTGGGAGTCGCCGTGGGGCAGGGGCTTCCCCGGCTGGCACATGGAGTGCTCCGCCATGGCCATGAAGCACCTCGGCGAGACCATCGACGTGCACTGGGGCGGCGAGGACCATGTGTCCATCCACCATACCAACGAGATAGCGCAGAGCGAAGGCGCCACGGGCAAGCCTTTCTCCAATTACTGGATGCACGCGCGCTTCCTGGTGGTGGGCGAATCCGGCAAGATGTCCAAATCCTCCGGCAAGTTCCTTACCACCTCCTCCGTGCCGGAGCGGGGCTACGACCCGCTGGCCTACCGCTATTACTGCCTGCTCACGCATTACCGCAAGCAGCTGGAATTCACGTGGGAAGGCGTAGAGGCCGCGGCCCGCGGGCTCGACGGCCTGCGCGCCCTGGCGGCTAAAGTAAAGGCGGAGGCGGCGGGGCAGGTGCTGCCGGCGGACCGCGAGGCGAAATATTTCAAGGACTTCGAGGCGGCGCTGGCCGACGATATCAACCTGCCGGCCGCCATGGCCGTGCTGTGGGAGACGCTGAAAGACGCTTCCATCCCCGCGCCTCGGCGCCTGGCCTTCGCCGTGGCGGCGGAGGACGTGACGGCGCTGGATATTTTCAAGGCGCAGGCAGAGCAGGCCCTGCCCGCGGAGCTGGCCGCGCTCATAAAGGAGCGCGAGGCCGCGCGCAAGGCCAAAGATTTCAAGAAGTCCGACGAGCTCCGCAAAAAGCTCTCCGACGGCGGCGTCCTGATAGAGGACACCCCCGGCGGGACCAAGTGGAAACTGGTCCGCGGTTAAAAGCTATTTCTCAGGGGTTGCCGCGCGGCCGATATTAAAGCTGCGCGCTTTTAGTTTGGCCCAGAACGGGTGCGGGGTCTTGGGCCCGTCAGGCCGCTTCATGAACAGCTCCGTGGCGTCCTTGCCGCAGCCGTTCAGGATCATCCGGCCGCCCGGGTGTTTGGCCACAAAGCCGCTCACATCGTAGGTCTTGCCGTTAATTATCATCCAGCAATCCGTCTCGGAAGCGTGCTTGGCCACTTCTTCCAGGGTATAGCCGCCTTCGGGCGCTGCTTTCCTTTCCTGCTTGATGAGCGTGGCGGTGCAGGCCGCGCCCAGGAGGGCGGCCGCAAAAGCCATAAATAATATTTTTATCTTCATAAAGAGTTCTCCCTGATCCCCTGGCAATATTATAACTCAAAAACGGCGGGGCCGTTAAAATGCGTTCCCAAAATTTTGTAAGCTATTTTTTAAATACGGATTTCCGGGAGAGAGAAATGGCTGAAAACACTAACCAGGCTCCTTTTAAATATAAATGGTTCGCCATGGGCGACATCAACGGCTTCTTCGGCCTGATGTTCGATAACCTTACCGTGCTGAGCATCATGGCCAGCATCCTGATCTTCGGCTTCGGCTTCCCCGCCGAGATCGTGTACAAGAGGATGTTCCCCGGCACCGCCTTCGGCGTGCTGTTCGGCGACATCATCTACACTATCATGGCCTTCCGCCTGGCCAAGCGCACCAATAACCCCACCGTGACCGCCATGCCGCTCGGGCTCGATACCCCGTCGAGCATCGGCATAGCGCTGGCCGTGCTCGGGCCGTCCTTCCTGGGCTTCAAGGCCAACGGCATGTCCGAGTACGAAGCGGGCATGATGACCTGGTACCTGGGTATGGCCACCATGGTGCTCATCGGCGTCTTCAAGTTCGGCTTCTCGTTCATCGGCTCCTGGCTGCAGAAGAAGATCCCGCAGGCCGGCCTGCTGGGTTCCCTGGCCGGCATCGGCCTGGCCCTGATCGGCTTCCTGCCGCTGATAGAGGTCTTCAAGATGCCCGTGATCGGCCTGATAGCGCTGGGCCTGATCATGTACACGCTGGTGGCCGGCATAAAGCTGCCCAAGAATTTCCCCGGCGTGTTCGGCGCGGTGGCCATCGGCACCGGCCTTTATTACCTGCTGGCCCCTCACGGCCTGTGCGGCGGCGTTTACAAGCCTTTCGAGGCCACGCTGCACTTCAGCCTGCCCATCCCCACACTGGACTTCCTGAAAGGCATGAGCGAGGCGATAAAATACCTGCCCGTGGCCATACCGTTCGCCATCCTCACCGTGGTGGGCGGCGTTAACGTCACCGAGAGCGCGCGCGTGGCCGGCGACGACTACAACACCCGCGACATCCTGCTGACCGAGGCTATCGCCACTTTTGTGGCGGGCATCTGCGGCGGCGTGGCGCAGTCTACTCCTTATATAGGGCAGCCCGCGTACAAGGCCATGGGCAGCCGCGCCGGCTACACGCTGCTGACGGGCATCTTCATCGGGCTGGGCGGTTTCCTGGGCTATGTCGGCTACATCGTGGAGCTGATCCCCGCGGCCGTGATAGCGCCCATCCTTATCTTCGTGGCGCTGGACATCATGTGCCAGGCCTTCCACGCCTGCCCCGTCAAGCACGCCCCTGCCGTGGCCATGGCGTACTTCCCCACGGTGGCCCGCATGCTGCAGATAAAGCTGTCCAACCCCGGCATGGTGCCGATGGATATCTTCAACAAGCAGATGGTGGCGGTGGATAAGGGCCTGCCGGAGCTGCTGGTGACGGTGGCGCTGGGCAACGGTTTCATCCTCACGGGCATGCTGTGGGGCGCCTTCATGGCCAAGATGATAGACCGCCAGATCCGCATGGCCGCCGTCTACATACTGATCTGCGCCGTGTTCACTTTCTTCGGCATGATCCATTCCGCCATCCCCGACGGGAACATGTACCTGCCCTGGCTGCTGCCCTACCCGGGCAACCAGGTGCCGTACCAGTTCACCGCGGGCTATGTGGCGCTGGCGCTGCTGCTGTTCGCTTTGTCTTTCTCCAAGGAAAGCAAAGAGGGCCACGCGCCGGAGCATTACTGATCAGGCGCTATTACCTGGACGGGAAATCCCCTCGTCAGTTATTTTGTTTTGTTAAAACAGGCGGTTATTTGGTAAAATAGTAAGGTAGTAACGCCAATAAGCGGGCGTGGTTCAATGGTAGAACGGGACCTTGCCAAGGTTCAGACGAGGGTTCGATTCCCTTCGCCCG
>Ga0154587_169_pt1 | contig 15515 bp, 10 predicted proteins | sample RifGroF2_FD_116016 | JGI IMG/M metagenome (GOLD analysis project Ga0154587, IMG submission 116016) | Elusimicrobia bacterium GWF2_62_30 | reverse complement strand
GGGGTAGGAGCGCTTGTTGGCCCAGTAATAGGTGCAAATTTCGGTGGTCAGCGTGAAGCCCGGGGGAACGGGCAGGCGCAGGTCGGGGTGGCCGGCCATCTCGGCCAGGTTAGCGCCCTTGCCGCCCAGCAGGTTCTTCATGGACGCTTTGCCTTCGGCCTTGCCGCCGCCGAAGAAGTAAGTTACTTTCTTGGAAATTTTAACGGAATTAGCTGCTTTTGCTTTGGATTTAATGGCCGTCTTGGGCATATTATGTTGGCTCCTGTTGACTGTGTGTCCCGCGGATGCGGTTTTGTGCGCCCTTTGGGGGGCTTCCACTTATAATACTAAAAGGAAGGGCGCGGGGGCAATGGGTCCCGGGGGAGGGACCCGCTAACCCTGCAGCCCCTCCAACCGCAGCAGGAAGGCGTATTCCAGGGCGGTCAGCTTAAGGGACTCGAAGCGGCCGGACTTGCCCCCGTGCCCGGTGTCCATATCGGTCTTAAGGAGTATAAGGTTATCGCCGGTTTTCATCTCCCGCAGCCTGGCCGTCCACTTGGCCGGTTCCCAGTACTGCACCTGGGAATCGTTCAGCCCCGCGGTTATCAGCATGTTCGGGTAGGCTTTCCCCGCCACGTTGTCGTACGGGGAATAGGACAGGAGGTAGTCGTAACATTCCCTGACATCAGGGTTGCCCCATTCGTCATACTCGCCGGTGGTCAGCGGGATGTCCGGGTCCAGCATGGTGGTCAATACGTCTACGAACGGGACTTCGGCCAGCATCCCCTTATATAGTTCGGGGGCCATGTTGGCGACCGCGCCCATCAGCAGGCCCCCGGCGGACCCGCCCTCGGCGTAAACGTGGCCGGCCGAAGTGTAGCCCTCCGCGATAAGGAACCGGGTGGCGTCTATGAAGTCGTGGAAGGTGTTCTTCTTCTTCAACTGCCTGCCGTCCTCGTACCAGCGCCTGCCCAGCTCCGAACCGCCGCGGATATGGGGGATGGCGCAGATAAAGCCCCTGTCCAGCAGCGAAAGCCGCACCGGGCTGAAGCAGGGATCGGAGCTGCACCCGTAGGCGCCGTAAGAGTAGATATGCAGCGGGTTTTTGCCGCTCTTGAGGTCCAGCCCTTTTTTATACACCACCGAAACCGGCACCTTCTCCCCGTCCCGGGCGGTGAACCACAGCCGTTCTTCCTTATAAGCCTCCGGCTTGAAGCCGCCGAGGACCTCCCGGCGCTTGAGCAGGACGAGCGCGCCGGTCTTGAGGTCGGCGTCGTAAACCGAGTCCGGGGTGGTAAGGGATTCGTAGGTCAGGCGCAGCTTGTCCGAGTTATACTCGTAATTATCGCCGAACTCCGCCTGGTAGGCCGGCTCGTCGAAATTTATATAGCTGTCCGGGCCGCCGGCACGGCTGAAAACGTGGAAGCGCCCGAGAGCGCCGCGCAGCTCCTTAAGGATAAGCCGGTCCGCGAAGACCTGCATGTCCTCCAGCAAGGTGTCGTCGCGGTGGGGAACGAGGTCGGTCCAGGCCGCTTTCGAGGTGTCGCCGGCGGGGCACTCCGAAAGTTTAAAATTGCGCGCGCCGTCGTTATTAAGGATATAGAACTTCGCGCCTCCGTCCTCTACTTCGTACTCCAGTTCCCGGCGGCGTGGGGAGAACACCCTCGGCGCGGCGCCCGGGTTATCGGCGTCGATAAGCAGGTATTCCGTGGAAAGGGTCGCGCCGGTACGGATGAAGATATATTTATCCGTGGCCGACCTGGAAATGCCGAGCTCGAAAGTATCATCGGCCTCAAAATACACTTCCCGGTCGCCGGCGCCGCCCAGCTCGTGCGCGAACACGCGCTCCCAGCGCAGGGTCTCCGGGTCCTGCCTGACGTAGAACAGCGTGCGGTTATCGTTGGCCCAGGCCAGGTTCCCCGCGGTCTTCACGATCTTTTCCCCGCGGACCTGTCCCGTTTCCAGGTCCTTGAAATACACGTCGAAGAAGCGCCTGCCGCCGGTATCCATGGCGTAAGCCAGCATCTTGTGGTCCGGGCGTATGGAGGGGAACAACACCTGGCAGAAAGACTTCCCCGCGGCCAGCTCGTTGACGTCGAGCAGCACTTCCTCCGGAGCGGCTGTGGAACCTTTTTTACGGGCGTACACCGGGTATTCCCTGCCCGCCTTGAAGGTCATGTAATAAAAATATCCGCCGTATTTGAACGGGACGGTGGAATCGTCCTGCTTTATCCGGCCTTTCATTTCGGCGAACAGCTTTTCCCGCAGCTGCGCCGCCGGCTTGAGCATGGCCTCAGTATAGTCGTTCTCGGCTTTCAGGTAAGCCGTCACTTCGGGGTTTTCGCGGTCCTTCAGCCAGTAATAATCGTCCTGGCGCGCCTGCCCGTGCTTTTCAAGCTTGAAAGGTATCTTTTTAGCCCGGGGAGGTTCGGCCGCCCGGGAAACGGCCCCGGGGACGAGGGACGCTTCCCCGGCTGCGCCGGAATGTTCAAGATCGCTCATGTGAGTTAGAGTAGTCAAAACGCGTCATTCCTGTCAAACACAGGACCGGGCTTGGTCCGGCCGCTTTTGCGGGCCGGATACCATATTTTGTACCCTGTAGGTCCGTATGCGCCAGCTTAAAGCCGAAATAATCTGCACGGGCTCCGAACTGCTCAACGGCAAGCTCAACCTGTACGTGCCCCTGTTCCACGAGCGCCTTTCCGCGCTGGGGTTCGGCATTACCAGGGAGCAGTGCCCGGGAGACGGCGCCGCGGATATCGCCGCCTGCATGTCGGACGCGCTGAAGCGCGCCGACCTGGTGCTGGTCTGCGGGGGGCTCGGCCCTACTTTCGACGACCAGACCCGTCAGGCCGCTGCGCGGGCGCTGCACCGGCGGCTCACCTATTCTAAGACCTGCGAGAAGCTGCTCTCGGCAGCGTACTCCCTGCGCGTGCTGCCGCCGAACCTGGCGGACCAGTGCCTGCTGGTCGGCGGGGCGAAAGCCATCGAGAACCGCAACGGCTCCGCTTTCGGAGAAATACTGCGAGAAGGCCGGAAAATAATGATACTGCTCCCGGGGCCGCGCTCGGAATGGGAGCCGATGTTCGAGAGCTTCCTGGCCTCCGAAATACGCAAAGCCTTTCCCGGGGCGCGGCGGGTGGACTCCGTTAAGTTTAAAATAGCGGGACTGGGGGAGCCGCAGGCCGAGGCGCTGCTCCGGCCTGTAATAAAAAAATACCCCGAAGCCTCTTTCACGATACTGGCCGGACCTTATACCGTGGAGTTCATCGCTTCGGCGCCGTCGGGAACGGGACTGCTCACAAAGGTCCGGGCCGCCTGCGTGCGGCTCCTGAAGGAAAAGCTTTACGGCTTCGGAGAGGACACCCTCGCCTCCGCCGTCGGCAAGGCGTTCAGCGCCGCGGGGAGGACCATTTCCGGGGCCGAGTCCTGCACCGGCGGCCTGGTTTCAGAACTGCTCACGGACGTACCCGGCAGTTCCCTTTATTTCCTGGGCGCGGCCGTCACCTATTCCAATTTCGCGAAAATGGCTATTCTCGGAGTAAGGGGCTCCACCATAAAAAAATACGGCGCCGTGTCGCCGCAGTGCGCGGCCGAAATGGCGCGGGGCGCCGCCGGGAGATTCGGGAGCGACTACGGTTTCGCCGTCACCGGTATCGCCGGCCCTGACGGGGGAACCCCCGGTAAGCCGGTAGGCCTTGTCCATTTCGCGGTGGCCGGAAGGGGGAAGACCAGGCTCTTTGAACGCAGGTTCCGTCACTCCCGCCGGCAGATCCGGGCCTGCGCCGCGAATTTTATTTTGGACGAGCTGCGAAAAGTAATAGAATAGGGATATGCTTGGAGTTTCGGAGCGGTTTCCGGCCCCGGCAGCGTAGTGGATCAGATGGAGGCAACAATGCGACGCAAATTCATTCTCAGGCTGGCCCTGATCGGGACGCTGGCCGGCTGCCTGGCCTGCAAGGGTAAGGAAACCTCCGCAGCGGCTCCCGCCGAAGTGTCCACCAATACCATTACCGCGGTCGTTAAGACCGAAAAGGCGCCGCCCGCCGGCTCCTACGTAAAAAGGCACAGCTACTTCAAGCTGCCCTCGGTAGCCGGGGGGGAAATAGACCTGGCCGATCACGCCGGCAAACCGGTGATGGTAATGTTCTTCACCGAAACCTGCCCGTACTGCCGCAAGGCCGCCCCGTACCTGGAGAAGATCTACCAGGCCTACAAACCGAAAATTACCGTGATAGGCGTCTGCATCCAGGACGATCCGCAGGCCCCGAAGAATTTCGCGGCCGACCTCGGCACCACTTTCCCCATGGTTTACGGCGGCAGGGACCTCTACCGCCAGTACAAGGCGCAGGGCGTGCCGTTCATCTACCTGCTGGACAAGGAACATGAACCTAAAAAGGTCTGGCCCGGCTTCACGGACTCTTTCTACCCGGAAATGACCGCGATCATAGATTCGCTGCTGGCAGCGAAATAGCCCGGCAAGGACGGATCAAGTGGGCATCAGCATAGAAAAGGGCTGCATACTGATCCACCGCGTCTTCGACGTCGGCGGGGAGATCTCGCTTACCCGGGCGGAACAGCTGCTGGCCGAGGCCGGGAAAAACCCCAGGCTCAAATTCTCCACGGACACCCGCAAAGCCATAATCATAAAGGAGTCTCCCCTCAAGACCGACCTGGGAGAGGGAATACTGGGCCTCCCTTCGGGCGGCGCCCCGGTGCACGTGTTCGCCCGGCTGTGGAACTACGGCGTTATTTCCATAACCCTCGAGATGCGGATCGCGCCGGGCACCGCCTGGGAGACACTAATCAAGACGGCCTCGGAACTGGAAGCTTCGGATGAAGTGGACCTGCTCGCTATCTCGCGCAAGAACGCGCTTAAGAAGCAGGTGATGCCAGCCATAGGCGCCCCGGCGGAGTGGGACATCTTCGAGGATTATATAACCTATATCATCGAGAAGGCCGACGGCCTGGAAAACCCGCGGGAATTCATAAAGAGGGCGGACGTTTCCGCGCTGATACTGGCCGAAGACAAGGAACGCCTCGGCGAGGAATCCAGGAACTTCATCCTCGACAGCGCGATACAGTATTCCAGCTCCGACCTGGCGATCATAGACTGGAACTCCGCCCTGCTGATAGAGCCGGACGGGCAGCGCGACGTGGCGGACGTGATAGAGTTCTCGCTGACGCACCTGCTCGAGTTCCGCTATTACGACGAGATGCTCAGCCGGAACCTCCAGGAACTCTACGACACGATGGAGACCAAGCAGGAGAGCGTGATACACATTTTTCGCAATTTCTACTCGGATATCGCTGAGGACGCCAGCCGCAAGTACATGGAATTCTCGGAATTCCTGGGCCGCGTCGAGAATTCGCTCAAGACCGTGGGCGACCCCTACCTGGCCGTGGCGTTCAGGGCCTCCGCCCTGGAGTTCCACTTCGACGACTGGCGCAACAGCATCTCCCGCAAGATGGAGACGCTGGCGCAGATCAGCCAGATACTCCACGGCGAGATCAACACCCGCCGCAGCCACTGGCTGGAAATAATAATCATCCTGCTTATCGCGGTGGAGATGATCCCGATGGCCGTGGACCTGTGGAAGTTCCTGCGCTGATCAGGGCAGGTTTTTAATGGCGGCCTGCACGGCCGCCTTCGCATTACCGCTCACGCCGCTGGCCGAGCGGTATTTTATTTTAATGAAATTCAGCGGCTTGCCGTTTAGCTTGATGCGGAAATCCAGGTGGGGGCCGCTGGACAGCCCGGTGCTTCCCACATAAGCGATCACGTCGCCCTGCCCGACCCGGCGGCCTTTTTTTATCCCCCGGGCATAGCGGGACAGGTGCCCGTACGTGGTCTCATAACCGGCCGCGTGACGCAGCACCACCAGGTTCCCGTTGCCGCCCTTCCAACCCGCGAAAGTCACCGTGCCGTCGGCCACCGCGGAAACGGGCGTGCCCTTCGGCGCGGCGTAATCTATGCCGTGGTGGGGACGGAAGTACTTGAGCACGGGGTGGTAGCGCCGGTTGCTGAAATAAGAGGAGATGCGGCGGTAATGCAGCGGCGCGCGCAGGAACATGCTGCGCAGGGAATCTCCTTTTTCGTCGTAATAATTCCCGGCGTGCCAGGCCGCCGTATTGCGGCCGGTCTCGGCGCCCTCGTACCGGGCGGCGGTTATGCGCTGCGAGACCAGGCGGCCGGACGGGTCCGAATCCTGCGTCCAGGCCAGCACCCAGCGGTCCCCGCCGCGGACCTCCGTCAGGAAATCCACCGACCAGGAAAAAATATCGGCGTAATCCAAAATGACGGCGGGGGGGACGCCTTCCGCGCTCATCGCTTCCCACAGCGAGGTTTTTATCACGCCCGAAGCCAGCTTGGAAGCGCTGCTGGTCCCCACGGGGAGGACCGCAAGCTGCAGCGCGCCGCCCGCCGCCGGGGAAATAAAATATTGTTTAAGGTCCTTCGTAATGGAAAGGGAAAGCATCTTTCCCCAGGTCGAGAAGGCCACGGTGTAGGTATCCTGCGGCCGCAGCCGGCGCGGGTCCAGCTTTCCCCGGAGCAGCGTTGAGATACGGTGCCTGGCGGAATTATCCAGGCCCTCCGCTTTAAGAACGGCGTCGAGGGTGCCGCGCACGCCGCCGGAGGAGACGCGCACGGGGCGCTGGTAGGGAACGGCTTTGGGGGAATAGCTCAGGTCCGCCAGCCAGAGGGCCGCGGAAAGCAGCGCGGCCGCGACCAGGGACGCGGTAAGGAAAAAAGGCCGTCTGCTTTCCGAGGGGCTGTACATGCGCGCGGTCAGCAGTAGAGGTATTCTTCCACCAGGTTCTTTATCTCTTCCTCTTTGCCGTAGAGGCGCTCGCTCAGGCTGCGGTCGTCGTAGGACCGCAGGCGCTTGATGACCCCGTCGATGACCTGCGGCGTGAACACGCCGCGGGCCTCGAATACGCCCCGGGCCTTTTCCAGCGCGTCGGCCGAGGCCCAGCACGAGGCGGGGAGCTTGGGAAGTTTGTCGATGATGCCGGCGTTATCCTTATGGTAGATGTTCTTGTCCACAAAATGCCTGTCGGCGAAAACCAGCGCGTCGGCGCGTTCGAAACCGCGGCGGGCCGCCACGCAGAGGCCCGCCATCAGGAAATGCAGGTTCGCGGAACCGTCGGCGGAGCGGAACTCCACGGTCTGGGTGGAGTCCACCTTGGGCGCGGCCGAACCGGGATTCGCGTCCTTCACCATGCCGGAAGCGTTCAGCCAGCCGAGCGGGATGCGGACCAGCGCGGAGCGGTTGCGGTAAGCCCAGCAGACGTTTATCGGGGCTTCCTGGTGCGGCACCAGCCTGAAATAGGAAGTGGGGACCGTGTTGCCGAAAGCCGTCATAGGGGCTGCCTGCTCCAGGAACCCGGCGATCAGCTTGCGCGCGGGAGCGGAAAGGCCGCCCTTGTCTATCATGGCGTTCCTGCCGTTCTTCATCAGGCAGGTATGCACGTGCAGGCCCGACCCGGCGTGCCCGATGGAGATCTTGGGCGCGAAGGAGATGACCACGCCGTATTTGTGGCCTATGCCGGAAAGCATCCACTTGGCCACCGCCAGCTGGTCCGCGGCTTCGGAAGCCGGCACCGGCAGGAATTCTATTTCCTGCTGCGCCATCTCGGAATCCTCGGCGCGGATGAAGCCGACCTCGGAATGGCCGTATTTTATCCGGCCGCCCGCCTCGGCTATGGCCGCCATGGCTTCGGCGCGCAGGCCTTCCCATTTAGAGAACGGGTAGGACTCATGGTAGCCCTTCTGCGTGGCGGTGGGGTAAAGCAGGTTCTTGGGAGAGATCACATAATATTCAAGTTCGCCCATCGCGTGGAAATCAAAGCCGGAGATTTTTTTAAATTCCTCTTCAGACCGGCGCAGCACCTCGGCCGGAGCGCCGGCGAAAGGTTTGCCGTCAGCGGTATAAAAAGAGCAGAGGATGTCGATGGCCGGGACCTGGGAAAAAGGATTGACGAAGGCCGTGCGGTAGCGGGGCATCACGTAAAGGTCGCTGGAGGCCGCGTCTATGCTCTTGAATAAGCTGGAGCCGTCCACGCGCTCGCCGGCGGACAGGATGCGGTCCAGATATTTCTCGTCGTTAATGATAAAATTCAGCGTTTTCAGTCGGCCGTCTCCGGCGGCGTAGCGGAAATTAACCATTTTGATGTCGTTCGCCTTGATGTACTTGACCAGGTCGGCGCGGTTGAAATCGCGGGGCTCCTTGTTCAGGAAGGCGGCTATCTTGTTGGCGTATATCCGTTTGCGGTTCATAATTTTCTGCTCCATCGTCAACTTTAAAGGTAATGATCCAGTGCTATTAATAATAACAAATTAAGCCGGCTTTTTTAATCCGGAGGCCGGCCCGGCAAATTGAAAGCGCACGGTTTTTTTGATAACCTTTACACAGTAGGCTAATATTGCTGTCAAGCAAGGGGATAAAGGGATGAAACTTTTTGCCGCGTTCTTATGCGTTCTTTCTGCTGTCGCTCCCGCGGCAGCCCAGTCCGAATTCCACGCGTCCAACGAACTGTCGTTCTCCCAGAACGACGTGGACGGCCCCGGCGGCGCGGCCTCGTCGCTGAGCCGCGGCTTCAACTACCTGGAAGTGCTGAACCTTTACGGCAGCGGCGCGAAAGGGGCCTGGAACTATAACTATACCGTCGGCGCCAAGGCCACCGACGACGACCGCAACGACGTCAAACGCGTTTCCCTCTCCGGCCTGCAGGGCCGCGCCACCAACAACACCCACACCGTCGCCGTTGGCGACGTGTTCGAATCGTTTTCCCAGTACGCGCTGGGAACCTCGCTGAAAGGCGGCTCTTACCGCTTCCTCAAGGAAGGGGCGAAGCTGCCCGAGGTCACCGCGGTATTCGGCTGGGCGTACCCGCGCTGGGAGTCCGTCTGGAAAGACCCGGCTGCCCGCACGGTGACCCGCAGGGGTGCCGGCCTGCGCGTAAAGCAGGACCTCGGCTCCGACCTCTGGGCCGGCCTCAGCGCCGTCTCGGCCAGGGACACGGGCCGGCTGGCGGCCTCGGATCCCCTTTACGACGCGAAGAACTACACCTTCGACTTCAACTACGTTCCCATGCCCGGGCTGACCATGTCCGGGGAACAGTCCCTTTCCGACAGCGACCTGTCCCCTTCGGCCGGGGCGGCCGGCTCAACCTACAGGAGCGGCGCCACCCGCGTAGAACTGGTCGGCGACGCCGACCCCAGCCGGGTATCGTTGGAATACGAGAACGTCGGGACGGACTTCTATTCGGCGCTCGGGGCCGCTACGCCCGACCGCAGGAAATTCAAGACCAAGTGGCGCTACAAATACACCAAGCAGGTCACCTTCACCTCGGGCCTGCTCTGGTACCGCAACAACCTCGACGGGAACAAGACGGCGGGCACCACGCGCAACTGGAAGCCCGAGCTCTCGGCCGCTATAAAGAAGCCTTTCGCCTCCCGGCCGGATTCTTTCGCGGACCTCTCCTATAAATTCGACCGCAAATACGGCGGCGGCACCAGCGCCTTCGACCACTACCTCAACCTGAACTACAGGGACCGCTTCGCCGGCCTGGACTCGGACTCCAACCTGGGCTACACGATGTACAATACGAAGACGGGCGTGCGCGACGCCAACGAGGTAAACTTCAACACCGCGCTCAACTCCCGCCATGAGACGGGAGCCCTGGTCCTGAAACCCTCGGTTAATCTCGGCACCTGGTATTCCAAGGACGAACTGGCAGACGAGACCGACAAGCTTTATGAATATTCTCTCGGCCTGGGCGTTGACGCGCCCGAAGTCAAGCTGACCGGCGACCTGCGCTTCGGCCAGAACATCCTTCAGAAATCCGCGGTCAACACCGATAACTCCGCCAAGTTCTTCGCTTCGCTCGGCGCCTACTGGCGCCCGAAGCTGCTGGCGAAGTTCAACGACTCCACGCTGTTCCTGCGCGCCGGGTTCAACGACTACGCCTTCTCCACCGCTTCCCGCAACTTCCGTGAGAAGAGCGTAACCGCGGGCCTGAACGTGTCGTTCTAAGCTTTTTAACTTTAGGGAGATAAATCATGAAAAAAATAATCCTGATCCTTACCGCGGTGCTGGCACTGGCCGGCGCCGCCGACGCCAAGTGGTGGATCTTCGGCAAGTCCAAGGACGAAGTGGGGCTTAAGTACCTCTACATCAACCGCCTCTCGGCGGACGAGACCGGCCCCAAGTTCAAGATCTTCCGGGAAACGCTCGGGAGCGACGGGCTGGTTAAAATTACCGGCAGGGCCTCCACGGGCAAAAGCGCCGTAGGCTCCGTACGGATCAGCCTCGACAACAAGGGTACCTGGTCCGACGTAAAGTTCGCGGACAACGGGACCTTCGAATACGCCTTCAAGCCGGAAACGGGCAGAACTTACGCGATGCTGCTGGAGATTACGGACACTGCCGGCAAGACCAACAAGGTGGAGGAGACCCGCAAGGAGCTGACCCTTTCAGAAGAGAGCGTGCAGGCCAAGGTCAAAGAGACCCTGGACGCCATGTTCGACGCCTACAGCAAGGAGAACCTCGCCCGGTTCATGGGCTACGTCGGGGAGAACTTCGCCGGGGACAAGGCCATCCTGGAACGCGCCGTGAAGCGCGATTTCGACGCCCTGAGCAACATCTCACTGCGCTATACGCTCAACAACGTGGCGTCCGGAGCGCAGGGCCGCATTTTCGTTTCGGTAACCTACAATCGCATGGTCTTCGTGAACAAGACCGGTGCCAGCACCCAGGATACCGGCTCGACCGAGTTCGTCTTCGACTCCAACGAAGGGAAGCTCTCCCTTTACAGCATGAAACAGCCGCTGATGTTCGGCCTGTCCGATGCCGAGAACGTGGCCACCGGCGTGGTGCAGGGCAACACCTCGGCCGCGCTGGTACTGGACGACAGCGGCAACATCGGCGACGGCGGCACGCTGGTAACCATCAACTGCGCCGCCGGCACGTGGCCAAAATACACTTTTGCCTCGGGCGCGAAGACCTGCAGCGCCGGGGGAGGCGGGGCGGACATCTGGTTCTACGACGAGACAATTCCTTACCTGATGGGTTTTTCCGCGAATGAGCGGACTTTCATGGATACGCTCGCCGCGCTGTCAGGCGGCGAAGTAAAGGACCCGGCCGGCTACGCCGCCGTCGGAGTAGTGAGCGATTCCGGGGCGGGCTATTCCTACTGTTTCCAACTGACCCCGGACTTCTACTGCGTTGAGATGGTTTCGGCGAAACCGACCTCGACCAGCGAGAACGTAAGTTTCAAGGTCAAAAAGTATTAAGCTGCATGAAAGGGGCCGGGAACGGCCCCTTTTTATTTGCGGGGGATCTTATGAAGAAAATATTTTCGTTAGCGCTCTGCTCACTTTTTATCGCGGGCCCGGTGCCGGCCTCCGCAGGCAACGCGCTGACCGACTGCATACTGGAGGTGCTGCAGGAGCGCCTCGAAAAGACGATAGACAAGGATTTCAAGGATACCGAATACTGGAAGGACCTGCTGACCAACGTGGCCAACGGCACCCCGGAAGCGGTGGTGCAGCAGATAATGGAAGATTACGACCCGAAGTCCGTAGGCAAGGACATAGGCATGAAGCTGCTGGAGCGCCTGGTGCCGGAAGCCGCCGGGCCCATCGGCCTGCTGCTGCTGGCTAACGACGCCGTGTACGCCTACACCGAATATATGCTGACCTTCTACAAGGACCTGCATTTCCAGTATTTCACGGAAGAAGTGCTGAAGCCCTCCAAAACGACCAGGGAGCTGAGGGCGAACTACAACAAATTCATCTCCGAGTTCGTGGACGGGGGAGGCAGCGACCGCGCCGTAAAATACGACGACCGCAAAGCGGAGGAGGAGAAGTTCCATAACGCTTTCCTCCAGGCCTTCCGCCTGCTGTACAGAGCCGAGCAGGCCGCCGCCAACAGGGCGAACGCGCAAAAGCTGGTAGTTAAAAAGTTCAAGATCATGCGGGCGCAGGCCAAAGGCGACGTCGAGGTGGCGCAGGCCAACCTGGAAGCCGCCGGACAGCAGGCCAGCCCGGCAAATGTGCGGCGCTTCGTAAAGGACGCCGATTACGCCGCCGCCGTGAGGGAGGCCGCGCGGAAAGCCGGCCAGAAGCCGGCCGCGGAAAAGAAGAAAGAACCCGAGGCGGTAAAACCCGGGGCAGCGAAACCCGACGCCGGCAATAGCGCCGTGAAACCTGCTACTCCCGCGCAGGACAAGCCCGCCGAAAAAAAGGAAACCAAGGTCACCGTCCAGGTGCTTGCGCAGCCGGGCAGCGGTCCCCTTGGCAATTCCCTGCGCCTGCTCAACGCCGGGCGGGAAGAGGAAGGCAAGACCCCGCCGGATTTCTCCGCGTACTCCTCGGCGCTGGCCGACGCGTCGAATAAGCTGGTTTTCGGCGATATGGCCGCCTCCGTCTACCGCGAAATGGAACAGAATATTTCCATCGGCGCGGAAGCGGGCTACGCCAATTGCCAGAAAGATGGCAACGGCGATCCCTGCTGGCAGGCCTATAAACGCTTCCAGGCCGACCAGATACAGGTGAAGGAGAACCTGAAGGGCCTTGGCGAAAAGCTGTCCGCGGAACTCGAAACGATGCGCAAGCAGATGACGGCCGCGCCGAAGCCTTCGGACAAACTGGGCGAGATGTTCAAAACCCTGGGAGAGAAGATGGGCCGCGCCGACAAGGACAACAGCTGCAACCTGAACTTGTCCCTGATCGATGTTAAGAAGGCGGCGGAACGGATAAACGAATGCAAAGCCCGCATAGGCTACCTGGCCTCGCTCATAACGGAAGTGGAGGCGAAGACGAAAGAATTCCAGGATTTCGCCGCGAGCTACGACCAGAAACTGGCCGCCGATTACGCGGCCTACGCCGACAAGCTGGCGTCCAACTACAACCTGGCCGAATACGCCGGGGCCGGGCTGGATTCCAACCTGCTCCAGAACCTCTCAGGGGCAAGCGCGCGGGCGCAGCAGGCCGCGGAAGCGGATACCAGCGTTATCGGGGGCGGACGCATAGTAAACCTGCGCCGCGCGATCTCCGACAACACGGCGCGGAGCCGCGAGGCCCAGGGCCAGCTGGAGTTGAACAATGCCTTCATCGCGCTGGCGGCGCCGCTGGCCGCCCAGGCCGAGAGCCAGTTCAAGGCACAGTCCAAAGACGGAAAAGCGGTAGATCTTGAAACTTTCGACGGGCAGTTCTATTACACCAACGTCGCAAATTTCCATAGCCTTTTCACGAGCTTTTTCAGCGGCGCCCTGACGCTGCTGTCGCCAAAGATAAGCGGCGGGGACCCGCGCGAGACCATGCCTTACAAGCAGGGGAGCATCCGGGTCTGGGACGCGGAGAAGTATCCCTTCTACGAGACCGTGGCGACGCATGAATCGATCCTGAAGGATTTTTCTGAAAGGGTGGCCGCCCTGAAGGAGCTTGGCCTGGAGGCCCGCCTGAAGACCCTGCAGGACATACTCAAGAAGGTCACCCCGGCGGCCGACAAGATCAGGGAGATGACCGCCGACGCCGGCGCGCTGATGAAGGTCTTCAACCGTGCCGGGGCCGTGGCTAAAAAGCTGGAGGCCTATGTCCGCCCGGCGCAGCTGATAATGCTTTTTTACGGTACGGAATACACGCTGTCCGCCGAAGTTATGCAGCAGACGCTGGACACCTACGCCAAAGAGGTAGAGGAGATAAAGGCGACGGAGCAGAACAGCGTGGAGATCTTCAAGCGCTACATGGCCGCGCCGGTGCTAATGGAGAGGGAGCCGGAAGACCTGCTCAACGCCCGCACCGCGCTGAACTGCAAGAAGTGGAAGTGTTCCGCCACGGTCTGGCAGGCCTACCGGACGCTGACCGACGCCCAGGACAAGCTGTCGGCGGAAAAGTTCCAGCTGGCCAGTCCCGTCGGCTCGCTGGCCGTTAACGGCAAAGGCGTCGCCCAGCAGGCCTCCTACTCGTACGAGTGGAGCGACGCCGACCTCGCCGGCGGCGAGATGAAGATCACCGGCACCCTCCAGCCCGCGGCCGTCGGGCAGCTGGCCTCGCTGAAGCTTTCGCTGGACTGTAAGGCCTTCGACATAGACCTGCCGCCGGGGCCGCAGTTCAGCTACTCGTTCCGGCCCAGGTCCGGCCAGCGCTACTGCATAAAGGTGCAGCCTGTCATGGCCGGCGGTAAGCCGGCTATGGCCTGGCCCGCCGCGGACGACTACTTCACCATCGACTACATGGCCGGCAACCGCGACGAGGTGAAGGCCTTCTACGACAGGTTCAAGGCCGCCTACGAGGGCCGCAACGCCTCGCAGGTGATGGCGCTGGTCTCGGGCGACTGGACGGCCGGGGACGGCACGGAGCTGTCCGACCTCGAAGAGAACCTGCGCAACAACTTCCGGCTCTATGACGAGATAAAGTACGACATCTCCGGCCTGAACGTCTCCAAAGGCAGCCGGGGCTGGCAGGCCTGTTACGATGTAGCCATCACCAGCCGCATCTTCAAGCGCAGCCTCAAGCACGAGGAAAAATCGAAAGTATGCGAGGACTTGGGTGAGGAGGGGGGCAAACTGAAGCTGCTGCGCACCTCCTCCGGCAGCTACTGGTACGTGAAATAACGGCTGTAAAACAAGCGCTTTTATCGCGAAAGCCCCCCGGAAGCGGGGGGCTTTTCGTTGACTAGTATGGAAGGTAATTAATATAATAAAGCAACTACAGGAAATATACTAAAGTCAAAGAGAGATAAAACAATGGCATTAACCAAGAACAAAATCAGAGAAACCGCGGAGAAATTCTCCCCTAAACCCAACGATACCGGCTCGACTTCGGTACAGGTAGCCCTGCTCACCGAGCGGATCCAGTACCTTGCCAAGCACCAGACCACCAATCCCAAGGACCACGCCTCGCAGCGCGGCCTTGTCTCGCTCGTTTCACAGCGCAAAAGCCTTCTTACCTACCTGGAACGCAACAACCGGGAAGAGTACAAGAAGGTCATCAAAGCATTAGGCTTAAGGAAATAACAAATGACAAATTACCCGAAACCGCTCCGCCTGGAAGAACAGGTGGGGGATAAGTCCATTTCGTTCGAGACCGGGGCCATCGCCAAGCAGTCCGGCGGCGCCGTGATCATCCGCATCGGGGACACCATGGTGCTCTCCACCGCGGTGCAGGCCAACAAGCCCAAGGATACCCCGCCCCAGTTCGTGCCGCTCAGCTGCGACTACAAAGAGCGCACCTACGCGGCCGGCAAGATCCCCGGCGGCTTCTTCAAACGCGAGGGCAAAGCCCGCGAGAAAGAAGTGCTCGCTTCCCGCCTGACGGACCGCGCCGTGCGCCCCCTGTTCCCGGATTATTTCAACACCGAGACGCAGGTGGTCAACATGGTGATGTCCTACGACGGCATCAACGACGCCGACGTGGTGTCCATCAACTCGGCCTCCGCGGCCCTGATGATCTCCGACATCCCGTGGAACGGCCCCGTGTCCGCCGTGCGCATCGGCAAGCTCGACGGCAAGTTCATCATGAACCCCAC
>Ga0154587_168_pt1 | contig 15543 bp, 12 predicted proteins | sample RifGroF2_FD_116016 | JGI IMG/M metagenome (GOLD analysis project Ga0154587, IMG submission 116016) | Elusimicrobia bacterium GWF2_62_30 | reverse complement strand
CCCCGAAGCGTACCTCGTAGGCGGGGCCGTCAGGGACGCCGTCCTCAAACGCGCTTTCAAAGATATAGACCTGGCCGTACCGCCCTCCGCCGATTTCCGGCAGAAGACGGCGAAGCTCGCCCGCGCCCTTGACGCCTCCTGCTTCCCGCTCGACGAAGAGAACGACGTCTGGCGCCTTACGGCGCGCAAGACCCCGGTTTTCCAGCTCGACATCGCCCCGTTCCAGGGCGGCACGCTGGACGCGGACCTGAGGCGCCGGGATTTCACAATAAACGCCATGGCCCTGCGGCTGCAGAAAACAACGCCGCTGCGCGCCGGCCGCGCCGGGGATTTCACCCTGCGCCCCGATAAGAAGGCCCTGGTAGATCCCTGCGGCGGGCTCAGGGACGCGGCCGCGGGCCGGCTGGTCCCCGCCTCACCCCGGGCTTTCCGCGAAGACCCGCTGCGCCTGCTGCGCGCCTTCCGCATAGCCTCGGCCCTGGATTTCGCCCTGCCGCCGGGGCTGCTCAAAGAGATCAAGGCCCAGGCAAAACTTATAAGTTCTCCGTCGCCCGAACGCGTACGCGAGGAGCTGCTGCGCCTTTTCGAAAGCCCGCGTTCGCACGAATGGCTGGCCCTGATGCACAAGGCCGGGCTGCTCTGCGCCGTCTTCCCCGAACTGGCCGCGCAGGAAAAATGCGCCGTGGTCTACTACGGCAAGGGCGGCGTGCTCAAGCACACCCTCTGCGTGGTGGAGCGCCTGGACCACCTGTTCACGGAGTTCAAGGCCTATTTCCCCGACCATAAAAAGATAAGCTCGCTGCTGCCGGACCCGCGGGTGATGAAGTTCGCCGCGCTGCTGCACGACGTGGCCAAGCCGCCCAAGGCCGGCATGATAAAAGGCCGCCTGCGCTTCTTCGGCCACGAGGAATACGGCGCCGTGATGACCGAAAAGATAATGGAGCGCCTGCGCTTCTCCCGCGAGGACATCCGCGTGGTAACGAAAATAATCGGCACCCACCTGCGGCCGGGCAACCTCGCCGCCAACGACCACATCTCCGACCGCGCCATGTTCCGGTTCTTCCGGACCATGGGCAAGGACACCGTGCCGCTGCTGGTCCTTTCCTGGGCCGATCATTCCAGCTACATCACCGCCGCGATGCTCAAGAAGATCCGCGCCAAGCTCCAGCTGCCGCCCTTCCCGATGCCGGCCGGGCTGCCCTACAACTCTCCCAAGAAGACCCTGCGCTTCATGCAGACCCTGCACCAGCTCATGAAGGTCTACCTCAAAAAGAGCCTGAAGCTGCAAGCCACGCGCCTGGTGGACGGCAACGACGTGCTCAAATCCCTGAAAATACCGGAAGGCCCGAGGGTGGGGGAAATACTGGAGAAAGTGCAGATGCTCCAGTTCGAGGGCAAGGTAAAGAACCGCGAACAGGCCCTGAAAGCCGTAAAAGGCATGCGCTGACCAGCATTATGTTAACCAGTGTCAGGCACCAGTGCCTGACACCACCTAGGTCTTTAGGCCCACTTCGAGGTGGGTCTTTTACTTTTAATAAGGAAGTCCGTAGGCCCGGGTTCCAGGACCCGGCAGGAGTTATAATTTATACAGGTCAAGGAGACAGGTTTATGAAAATCAAAATACCGCTTTCAGCCGCCCTGGTTATAATCTCCGGGATAAGCATGGCTTTTGCCGCCGGGCCGGTCAAGACCATGGTCGTGAAACAGAACCCTGTCCCCCAGGCCGCCGAAGATCCCGGCAAGAACGTAAAGAACATACTTTTCAAGCTCGTCCGCCAGGACGAGTATCTCGATGAAGCCCTCGAGAGGCTGGACTCCCGCAAGCCCCTGAGCGGGCATGAGATCTCAGCCCTGGGCCTGAACCTCAAACTGGTAGCCACCAGCCTGGGCGAGGTGTCCGCCCTCAACAAGACCGAGTTCTCCAATATCCGCCCCGACACGAACCTGGCCAGCTATACCAACGCCATCTTCAGCTACAGCCGCAAAGTGGACCGCAAGGCCGCCAAGATAACCACGCTGGTGGCGCAGCTGTCCGCCGGCAATAAAAAAGCCTCCATGCGCGACGCCGTTTCCTCGAAGAAAGGCAAGAAGGGCGGCAAAAAGCTGACGCAGCTGCTGGCCGAGCAGAAAGCCATGGCGGCGCTCGCTTCCGACGCGAAAAAGTTGCGCGGCGCGTCCCGCGACCTCAGCGCCACCAGCAAGTGGCTGTACATAGCTTCGAAGTAAGGAACGGGAATTGATCACCCGCCGATCCGCTTTAAAAAGAGGCGCCTGGAAATCCCCCGCAGACTGCGGGGGATTTTTTTTGTAAAATTAAAAGATGAAAGACCCTCTTGAAGCCACAACTTTGCAGATACTCAAAGCGATCGGGGAGGACCCGCACAGGGAAGGGCTGAAAAAAACCCCGCTGCGCGTGGCCAGGGCCTGGCGCGAAATAACCTCCGGTTATTCGGCGGACCTCGACAAGATCTTCAACGGGGCTTTCTTCAAAGCTTATTCCCGCGAGATGGTCATAGTGAAAGATATCTCTTTCTATTCCTTATGCGAGCACCACATGCTGCCGTTCTTCGGCAAAGCGCACGTGGCGTATATCCCGGGCAGGCATATAGTGGGACTTTCCAAGATCCCGCGCCTGGTGGAGACTTTCGCGCGCCGCCTGCAGGTGCAGGAGCGGCTGACGGCGCAGGTAGCCGAGACGCTGTTCAAAAAGCTGAAGCCCCGCGGAGTGGGAGTGGTGATAGAGGCGCAGCACCTCTGCGTGAACATGCGGGGGGTAAAGAACGAGACCGCTTTTGCCGTCACCAGCTCCATGCTGGGCATGTTCCAGACCGACAGCCGCGTCAGGGCCGAATTCCTTAACCTGGTGAAGCCTTAATATTAATATTGAAAAGTAATTGCCTTTTAAGTAGAATTTACGGGTAATACATTAGTACCGATCTCTGAAGGGCAGTGCGGGCGTAGTTCAATGGTAGAACGAGAGCTTCCCAAGCTTTAGACGTGGGTTCGATTCCCATCGCCCGCTCCAATTTTTGCAATGGGGTAAAACCTGTTGTTCAGGTATAAGGATCAGCTTCAGGAACGTGGTTCCGGGCGATGGGAATCCTTCCTTATAGGGAAGCTCGCTAACGCTCGCGTGTCGCCCGCTCAAGAGTTTATTCAGGTGGAGTTCCTTATTTAGCTCGCGACGCTCGCTTGAAGAATACGATGGAGTTCCTTATTTAGCTCGCTGACGCTCGCTTTACAATCTTGATAACTGCAGCGCATAGTGCGACAGATTTACTGATGAGAAAATCGAAGACTTTCTGGGCGGTTGCGGCTCTCCTGAGCCTGTGCTTGCTGCTCTTTTCCGGGTATTCCCTTTACGGCCGCATCTCCCTTTATCTCTCCGGCGACACCCTCGACATAAGCTCGGTCGCGCACACCCCGCCGCCGGTACCCCGGTCGGAAGACGAGGAAGAAGCCCCCAAAGAGGCCGCCGCCGCCCCTGAACAGGCCGAAGCTAAAAAAACCGAGCCGGAAAAGAACAAGGCCTTAAAGACCCCGTTCGAATACAAGGACTCAAAAGCCAAGACCGTCTACCTGTCCGGCAGCTTCACCGCCTGGAAAGACGTAAGGATGACGAAAAAGGAAGGCGTCTGGAAGGCTGAGGTCTATATCCTGCCCGGCACCTACCCCTACCATTTTACGGTCGACGGCGTGAAGAAACTGGACGCTTCCAAGCCGAAGGCTCCTACGGGAGACTCCCTGATAGTGGTTGCGGACGTCCGCTAACGCGGCCGCCTGGCGGACCGGGGGGGAAAGAAGAGTTAAAAATTAGTTAACATTCCTGTAACAGGCTGATGCTAAACTATCACGGGCTATAATATGAATTTCAGAAAGGTGCTCTCCTTATTTCTGCTGGCGCTGGCATACTTAACGCCGGGCGCTTCCGCGCTGCAGTTGAGCACCGCCCGCCATTCCAACACCATTACCCTTCTGCCTGACGGGAATTTCCTGGTGGTAGGCGGCAGGAACGACTCCGGCACCACCATAGGGACCGCGGAGATCTATTATACCTCCGCAGCCACTTCATTCCCTATTTCCCCGATAACGGCCCGCTCCTCCCACACGGCCACGCTCCTGGGCAACGGCAAAGTACTGGTGGCGGGGGGCTTCAACAACAGCGGCACGGCTCTGGACGACGCTTACCTTTACAACAACCAGAGCAAGTCCTGGGAAGGCCCTATAAGCATGTCCTTGGGCGGCCGCGCGGCGCATACAGCCAACCTCGTCAACAAAGGCCCTTTTGCCGGGGACGCACTTCTCTGCGGCGGCTACACCGACGCTCCCGCCGTTACCGCTACCTGCGAGAGGTTTAACCGGAACAGCGGCGCGCTCGGCGCATTCGAGTCCGCAGGCGTGGCCTCCCTGGTTACCGCCAGGATGAACCACGCGGCCGCGGCGCTTAAAACCGGGAATATTTTCGTCTCGGGGGGAATAAACTCCTCGGGCGACTACCTGCCCGCCAACGAAATTTACGATGTGGAGAACAACAACTGGACCCCCGTCACCGCCCTGCTGGACGGCAGGGCCTATCATACCATAACCACTTTGAACACCGGCAATGTGATGATAGCCGGCGGCTTCAACGGCTTGAATAAGTACCAGATGGATACCAACGAAAGCTGGTATTACAAAAACAGATTAGACCCGGGAGTTATCTACCAGGACGCTGGCAGCCACGGCTACCTGGGCAGCGCGGAACTTTTCGACCCTAACGGCGGCCGGGTGCCGATAAACGGCGCATCTTATGCCGTAATGCCCTACCGCACCAGCTATCACGCCTCGGCCCTGGCCGCGTCGGGCCGTGCCGCCTTTGACGGCGGCAGGGGCAACTTTATCCCCACATTTTTCACCGCTCAGCCGCTGTGCGGCCCGGGCTCGAACCTGGTTATGACTCCCACGGGCGAAACGACCGCGAACGTGCTGCCCGCCAGTACGATAAACCTGCCGATGGAAATAGAACTGGCGAGGCCGGTATCTGGACGCGTGGTGTCCGGGGACATCTTCTTCTCGGGCCCGCCCGCCGGCTCCGACGCTTCTTTCAGCCTCGAAGGCTTCTCTGCCCTCCTCTCTTCGGGCGTCGCCAGGCTCGACGGCGATCCCATAGGCCGTGTCACGAACGACTCCTTAGTAGCAGGGCAGTATGATTATGACACGACCCTCCGGGAGCCGGTGGGCACGGCGGTATTCACTCCTGCCGACGTGACGGACGACAGTCCCACCCTTTTTGCTACGGCGGGCACGATAACCCTCACTCCCGCTACCATCCCGGTGGAATCCAGCGGGACTTTTGCCGCCGGTTACATCTGGCTGAGGGTCAGAATAGAGGTGAACAAGGCGTTCGCCACCGGGAGCCTGGCGGGCAGGGCCAGCCTGTCAGCCGGGACCATTACCGCCGATGACGGAGGGTACTCAATATTGCTGACCAGCGGGTCGGGCGTTATTCCGACGCCGGGATATCCCATGGTTGTAGGCAGCGACGGCACGCTGACGCAGTGGATCAGATTCGACAATACCGTTAGAGGAGAGATCACCAATTCCAGCGATACGAACATCACCTCCTCCGACGTTAAATTCGCCAAAGACCTGGTGGAAGGCTTAGCCCTCACTATCTATTTCACCTCCACTTACGCCTCTCTTTACAGCGACAACGCCGGCGCGGCTTATATCGTGGATACTTCCAGCTTCGTAGTGCGCGACATGATCTTCTCCACTAACCTGGGGTTCCAGTCGAGTACCTTCACCTGGCTGGCCTCTACAAACCCCTACGACGGGGCGTGGCCGGTGTTCAACCACACCTATTCCATAACCCCGACCGGTGACGAATTCCTGGCGGGCGGAGAGAACTGCGAAGAAACCCCGGACACCGACTGCAGAAGGCTGAACCCGATTTTCAAGCCCTCGACGGCGATACAAACCATTGTAACGATACCGGACCCCGGCAACGATGGCGGCTGGACCCTGGAAACGCCGATGAACGAGAGCCGCGCCTATCACACCAGCACCCTTTTAACGGACAGCTCCATACTTACCTGCGGCGGTTCCGACGGAATTACCGCGTCCGACACCTGCGAGCTGCAGGACCCGATAACGCGCAAATGGGAATACGTCGGCTCCATGAATTCAAAGCGCGCGCGCCACACCGCCACCCTTCTTCCCAACGGCACTGTCCTGCTTACGGGGGGCAGCACCGGCACGGGAACGGCCGCCGTGGATACGGCGGAGATCTATTACCCGGCCACCAAGCGGTGCGTGTCCACCCAGAGCATGTCTGATCCGCGCCTGAACCATACCGCAACGCTGCTCCCGGACGGTAACGTACTTATAGCGGGCGGTTCCTCCATAAGCACGTATTCGGCCACGGCCGAGTTGTTCATAACCACCTCCACAAGCTGGGAGCCGGCCGGCAACATGACCACAGGACGGGCCCAGCACACAGCCACACTGCGCAAGGACGGCAGGGTATTGTTGATCGGCGGCGTGGGCATAGACGGCACGGCGCTGCGCACGACGCGCGTGTATACGCCCTCCTCAAGAGCCTGGGCCGCAGGGACCTCGCTTCCCGCGGGAGAAGGCCGCTATTCGCATACCGCGACGCTTTTAAAGGACGGTCGTGTCCTGGTTTCCGGAGGCAGCTCCGGCTTCGGCGCCACCAACAGGCTGGGGCTGTACAGCACGGCCGGCGCCTGGACCATGATCGACGCGGTCGACGCTGATGACAACCCTATTTTAGAACGCGCCAACCACAGGGCCACCCTGCTTACCACGGGCAAGGTGCTGCTGACCGGCGGCGAAACGGCCGGCGGGACGCACAAAAAGGCTGAAATAATCTGCACGGATATAGATGTGGCGGCCTCTTACGGAGAAACCCTCAGCCGGGCCAACCATACGGCCGTGCTCGACCTGAACGGCTACGTGCACGTGATGGGCGGCTGGGACGGGACGCAATATCTCAACACGGTCCAGAAAGTCTACCAAGCCGCTTTCCCGGATGAACAGGGTATGAGCCCGCGGGTAAGGAACCCGCGTATTTCCACAACCACAGTGGTAGACTACCTCAACAGGGGCCAGCTCATGACCCTTATAAGCGATACCAGTAATTTCCACGGCGTGACGGAAGCGGCCGGCGGCGGCCCGGGCTCCGCCAATTCTTCCCATCACAACCCGCGCATCTATTTACAGGCCATTGACGCCCCCAGCGGTTTCCTTATAGATATGTCCACGGCCATATACAACAGCTTCACTCCCGGCGCCAATACCGCCTGGGAGAACACCCTCTCTTCCATCACCGTCCAACTGCCGGCCGGGGACAATGAACTGCCCTGGGGCTACTACTTCGCCAGGGACGCCGCCAACGGCCAGTATTCCAACGGCCGCGTAGTACAGGTGACCATTCCCCGCCCGGAGGGCTATGTCACGGCCCCGACCACCACGGGCGTCTACTACAGTTCCATTACCTGGTCCTGGACCAACGCAGGCGACCCCAACCTTACCGGCACCGTGAACGGCTACAACGTTTTCGCCGCCAGCAACAGCGTTTTCCTCGGCACCGCGGCCTACGCGGGCACCGGCACCTTCGCCCAGACCGGCCTGGGCTCCAACAGCGAAGTCTCCATAAAGGTAGGCGGCTACAATCTCGGCGGCAGCGGGAACCTGATGCATTCAGACACTTATTACACGCTGCCCTCCCAACCCACGGACGTTACGGTCACCGAAGCCGGGTTCGACCATGTGAACCTCACCTGGAACCCTAACGGCAATTCCGACATCACGGTCTACGAGGTCTCCGTGTCTTCCGGCGTAGATTTCACCAACCCTGACGCCATCGAAACCTATTATCCCTTCGAAAGCAACCTGACCAGCACGGCCGCCGTCATTAACGACCGGCTGCCCAATGTCAGGTATTATTTCCGGGTACGGGCCACCAACGGGAGGTGGCCGAACGTCCCTAACGTCATAAGCGCATACAACACGCCCCATCCGTCCACTGTCACCGTGTCCAGCGTGGATAACTTGCTGGGCTCCGCCGCGGGCGACGATTCCATAAACTGGGGCTGGGAAGAATCCGCCGGAGCGGACTTCTATAACGTCTACGCCATAGGAGCCTCTACCGCCAACCTAATCTGGCTGGATTCGACCACCGTCAATTCATATATACAGTACAAGGACTCCGGCGGCCTGTTCCTGCATCCCAACGAACCTTACCGGATCTCGGTCGAAGCCGCCAAGAACGATATAGGCTACGGCGAGGCCAAAGGCCCGATGTCCTACTCCCAGCCCGTCCACACGCTGGCCAGGATCCCGTCCCTCGGCCTGACGCCGCTCAGCGTCACTACCACCACCCTGACGGCCGGCTGGATCCTTAACGGCAATTCCTCCTTCACGGTCTACAACATTGACCTGGCTTCCGACAGCGGTTTCACGGATCTGGTCTCCAGCTCGGTGGTCACTTCTTCCGTCACCTTCAAGGACCTGACCCCGAACAAGCTCTATTACGTGCGCTTGACGGTAAGGAACCAGGACGCCTATCCTGAAGCCGGCCTCCAACTGTCCCTTGGTTCGAAATACACCAAGGCCGCGTCGCCCAAGAGCGTTTCCGTGCCCGTGATTTCCATGTCGGGGATCACTCTTACCTGGAACGCCAACAACAACTCCGCCGCCACTATCTACCAGATACGCGGCAGCACGCATCCTCCCATAATCTCACCCCCGCAGACCTCATTCGAGCAGGGCTTCTCCACCCACGTTACGTTCGGGGAAGCCTACACAGGGACTTCCAAGGAAATAAACGGCCTGCTGACTTCCACCACCTATTATTTCGACGTCACCGCGCGCAACGGCGAGGGCGTGGTCACGGGCCCATCACAGACAAGTCCCGCGGAAACCTATACCCTGGCGGGGCCGGACAGCGCGCCTGCAGGCTCCGTAGCCGGCACCAGCGACCCTTCCCGGACCAGCACGATAACCGGCACCCTTCCCAACGGCAGGATAGTGACGCTGTCCGTACCGGCGGACGCGTTCCCGACCACCACCGCGCTGGCCATCTCCTCGTCCAACATCAACCGCTGCGATACCCATACGCCGCGGCTGCTCCCCACCATCTCGCTGGAGCTGTTCAGCACCAACAAGGCGCAGCCGGAAGCGCCGGTAACGCTGACGTTCAATTACACGCAGGCCGAATCCACCTCCGGGGTCACTCTGAACGCGGCCAACCTCGTGCTGGCCCGCTACAACCCCGATAACGGCGACTGCCTGCCCCTTGAAACCAGGCTGGAGACGGGGCCCAGGCGCATAACGGCCACGCTCAACCACTTCAGCCTTTTCCAGCTTATGGTGGTCCCGACCTCCACCGACCTCAGCGACGTGGTCGTCTATCCCAATCCTTTCTACATCAACCGCGGCAACGGTTTCGTCACGATACGCAACCTGCCCGCCAACACCAAGGTGCGCATCTATACGCTCTCCGGCGCCAAGGTCTGGGAGGGCTCGGGCGGCAGCAGCGGCATGATAATCTGGAAGGGTGTCAATGAAGCCGGCTACAGGGTAGCGAGCGGCATCTACCTGGCGGCTGTGGATTCCCCGGCGGGGAAGAAGATCCTCAAGATAGCGGTGGAAAGATAATATGAACTCCAAGGGTCAAAAAACGGCGTTCCTGCTGGCGGCCTCGGCCGCCGCGCTGGCGCTCGTCTGCCCCAGCCCGGCGCAGGCCGGCGACGACCCGCGCTATTTCTCCTCCAGGGCCGCCGGCACCACCGCCGCGGACTTCCTTAACCTGCCGGTAGGGGCAAGGGCTTCCGGCATGGGCGGGGCTTATTCCGCCATAAGCGAAGACGCCTCCGGCATTTACTGGAACCCGGCCGGCCTGGTGCAGATCCCCAAGCTCTCCGCTATCTTCATGCGCGCCCAGTACGTGGACGATATCAACTACCAGTACGCGGCCTACGCGCACCGCCTCTCCTACGACTCGGTAATAGGCATCTCCGCGCTCATGACCGATATCGGGTCCATCCCGCGCACCGACATTTCCGGCAACAACACAGGGTCGTTCACGCCGCAGGACCAGGTCTTCACGCTTTCCTACAGCAAGGCCATCCTCGAGTTCTCCGACAAGGACATCGACGTCTCCATCGGCGTGTCCGGAAAATACATAAAGTCCACCATTTACGACACCGCCAGCGCCTACGCCGCGGACCTGGGCGTCATGACCTACAATTTCGGGGACATCCCGTACCGCCTGGCCGTGACGGCCACCAATATGGGCGGGGGGCTGAAGTTCGACGAAGAATCCAATCCGCTGCCCCTTACCTTCAAGCTGGGCGGCGCGGCCAGCCCTTTCCGGAACATGCTCGTGGCCGCGGACGTGGTGATGCCCAAAGGCAACAAGCCCAACTTCGTCCTGGGCGGAGAACTCGCACTGACCCCCAACGAACTTACCCGCTTCTGCGTACGGGCCGGCATCGACCTGCAGCAGATGCACGACCAGATCAACGGCCTGTCCATGGGCCTCGGCGCCACGCTGCACTTCTTCACCCTGGACTACGCTTTCGTCCCCATGGGAGAGCTCGGCACCACCCACAGGATCTCGCTCACCTTCGACTTCCCCTTCAGGAGCCCGATCTTCCAGCGCAGGGACCGCTCCATCTTCACCAAGATGAAAGGCATCTCCTTCAAGTAACATCCCGCATTGACACCCCACGGCAAATAATATAGATTGTTAGACTTCTGCCGGCCGGAAGCCGCGTTGCGGCGCGCTCCGGGACCGGGAAGAGAACACATATGAAAGCCCTTGGCCACCACCTTATCCTTGAACTCTACGGCTGCAGCCCAACCGCCCTCTCTTCCGTAGCCCAGGTGCAGGAAGTGATGCTCAAGGCCGCGCGCGGCGCGGGCGCCACGGTTATAGATTCCATCTTCCACAGTTTCAAGCCTTACGGCGTTTCCGGGGTAGTGGTCATCGCGCAGTCGCACTTCGCCATCCACACCTGGCCGGAACACCGCTACGCTTCCGCGGACCTCTTCACCTGCGGCGAAAGCATCAAGCCCTGGAAAGCCCTCAACGCCATAAAAAAACTCTTTAAAGCCTCCCGTTTCAGCGTGGTAACGATGGAGCGGGGCTTCATAGCAAAGGACTCCGCGGCCCGATGACCAAGAAACCCCGCAGGCCCGACTGGATAAAGAACTCCCGCGACATTCTGCCGGAAGGCGAATGGTTCGTGGAATTCTTCACCCCCGGCGAACTGCACGCGCACAAGGCGGTAAAACTTCTGGAGAGGTCCGACACGGCCTTCCAGAAAGCCGCGCTGATAAAGACCAGCGCCTTCGGGGAAGTGCTGGTCATAGACGGCGAGACGCAGTCGAGCCGTTTCGACGAATATTTCTACCACGAATCCCTCGTCTGCCCGGCCCTGCTCTCGCACCCGGCCCCGCGCTCCGCCCTGATCCTTGGCGGGGGGGAAGGCGCCACCGCCCGCGAGCTCCTCAACTCGCGCAAGATAGAGAGCGTCGTAATGGCCGATATCGATTTCAACATACTGCGCTTCGCGCGCGAACACCTCGGGGCCTGGCACAGGGGAGCTTTCGACGATCCCCGGCTGCGGCTGCTGGCCCAGGACGCGAAGAAACTGGTGGAGAACACCGACCTCCGCTTCGACCTGGTCTATGCAGACCTCCCCAGCCCGATAGAGGGCGGCCCGGCTTTCAGCCTCTACACCCTGGAATTTTACCGGCGGCTGAAAAAGACGCTCAAGCCGGGCGGCATCTTCACCACCCACGCCGGGCCCGGCACCCCGCTGCAGTTCGCCCTGCACCCGGCGCTCTTCAACACCCTGCGGCGCGTCTTCAGGACGGTGCGCAGCTATACCGCCTATATCCCGTCCTACGACATGCCGTGGAGCTTCCTCTACTGCACCGACTCCGCCGCGGACCCGCTTAAGTTCAAAGCAGCGGCGCTGGACAGGGCGGCCGCCGGGCTGAAGCGCCCGCTGAGATTTCTGGACGGGAATTCAATAACCGGGGCCTTTTCCCTGCCGAAGTACTACAAGGACAGGATACGCGCCTCCCGCGGGCTTATTACCGAAGCCCGCCCGATGTTTTTCACCACTTCCCAGAATTAGGAGCACACAAAAATGAAAAAGCAACTCAAAACGGCGAAGAAGCCCGCGGCGAAAAAGCCGGCGGCGAAGAAGCCCGCGGCGAAGAAGCCCGCGGCGAAGAAGCCCGCGGCGAAAAAGCCCGAGGCGGCAAAACCCCAGGTTAAGAAAGAGGTTTCCGGGGCAAAAGAAGCGCTTACCAAACAGGAAGTCTCGTCTATTTACGCCACGCTCAACCAGATGAAGACGGACATCTCCAAGAACGTGGAAGACAAGAAGAACCTGGACATGCTGGAACCCGATGGCGGCGATTCCATCGATCAGGCCACGCAGAGCCTGGACAAGGAGATCCTCTTCGAACTGTCCGACAACGAAAGGCAGATCCTCAGGGACATAGAAGCGGCCCTGAGAAAAATGGACAAGGGCACCTATGGCCTGTGCGAGCACTGCAAGAAGATCATAGAGAAAAAGCGGATAAAGGCCCTGCCTTCGGCCCGCTACTGCATAGTCTGCCAGAGCGGCACGGAACGGAGCCGCAGGGAATAACCGCGGAGCCGCGCCCCGGCCCCGCAAGGGGCAAAAAAAGAACCCCGCTTCACGGCGGGGTTCTTTTTGCTGCCGGGCGGGGCTTTCCGGCTTTTACTGCAAGGCGGCCTCGGGCGGCAGCGTCACGGTGGATTTGACCTCCACTTCCGTCTTGCGCCAGTTCCTGGCCTTGGCCACTATCCTGAACTTCCGCCCGTCGGAGACGAGCATCACCTTTCCGCCGTCCAGGTTCCGGTCCAGCTCCGATTTAACCGCCTCGACGTTCCGGGTAAGGCTGGCGAGGCTTTTCAGGTTATTCGTGTAATGGCCGGTGGACCGCATGTAGATATTTTCAAGCGTAGCCAGTTTCGAGATGGTGCGGTACGCGGCGTAAATCTGCTTTTTCTCCGGCACGGAAACTTTCAGCACGGTATTGTTGATCCAGGACCCGACGAAGAAAGCCAGCAGCGCCCAGGACATGGTAAGGATGACGCCGTTGGCGAGGTCACCGCGCTCTTTAAGGCTGACCACGCGGCTGCCCGCGAGATAGTCGTGGAGCGCCCGGTTCTCCTGGGTGAACAGGGCCAGGATAAAGCCCAGGTTCATGGTGCCGGAACTGAGGAAATAGGAAAAAGCGCGCGCAAAACCGCGGCCCAGAGAAAGCGGCTGCCCGTCGGCATCCACCACCCGCAGCCCCATTATGCGCTTGCCGAGGGTAGCCCTGCCGCCGGAGGAGAGGACGCCCTGGTAAAGGATATAGACGGCGATCCAGAGCAGCTTGACCGTCATCTCTCCCGCGAAGTTGGAGGCTACCAGCCCGCCTTTGACCGCGAGCTTGAAGGTGACGGCCGAAAGCAGCAGGAACGGCAGGCAGTCGATGAAGTAAGCCAGGAACCGTTCGTTGAACCCGGCGATAAAAGGCCCTTCTTCCAGGCCCAGCCCCAGGTCGACCGGAAGCCCGGATCTCTGTACGGGGCTTTCGTCGGAAATTTCTCCGGGTTTAAATACCAGATCTTCGTTTTCCATAGGAACCCTCGCCCGCCTGTATGATCGGCCGGTAAAACGCCGGCCGGAACCGTCTTTTTATTATATCAACTTGGCGGGTATATTGTCTTATAATTAGATTTGAATGTGGTGCTCAAAATTGTTTAAATATCAGTATGTGCAGAATGACAGCCATCCTCTCGTCCGCGCCCCGCTCCCAGGCCGGGCTCCTGGCGGGAAATCCGCGCAGCCTGCTGGCGCAGGCTGACGCCGTCGCCGGCCGTTTCCAGGACGACGGCTGGGGCGTGGCCTGTTTCGGCGGACGCGGCTCCGCCTCGGTAATAAAGAGCCCGCGCGCCGCCCGGCTCGAAAAGAAAGCTTTCACCAAAGCGGCGCAGCAGGCCGTCTCCAGGGTGGTCGTGTCCCACCTGCGCGACGCGTCCAACCCCCTGGGGCTGCCTAAAGGCCGCCTGCTCAGGCCGGAGAACACGCAGCCCTTTTCCGCGGACGGGCTCCTCTTCTGCCACAACGGCACGCTGTTCATAAAAGACGAGATCAAAAGCCTGCTGGGCAAATACGCCGCCCGGGTAAAAGGCAGCAACGATTCAGAAGTGCTTTTCTGGCAGGTGGTGAAGATGCTGGACGCCTACGGCTCGCCGCAGAAGGCCCTCGAAATGGCCCTCGACGAGATCTACACCGTCTGGGTCTCCTGCAAGGACCGCTACCCGGACAGGGAGGGGCCGTGCCGGGGCCTAAACATGTTCCTGGCCTCGCCAGCTTCCCTCACCGTCCTCTGCCATTACCCGCTCAAGAACTGGAAGACCGCGCTCCTCGCGCCGGGCTGGGAATTCGGGCGCGTCGCCTGGCGCCGGGAAAAGGGGCGGGTCGTCTTCTCCAGCGAGCCCGCGGACGGGGCGGCCGGCTGGAAAAAGATGAGCGACCTGCAGGTGGCTCACGCCGGGCTCTCGGGCGGCAAGATCTCTCTAACGTTCAGCAAGATACAAAGGACATTCTCATGAAATGGATTCTGATGCTGGCTATTTTCGTCGGCGGCATATTCTACCTGGTGAACCAGCGCAAGCAGGAGGTCATTAACGCCGAGAAGGAACGCCTCGCCATGACGGAGCAGATAAAGACCGAGGAACCCGTCCTGCCGGCCAGCCAGGAAAAGAGCACCGCGCTCAAATTCTCGGCGCAGACCATACAGACGCTGCGCGCCCTTACCAGCGATTCCAACGAGAAGGTGCGCGTGGCTTCCGCCGAACTGCTCTGGCAGCTGCAGGACGAGGAAGCCGCCAACATCATAAAGAACATGTTCTCCACCGAGACGGAAGGGGCCACGAAACAGCAGCTCATAGAGATAATACAGCGCGATAAGAACAGGGCCAGCCTGGCGCTGCTTATGGAAGCGCTGAAGGATTACGACAAGGAAACCCGCATCAAGGCCGTTGAGGCTATAGGCAGTTACAGCACGAAGGAAGCCATCCCGGCCCTGGACCACGCCCTTAAGGATTACGACGAAGAGGTCCGCTTCAAGGCGCTGCAGGCCGTGGACAAGATCCGCAAGGACATCGAAGCGCTCAAGAAGCAGCAGCTCGAAGAACTGAAAGCGAAAAAGGAGAAACTTCCCGCAGTGAAGCTGGATTAACCGCGCTTCGCCGGAAAACAAAGAGGCATAGAACTATGGACTCCGAAATATCGAAGCTTAACCAGAGGATCGCCAAGGATTCGCTATTCATACAGGACATGCGCAAGGAGATGGCCAAGGTAGTGGTGGGCCAGGACGACCTTGTGAACGGCCTCCTGGTGGGCCTTATCGCCAACGGGCACGTGCTGGTGGAAGGCGTGCCTGGCCTGGCCAAAACGCTCACGGTCAAAACCCTGGCGCAGACGCTCTCGGCCA
>Ga0154587_111_pt1 | contig 16114 bp, 11 predicted proteins | sample RifGroF2_FD_116016 | JGI IMG/M metagenome (GOLD analysis project Ga0154587, IMG submission 116016) | Elusimicrobia bacterium GWF2_62_30 | reverse complement strand
CGCGCCGCGTAATTGCCTTTCAGGTCGTAGACTTTGGCGGCATACTCGCTTTCCGGGCGGTATTCGTACGGGACGCCCTTGCGGAACATGGGCAGCTCGGCGGGCACCGACCGGGTGTAAACCACGCTGGGGCGTTGCCGATGAGGTCGCGCGTTTCCAGCACCGCCCCGCCTGAACGACGACAGCTCCGCCGGGTCGGCACGCTGGACCGCGGCATTTTTCTTTTGTGCATGGAAACAAAAGGAAAGGGCCGCGTCCTGCGGCCCTTGAAAAGAAAGGCGGTTTTTAAGGGAGATAACTGCCGGTTACTTCGGTATCCGCTTCGCCAGCTCCTGCACTTTCACCAGCAGGTCGTCGGTGTCGAAAGGCTTGGTGATGTAATCCAGGGTGGAAGAGGCGTACTGGCCCACTACGTCTTCGGCCATGAAGCCCACGGTCAGGACCAGCACCGGGATATTCTTGAAGCGGTCGTCGGCCATCATCAGCTTAAGCAGCTCCCGGCCGTCCATCTCGGGCATGTTGATGTCCAGGACGGCCAGGTCGGCGCCTTCCGCCTGGAGCTTCTCCCAGGCTACAACGCCGTTCTCGGCCTCGATAACCTCGTGGCCGCCGTCGGCCAGGATATTGGCCATCAGCGTGAGGAAGATCTTGTCGTCGTCCGCTACCAGTATCTTCATAGGAACAACCTTAGCATTTTTGCCGCGGCCCGGAGGAACGGGTCACAGCTCCAGCACGTCCATCAGGCCGGGTCCGTACGAGACCAGCTTCACCTTCGGGTACGGGTAAACGGCGCAGACCTTTTCCAGCGTGGCCATGAATTTCTTCGCGCCGCCGGTGAAGCTCTTTACGCCGCGGGAAATGTCCGCGCCGTCGAGCAGGTCTATATGCGTGATGGCCAGCCTGGTGGCCGAGTTGATGCTCACCGTCATGCGGGCCACGTCCATCTCGAACTCCCCCACCCGGCGCAGGCGGCCGCTGACGCTGCCCACTTCGCGCCCGGCGGTGTGGTATTTGTTCAGCGCCTTCTTGTCCTTTACTTCCTTCGCGACCATGCCGGGCCCCACGCGCGTAACGTAAGGCTTGAACACGGCGTAGATCTCCCCGGCGTATTTCGGCCCGAGGCCGGCCTCGCCCATGAAAGTGGAAGCCGTGGTATCGCGCGACGTGACGAACGGGTATTCGCCGTGCAGCACGGAAAGTTTCATGCCCTGGGTCCCCTCCAGCAGCATCTTCGAGCCCTTCGCCAGGGCCTTATTGAGCAGCTGGGGGACGTCCTTCACGTATTTTTTCAGGCGGGGATGGTCCTTGGCGAACATCAGTTTCTTGCGGTCTATCCTGTCGCGCACGGCGGCGCCCAGGCCCGTGCCCACGCTGCCGATCTTGCCCATCATGCGGGCGTCGGCGCGCTCGGCGGCGGTGTGGCGGGGTTCTATCACTACCACGTGCGGATCTATTATCAGGCGGTGCCCGGCGTTGGTCAGTTTGATCTCTTTCTCCAGCCACTCCGGGATCACGTAAGTGCCAGCGCCGAGCACGAGCTTGGTGCGCTTGTTCACGAAGCCGGCCGGCATGGTCTTAAGGGCGTAGATGGCGCCCTTGTAGAAGATCGTGTGCCCGGCGTTGGGCCCGCCGACGCGGATAGCGTAATCGTAATCGTTCTTATGCGCCAGGTACGCGCCTATCTTGCCCTTCCCCTCGTCGCCCGCCTGCCCGCCGACCACTATATCTACCGGCATAGTTTACCTCCGGCCCGAAGCCAGTTTACCCGCCAGCCCCGTATAGGTAAGGGGCGATAGGCGCTTAAGCTCGGCCTTCACGGAAGGTTTAAGCTTGAGCCCGTCTATGAATTCAGCAAAATCTTGCGCGGTGACGCGGCGGCCCCGGGTGAGCTTGGAGAGCTGCTCGTAGGGCGCGGCGGCTTTTTCCCGGCGCAAGATGGTCTGTATGCCCTCGGCTATCACCTCGGGATGGGCCTCCAGCTCGCGGCGCGCGGCTTCCTCGCTGACCGATACGCGTGAAAGGCCGTTCATGACCGCCTGGTAAGCCACGAGGCAGTGGCCGAATGCCGCGCCGAAATTGCGCTCCACGGTGGAATCGGACAGGTCGCGCTGCAGGCGCGAGACCGGCAGCTTCGCCGAGAAGAAAGTGAGCATGGCGTTGGCCAGGCCCAGGTTGCCCTCGGCGTTCTCGAAGTGGATGGGGTTGACCTTCTGGGGCATGGTGGACGAGCCCACCTCGCCGGCCACGGCCCGCTGCACTATCAGCTCGGCGGAAATGTAGCGCCAGACGTCCTGGCAGAAGGCGACCAGGATGGTGTTTACGCGGCGCAGCGCGTCGAACACCTCGGCGTAGCTGTCATGCGGCTCTATCTGGGTGGTATAGGGATTGCATTCGAGACCCGGTCCGGGCCCGGAATTGAAGCTTTCGATGAACCCGCGCGAGAACTGCCGCCAGTCCGCGGCGGGGAAGGCGGCGAAGTGGGCGTTGTAGTTGCCGGCGGCGCCGTTGAGCTTGGCGCAGATGCGCGCTCCCTGCAGCTGCGCGTACTGGCGGGCGAGCCGGGCGTGGAACACGCGGAACTCCTTGCCGAAAGTTGTGGGCACGGCGGGCTGGCCGTGCGTGCGGGCCAGCAGCGGGGCGTCGGCGTGCCGGCGCGCCAGCGCGTCTACGGCCTTCATTATTTCGGCCAGCGCGGGGAGGAGCTCGGAGCGCAGCGCGTCGCGCAGCATCAGCGCGTAGGACAGGTTATTAACGTCCTCCGAAGTGAGGCCGAAGTGCACGAACTCCTTGATATCCTTCATGGAGGTGCGCTCGAGGCGGCTCTTGAGGAAGTATTCCACGGATTTCACGTCGTGGCGGGTGGGCGGGTGGCCGCCGGCGCCGGTGGTCTCTATGGCGTAGATCAGGTCCACTTCGGTATCGGACAGGTCCGGCAGCTTCGCGAGCAGGGCTTTTTCGGAGGGCTTCAGGCGGCGTATCTTTACGCCGGGAACGGCGCAGAGTTTCAGGAGGTAGCGGCATTCCACCAGGGCCCGGTAGCGGGTGAGGGCGGCGTCGCCCATGCAGCGCGTGAGCCGGGCCGTCTTGTCCGCATATCTTCCGTCGAGAGGGCTGAGAGAATTAAGGTCCCGTTTAGCCGTCATATGCGCGCCTCCGCAAAAAAATAACCCGGTGTCCGCATGCGCAAGAACACAAGGTCTTGCAACTAATTCTAACACAAAATAACCCGCCCTGAAAAGACGCGCCTATTATCCCGCAATGAGGTTCGGGACGGGCCGCCGGGGACCTCTGCAAACCCGGAAGAGGGAACCCTTACGTGGTTCCCCCCCGCCTTTGGGAAATTAAGGCGGGGCCCCCCTTCTGCAACGGGTTTGCCGAGGTCCCCGGCGGTCCGTCCCTCCATCGTTGACCATGCGAATCTAGTCATCGGCGCATGGCCTGCCGGGTGACCGGGTTAGCAAACCCTTCCGGAGGCCGAGGCTTGCATAGCGCCGAGGCCGGAGGATGAGCGAGGCACGGTGTGCCGAGCGCGGTTTGCGCTCCGGTCACCCGGCAGGACAGGCGCCAGGGATATGTGCGGCTTATTTAAGGGTAGCGGACCAGCCGTAGGAGCTGTTGACGACCATGGCGCGGGAGCCCGCGTCGAAGGATGGCAGGCGGCTGATGTAGTGGCAGCTTTCGCAGTTCTCCATGAGGTATTTCCCCGAGATGCGGCCGTAGCCGGCCTCGCCCCAGGAAGCGCCCCAGGAATTGCGGAAAAAGAAATCGCCGGAAGCCGGGTCATAGCCGGTCAGGAGCACGACATGCCCGTAGCAGTCCGTCCCGGCGCTGAAGCAGGCCTTGCGCTGCGCCTCCGAGGGATCGCTGATCCTGCCGGTCTTGCCGTCGATGTTGGACATATAAAGCATCAGGTTCATCACCACCGGGCGGCGCTCATTTACCAGGAAATCCTTTATCTCGCCGCGGCGGATGGCCTGCGGCGCAAAGGCGTGGCCCAGCAGCTTGCCGTAGATCCCCGCCGGGGCCAGGGCCACGTCGGCATCGAGCACCGGCGGCACAGGCGTATGGGCGGGCAGCGACGGCAGGAAAGGCCAGTCGGTTTCCTTTACCAGGCCGCCGCGCAGCGCGTCCACGGCCACGTAGCCGGCCAGGCCCGTCTCGGTCTTATAGACCTGCAGCTCGGGATTGTCGGTAAATTTCAACTTGGCGCTGTAGAAAAGGAATTCCTCGGAGAAATCCGGCTTTTCCCCGGTCTTTTCCCAAACCAGGTACTCTACCAGACTAGAGGCCGCGAAGACACTGCACATGTTGCGGCGGCCCTGGTGCCTGGCGGCGCCAAAACCCTCGCGGATATCCGTTTTTACCAGCGCCGCCCCGGAAGCGCGCCAGACGGGCGCGGAAACCAGGTTTTCGTATGAGACCTCGTTCTTGACGACGGACTTCAGCGCCGCCGGCGCGGATACCGGAGCGAGGGCGGCGGGAACGGCCTTCAACAGCGCCGTATTCTTATACAGCATCTCGAAATTATCGGCCCGCAACGGGCAGGGCAGCGCGGCCAGCAGGGAAAGGAGGAACGTCGAAGATGCTTTCATAGTTATATTGTCGCACAGCGGCGGCGGCTTGTTCTAGTGCACAACGCTCTACGCCCCGCTAGGCCTTTTGGCCTTGCGTGCGCATCAAAAGTAACACTTCGCATATTGACAAGTCAAGACACCTGCCTTATACTATAAATAATGGAGCAGCCTATTGCGCCATGGGGTGTTGGCATTATGAAAACAGGGAAGTATCTTCTTATAGCCCTGGCACTGGGAACCCTGGCGGCGCCGTCCTCCGCCGGGGACAGCTGGTTTTCCGGCTCCGCTTCCGGCACCAAAGCCGCCGCCCCCGCGGCCTCCGCCCCCCGGCCCGATACGCTGAACCTGAAATGCTCCGCCTGCTATTCCGCACTGGGGGCCAGCTATAACCCGGCCTCCGCGGCGCGGCTCAAAAGCATCAGCTCCGGCCTGACGGCTCCCTCCGGCTATACCGGGCAGGAGGCGCGGAATTATTTCGAGGCGACCGGTAAAGACCTGGCCGGCGCGGGGCTGGCCCCCGCCCCGGAAGCCGCGAAAGCCGAGAGGAAGGCCCTGCTCGCGGCGATCAGGGAGGGCAAATACTATTTCGGCAACGTCCTCGCCAACGTCGGGACCGGCACCACGGACTGCCTCACCCACGCCAAGCGCCTGAAAGAATACCTGGAAGAGCATTTCTCCGCGGCGGACTATAAGTTCGAAATAGTCAACGGCTGGAGCGACCCGCTCAAGTACAGCGCGGAGAACCTGATCGGCGCGAACCACTTCATGGTGCGGGCGGTCAGCCTGAAGACGGGGCATTCCTATGTCTGCGACGGCTACGTGATCGCCTCCGTCAAATCGGAGAAAGACAGCATCTGGATACTCTTTAACGACTTCGAGGACTGCGTCTACAACAAATATTCCGAGCTCACGCTGGGCGACGGCTTCCGGCGCACCGTGGCGATGTGGACCCCGGTGCAGAAAGGGCAGCTGGCCCAGCACGGCAAATACGGCGCGGCCGCCTGCGCGGCGGGAGCGGAATACCTGGTCCTCGAAAAATAAAGGCCCGCCCCTATCGCCGTGAGTTGCAGCTCCTCCCCCCTACCGGTATAATACCTGCTAGCCGCATGCACAAAGATCAAGCTATCACCGGGAGCCCCGCCTTTCTTAAAGGCTGGCTGCCGTATCTGCTCCTGTCGGGCGCCGCGCTGCTCTTCTACGCCCACACCCTGGCCTTCGGCCTAACCTGGTTCGACGACAATGTCCTGCTGCTGGAGAACAGGCGGGTCCTGGCGGACGCGGGCAACCTGGGCAGGCTGTTCTTCACCAACGTCTTCATGTCGGAGTCCGGGCTCTTCTACCGGCCGCTGCTTAACGTTTCCTTCATGCTCGACACCCTCGCGGGCGGGCCGCAGTTCGCCGTCTTCCACCTCACCAACCTGCTGGCCCACGCGCTTTGCGTCTCGCTGCTTTTTGTACTGTTGCGGCGCCTGGGCTCCGGCAGGACGGCCTCCTTTCTCCTGGCGCTGCTGTTCCTTGCGCACCCGGCGCTGACGCAGGCCGTGGCCTGGATACCCGGGCGCAACGATTCGCTGCTGTTCATTTTTTCCGTACTCTCTTTCTTAAGTTTTTTAAAACACCTGGAAAGCGGCAGCAGGCCGGCTTTTGCCGGCTGCCTCCTCTTCTTCCTGGCGGCCCTCCTTACGAAGGAGACCGCCGTAGTCCTGCCCCTGGCGGCCGCCGCCTATACCGCGCTGATCGCGGAGCGCAAACCCTCGCCGCGCGCCTCGGCGGCGCTCACGGCCGGGGCCCTGGCGGTCATAGCGCTCTGGCTGCTTGCGCGCAACACGGCCATTCACGGCGGGGATTCGTTGGCCCCCTCCGTCGTCCTGAACGTAATAAGGAACACCCCCGCCCTGGTCGTTTTCCTGGGCAAGGCCGTCTTCCCGCTCTACCCGGAAGTCTGGGGCACGCTCGCCGCCGCTAACTACGCTTACGGCCTGGCCGCGGCGGCGCTGATCTGCCTGGCGGTCGTCTTCGCCGCGGGCCCGGACAGGAGAAAAGCGTATTTCGGGCTGCTCTGGTTCGTGGTATTCCTGCTGCCTTCCCTCGCCGCGGCCAAAGGCGGCGCCAAGACGGTCTTCATCGCCGAATACAGGCTTTACCTCCCGCTGGCCGGTTTCCTGGTCTTCCTGTCAGGGCTGAAATGGTTCGCGGCGGACTACCCGCGGCCCGGCAGGACGGCCGCCGCCGCCGGCGCCGCGCTGCTGGCGTTCGCGCTCGTCTCTTTCCCGCATAGCTTTAATTTCAAGGACCGCGTAGTTTTCTGGGAGCGGGCGGTGCAGGAAAACCCGTCTTCGCCTGAAGCGCGCCTGAACCTGGGCCTTGCGTATTACCTGGGCGGCTCGGGCGCGGCCGCGGAAAGCCAGTATCTCGCCGCGCTGCGGCTGAACGTGCGCGAGCCCGTCGTGCACAACAACCTGGGCCTGGTCTACGCCGACAGGGGAGAGACGGCGCGGGCGCAAAAGGAATTCGAAAAAGAACTTGAGCTCAACCCGGGCTATTCTATCGCCGCCGGGAACCTCAGGAAGATAAGCCTGCGTAAAAGAACCGCGGCCCCGGCCGGGCGCCGCTGATACGGAATTATTTTTGGATATGACCGCGGAGGATTACTGCGGAACTCCTGACAGCCCGGCGTAGATCAGCGCGCCGCCCTTGAGCGCGTCTATCACCACGTCCCGGTTAGCGTTGCTTACCGCCGGGCAGCCCCAGGAACGCCCCTGCTGAACTTCCTTGTCCTGCACATAATCCGCGGCGTGGATCACCACGGCGCGCTCGAAGGCGTTGGAGTTGGTGGCCGACAGGCCGTGCAGGCGCATGGACCGGCCGTGCTTGCCCATGTAGATATCGCCGGTGAGGTAGAAGCCGAGAGAAGACGAATTGGAATTGACCTTGTTGCTGAATTTCTCGGCGTAGCCGTCGTTATTCGCGTCGGAGCCGGAGCCGTGGGCGACATGGAGCACCTTCACGCTGCCGTCCTTGAGATCGGCCAGGTAGAGCCTGGCCTTGCTTGAATGCTTGCTGAAATCTATCACGGCGGCATACCGCAGGTTGCCTATCTTGTCGGCGTTGGCCAGGTAATACTCCGCCGCGGCCGCCTTCAGGTCGGCCGGGATGAGACCCTCTGGGTCGAAATTGGAGGCGTCAGCGGCTTTCTGAAAACCTGTTTTATTCCGGGAGACCAGCGGCAGGCGCTCCGGCCCTTCCGGGAGCTCTTCCCTGACCTTGTCGTCGGGAAGGACCTGCAGCCCGGCCGGGGCGCGGCGCGGGGTGGTCACCACGATATCGCCATCAGCCTCCATCCGCGCCTGCAGCGCGGAAACCCGCGGGGCCTCAGGGCTGGCGATAACGGCGGGCGCATTGGCCTGGTAGCCGTTACCTCCGGGGCTTTTAAGCAGTTCGTCCAAAGCGCTGCCGGACGCAAAAGCCCCCGCGGCCAGGAAGGCCGACAGCAGAAAAGACAGCGCGGGGGTACGCACGAACATAATTATATATAGGATGGCCTACAGAACCCGTTTTGTCAAGGCCCTGCCGGGTGCCGCATAAAAGGGCTATGCCCACCAGGCGGCCAAGGCCCGAAAGGCCTTTTTTACCGAACCAGTTTGAACGCGTCCACCAGGCCCGCGCCCTGGTCGTTGGCGCCGAGGCCGGGCAGTTTCCTGGCGGCGCCGGTCAGAGCCGCCCTGACGGCGTCGGGGCCCTTGGCGCCGGCGCCCACCGCGAGGGCGGCCAGGCCGGCCGCGTGGGGGCAGGCCATCGAAGTGCCGGACAGGTTGTGGTAGCCGCCGCCTTTCCTGGTGGAGTAAATATTAACGCCGGGGGCGATCAGGGCCAGTTCCGGCCCCCTGGAAGAGAACGAGGCTATCTTGTCGGAGGAGTCCGAGGCCGAGACCGCGATGGACTCGGGGTACTTGGCCGGGTAGTTCACCGCGCCGGAGTCGTTGCCCGCGGCGCAGACGATGGTAACGCCGGCGGCCTTCGCCGCCTTGATGACGTTATGCATCGCCTCCATATAGCCGCCGCCGCCAAGGCTCATATTTATAACGTGCATTTTGTTCTGCACGGCCCATTCGATGCCGGCCATGATCCAGGAATACTGCCCGGAACCGTTCTTATCCAGGACTTTTACCGCGTAAAGGTCGGCGGCGGGGGCCACACCGGCCACCCCGGCAAGGTTCTTTACGCCGGCTATGGTCCCGGCCACATGCGTGCCGTGCCCCTGGTCGTCGAGCGGGGCGGCGGCGGGGTCTACGGCGTTATACCCGCCCTTGTAATTCGCGGCCAGGTCGGGGTGGGTATAGTCTATGCCGGTGTCTATCACGGCCACTTTCACGCCTTTGCCCGCCGTGTAATCCCAGGCGGCGGGCGCGTTCACGCGCATCACGCCCCAGGGTATCTCTTTCTGCGCGGGGTCGAGGTCGGGCTTTATCGCGGTATAAACGGGGGCGCTCCAGCCAGCGCCGGAGCCTATAAGCTTCATCGCCCTGTCGAGGGAAGGAAGCGGCACGGCGTTCATGGAGGCCGGGGCGGCTTCTATCCAGCGGATATATTTGTCCTCTTCCACGTCCGACACGCCCTTAAGGGAATATATAGTGGCGTCTTTGGTACTGTCGGGGAAGACCGCTACCAGGGAGTTTATCAGGGTAAAGGTGCGGGTGACCTTCCCCCCCAGTTCCTCGATATTCCCGACGACTTCCGCTTTGTTGGAGGGCTCGAACGTTATTATTTTCTGAGAGGCCTGCGCGCCGACGGCCGCGGCCAGCATGATCGCTACTGCTATGGTCAGTAAGTTTTTCATTGTTCTCTTGTCCTCCCGGGCGTTAGCTGCTTTGGTTCCCTGTCAAACACCTGTGCGATACAAATAGGATAACAGCGTAATGCACTGTTTTACAGGGCCAAAGGACCTAGTCCCATATAGGCCCTTTGACTAATGCAAGAACCGGGCGCGCCCGGGCCGGATTTCCCCGGCAAAAAAAAGAAGGCTCCGGCCACCGCGGCCGGAGTCATCGCTTGCTTAGAAAGGCTGAGGCGGGTTTTACCGCAGCAGGTCTTTCAACAGGAGATTGAACTGGTATTTATACAGCAGGCCGAAACAAAGGATCATGGCGGCTATCCCCAGGAGGGTGCTCCTTTCGTTCTTCAGGACCATGAGATGCGGGACCTGCTCGCGGTCCACCGGTGGCAGCACCGAGGGGACGCGCGGGAACCAGGGCGGCACCTGCTCCATGTACTTGACGAAGACTTCCTTGAACTTGAGCTCGATGTTGATCTCTTCCATGCGCACGATCGGGATATACTGGACGAAGAACATGACCACGTAGACGGCGATAAGCTCCCAGCGGGCGCACATGACCGCCACGCCCAGCCCGGTGAAGAAATTGCCTACATAGAGCGGGTTCCTGACATAGCGGTAAGGCCCCGAGACGATGAAGTCGTCTACGCGCTCGGGATTGCGGGTGCGGGCCGCGCCGCCGATATGCCGCATGCCCCAATAGCGGATAACTTCCCCGCCTATGGCCAGGAGCGCGCCTATGACCAGAGAACGAACGTCCGGCTGGCCGAAATAGATCATCAGCAGCACCAGGATGAGCGGCGACCGCCCCCGCCAGCGGAAAAACACCTGCCCAACTTTATAGATCGTCAGTTCTTTTTTATTTTCCACGACAGTGCTCTCCTTAAATTGTTTAACGCAGGTGATATTATATTCTTTTCTGCAGGGCAGCGGGGACCAGCGCACAGCTACGCGCTGGCATGGACGTCGAAAGGCAGCACAAGCGGCTTCTTCGATAGTGTTTTTTTCAGGACCACTTTCCCTTTGCGTGAGATAGAAAGAACGCGCCCCCGCAGCAGCAGGCTACCGCCCGCGTTCAGCTCCTTTTCCAATCCGGCAAAGCCCAGTATGAAAGCCGCTCCGGCAAATTCCGCCCCGCCGGGGACGGACTTCCCGTTAAGAATGGCCAAGTTAAAATCATCGGCATAAAGCACGGGCTTGGCCAGCAGCGAGTAGTCGCTCTCCGGGCCGGGATGGCGGATGTGTTTGTTCAGATAAAAATAATTCTTTTTCGCCAGTTCCAGGCTTTTTGCGCAGTCATAAGAACAGGGGTTATGGGAAATAAGCGAGGCGTGCCCCAGCCCGTTGAAGTCCGGCTGCGCGGCCACCTTCTTCAGCCGCCCGTCGAAATCCAGCACATTGTTCAGGGGCCACAGGAACTTCCCCGACCTGGCGGAACATTCCCTGACGAATTCGTCCGTAAATTTATAGAACGTCTTATAGTGATAACTGACGCAGCACTCCGGATACCCCAGCAGGCGGCCTATAAGATCGAACCTGTTCCCGGCGTAAGCGGCTAGCGCCGTCTTGATATGCCCGGGATCCCTGGAAAGTATGCAGGTTCCCCCTTGTTTTTTGTAATCGTGCGTTTTATCGAGCATGCCGCACAGGAACCCGTATTTTTTAAAAACGGCCTTGAGGGTCTCCAGTTGTCCGGCCGCGAAGCCGGTGGAGATTATCCGCTTGTAACCATACCAGAGCCCGAGCACATCGGTGCTCTTCATGCCGTTGAAATCGCGCAGTTCCAGTTCCATAGATCTCAGCCCCCCCCCCGCCGTACAGGCCTGGGCGTGCCGCTACATCCTTATTACCCGGATGACTTCCTCCTGGTACGTCCCCCCGGCGTAATTTATCCGCAGCCGGGCCACATAGCTGTCGGCCAGGATCCCGGCCGGCACCACCAGGTCCAGCCTGTCGCCGGCGCGGAACTTCACGTTGCCCCGGAATACGGTCAGGCTGTCCACCGGGCTGCCGTTGAGAACCAGATCTATCTTGGGTTCCAGGGACCAGTAAAAAGTGTCGGCCCGGAAAAAACCGGTTTCATACAGCCACATGCCCGAGAAAGCCTCCATCAGCCTGACCGCCGCCTTCTTATCCACGGGGATAGAAGCGATATAGGCGTCCTTTACAGGATCAAAGGCATAACAGTCCTCTATCGTCTTTTTCACTCCGGGATCGAGCGTCTTCGGCAGCACGTTATACTCGTATTCGTACCGGCCCAGTTTCTTCGGCAGCGTATCCCAGGACACGATCTTGGCCACGACGCTTTCTATGACCGCCGGGGAAACCGCCTTCAGCCCGAAGCGGTAGCCGCGCGGCAGGCTGTCCGCCGCCTGCGGGCGCATCACCGCGTCGACCCCGGACAGAACGACATGGGAGGCGGCGCGCCCCGGCAGCAGCAGCACTATGGCCCTGTTGGCATAAGAGGCGAGATTGAGAATATTGAAAACCTTTACCGGGATATACCCGGGCAGCATGAAATTGGTATTGGAGATTATGGCGTCGGTGCCCAGGGAGACCCTTTTTACCAGGGCGGGGACGTAATCCGGGTACAGGAACGCATTATCCCAGCCCCAGTCAAGGTATAGCTTGTGAAAATTCGGCGTACCCGCCTTGTACAGCGAATAAATGCCGCTGTTGGTAAGGTTTATCAGGCCGCCGGGCGCGCTGTTTATCAGGCTCTCCAGCTCGGCATAGGCCACTTTCTCGAACGAAGGAACATACATACCCCTGAGGAACGCCGGGGTTTCTATCCGCTCCCATTTTGAGGCGCGCCGGGCTTTGTACACGGCGCCTTTGAACCTGTAGCCGAGATCCGGGAGGAAGATCAGGGCGACAGCCCCGAGCACGAGGAACCTGTGGCCGGAAAGGCTCAGCCTGGCGGAAAGCCTCAGCGCCAGCAGCGCCAGGAGGCCGAAGAAGAGGGGCGAGCTCATGTGCATGTGGAACAGCGCCGGGATCGGGTAATAGCCCAGCCACAGCCCGCCGGCCGCGCACGAAACGGCCAGCAGGCGCCTGTTCTGCAGCCCGTCGTCCCCGCTCACCGCCCGCCCGGCGCTGCGCAGGAACACGGCGAAGGCCCCGAGAGGCAGGAGCAGCCAGAGAAAGGAGATCCCGCCGTGGGGCGAATCCACCTGGAGCAGGCTCTTGAGCAGCCCGACCACAAAGGGGTCCTTGATCGCGAACTGGGTGTTGCTGGAAAAGTACAGGGCGAATTTTACCGACTGCAGGTAGAAATCCCGCAGCGACCCGTGCAGGCCCAGCCAGGCGGCAAAAAGCGCGTGCGTGCCGAGCCAGCCTCCCAGGTAAGCCCCGAAAACGGCGGCGGCGCGCCCGCGCCCCGCCCTGAGCTGCAGCAAGGCCAGGAAAACCAGGGAGGAAAGCAGCGAGATCGCTCCATAATTTATCTTGAACCAGAAGGTCAGCGCCGCCACTACGCCGCAGGCCGCAAGGAAACGCAGCCGGCCTTTTTCTAGGTACAGCAGCAGCAGGTGCAGGCTTAAAAGGCACGAGCACACGGCGAAGACGGTGGACCAGGGCATGACGAACAGCGACGGGTTATCCACGAAGAAATGCCCCATCAGGAGCCACGAGGCGCAGGAGAAAGTATTAAGGTACCTGGGGAGGAAGCGCTCGTTCACCAGCCACAAGAGCAGCGCGAGCGTCCCGTAAAGGAAAGCGGTCAGCAGCCTGAGCACCAGCAGCGACCCCCCGAACAGCTTAATCGCCAGCGCCTGGCACCAGGTGGTGAGCGCGCCGTACTGCGTGAAAGTGTCCCGGAAAAGCGTATAGCCGGCGGCCACATCCATAGCGGGCTTGAGCATTATCCCGTCGTGATGCGGGTCCACCTGCAGCGGCGCGACAACGCCGACCGCGCAAAGCCCCAGTAAAAAGACGAAGGCCAGATGGGCCCAGCGCGGCAGTTCGGCGGCACCCCCGGCGGGCGCCGGGCCGGAGTCCCGGGAAGAGAGCCGGGACAGGGAGCCGCCGCTCAAGGAGGAGAGCGACCCGCGCAGTTCTTTCCAGAACGCTCCGGGCTCACGGCCGGACCGGCCGAGCGGCACGAGGAAAAGAGCGAGACAGAGGCAGCAGGCCGAGAAATACCCGGCCATTTTGCCCAGGAACGGCAGATCCCCCGCCCAATTTACGGGGGTAAAACCGGGGAACAGCGACTTGAAGTCCCGCACCATCCGGGGAAGGGTATAAATATCCCAGACGCTCTTATCCGCCGCGGTCACGCGCAGGAACTCGAACCTGCTGAAAAAGTCGACCCTGTATTCGAACCGCTGCTCACCCAGCGCTATCTTTATGCCGTAAAGTTCGCTTACGCCGTTCTTCGGCAGGGACAGGCAGATCTTATCGGCATACTCGCGCCCGCCGACCCAGGCCGGGCCCCGCCGCTCAAGATCGAACACGCCGCCGCCGGGCAAAATACCGTACACCCTGACCTCGGAAAGTATCTTGTTCGTCCCCAGCAGTTCAATGGAAAACCGGGAGGCGTTGCTGAAGTAGGCGGAAACCGCGGAGAAAACGAGTGAGCAGAACAGGAAAAGCAGGAAGGATTCACGGGGCTTCTTCCTGATCAAAGCGCCCGCCTTGCCCGTTAAACGGCCCAAAACCCCGCTAGCTGAACCCATATACCTCCGGACAGTATCTGCTTGGCGGCAAAACCGCCGCAGGGTATTCTACCATTTCGGAAAATCACGGGCACGGAAAAGTCCGCCGGCCGGGCCGCGCCGTTGCAGGCCGGTATTTCCTGAGCCCCCCGCGACTTTTTGTATCATATCCCAGTGCGCTGCCTGCGCCCAGGACGGCGCTCTTTAACGCTTATGGAATCCACCCCGGACCGCCTGATAGAAGACCTGTTCATCCAGAGCCTGAAGACTTTTGTTTTCGCGGCCTGCGCCCTTGTAACGGCCGGCGCGGCTCTCTGGCTGCTGCTTCCAGCGGAGACGCGGCCGCTGGCTCAGGAAACCGTAGCGCTCTTTGTCAGGGGCCCCATGGACCTGGCGCCCGAACCCGTGGAGAGAACGCTTTTCCTCGTCTTGACCCTGGCAGCCCCTTTCGCGGTCCTTTTCGGAGGCTCCGGCCTGAGGAAGAAGCTTTTTCACTTCGAGGGCGGGCACAAGGTCTGGTTCTGGAACCTTTTTTTCCTCGTCCTGCTGGGGGCCGCCTTCGCCGTATGCGCGTCGGCCAGGATCGTACAGCAGGTGCTTGCCCTCAGGCTGCCGTGGGCCCTGCTCTGGCTCCTGCCCTCCCTCTGCGTGGGCTGGATAGCGGCCAGGGACCGGAGCCCCGACCTGCTAAGGCTGGGCAGTTCGCAGGAGGTCCGCCGGTACATTCTCCTACTCGCCGTCCCGGCCGCGGCCTTTTTCATCTTTACCTGGAAGTGGTTCGGCATTTCCGCGGTCCGGGAAAAAGTCGCCTTCAATTTTCATCTCAGCGCCGTCTTTTATCCGGTCACGCAAGCCGTGGCCGGCAAAATACCTTTCCATGACTTCCCGTCGCTCTACGGGCAGTTCGGGGAGCTCCTGGCGCCGTGGCTGCGCCTCCTGGGCGGCTCGCTCTCGGCCTTCACCTGGACCATGTCCCTGCTGCAGTTCATAGCGCTGACGGCCATTTTCTGGTTCGCCTACAAGACGATCTCCAACGCTTTCCTGCTGGCGGGAGCTGTGACCTCCGTTCTGCTGGCCGCGCAGGTCTGGCAGGCGCTGGGCGGCTGGAACGATCCCTATTTCCAGTACTGGCCGGTGCGGTTCTTGTTCCCCGCCCTGGCGCTCCCCGTCTACTTGTACTGGAGCGGCAACCGCTCCAGGCTCAGGTGGCTGCTCGTTTCGCTTTTCTCGGGCCTCGCGCTCGTCTGGAATTTGGACTCCGGCGTGGCCGTAGCGGGGTCGTTCCTCGCCGCTTTGTTTTTCCACGGGGAACTACTCCGGTCCGGCGCAGGGGCGGGCATCCCCGCAGCGGCCAGGCGGCTCAACCTTGCGCTGGACGCGTTGCTCTTCCTGGCGTCGGCCTCAGCCGTGGTCTTCCTGTTTTTCCTGGAAGTGAAAGCGCGCTCCGGCGCCTGGCCGCTGCTGGCCGACCTCTTCAAATTCCAGGGGGTTTTTTATTCGGTAGGTTATTTTATGCTGCCCCTGCCCGGCTTCTATCACCCCTGGCAGGCCCTGGTGTGCCTGTACCTGCTGGCCTTGTGCGTCAGCGTCGAGGCGGCCCGGCGCTCGGCCGGCATGGACGCGGAGCAGGCGGCTTCGGCGGGGAAAAAAGCGGGCGCGGTTTTCTTCCTTACCATCCTGGGCACCGGGCTGTTCGCCTATTACCAGGGACGCTCTCATGACCTGAACCTGCCGGCCGTGATCTGGCCGGCGGCGCTGCTTTTTTTCATGCTGGCCGGCTTCCTGCTGGAAAGCGCCAGGAGACGGAGGCTTCCCGCCGCGGCCGCCTCCCTCCCGGTTTTCATAGCCTGCCTCTGGGGCTGCCTGTCTTTCATCGCGCTCGCGGGCGGCATTTTCCCGCTGGCCGCGTGCGCAAGGTCGCTGCATGCCGGCGGCAATACCGATATCATGGAAGATTCCGCGTTCATCGCGGCGGAAATGAAAGGAGAGCGGGAGTGCGCGATCCTCTCGCGCCTGCAGGCCGTTTACTTCGCGGAGAACCGCCTGGCCTCGTC
>Ga0154587_173_pt2 | contig 16168 bp, 13 predicted proteins | sample RifGroF2_FD_116016 | JGI IMG/M metagenome (GOLD analysis project Ga0154587, IMG submission 116016) | Elusimicrobia bacterium GWF2_62_30 | reverse complement strand
TGCAAGGCTCGGTCGTCGGAAGGTTTTGCTAACCCGGCGCCCATGCCGCCTGGCCGGGGGATAATTTATTATAATTAGGTTATGTCACTACTCCTCGTTCCCAAAGAAGTGTTCCTTACCAAAGGCCTCGGCCGCCACAAGGAAAAACTGGCGAGCTTCGAGGAAGCGCTCCGGGACGCCAAGATAGCCAAATACAATCTTGTGCACGTCTCCAGCATTTTCCCCCCCTACTGCAAGGTCATACCCGCCAAGAAGGGCGTAGAAAAGCTGCATGACGGCCAGATCGTGCACTGCGTGCTCAGCCGCAACACCATCAACGAGAACCACCGCCTCATCGCCTCCTCCGTGGGGCTGGCCGTACCGAAGGACCGCTCCCATTACGGCTATATCTCGGAACACCATTCTTTCGGCGAAACGGACGAGAAGACCGGCGATTACGCCGAAGACCTGGCGGCGCTGATGTTATCGACCATTCAGGGCGTGGAATTCGGCAGCGAAACCACCTGGGACCAGAAGGAAGAGATCTGGAAGCTGAGCGGCAAGATCGTAAAAGCCGCCAACATTACGCAGTCGGCCATAGGGACCGAAGGCCTCTGGACCACCACGGTCGCGGCCGCCGTCTTCCTGTTCTGACGCAGCCGCGGCGGCCCGGGGACCCGGGCCGGGGGAATAGACCGGAACTTTCGTTATACGGGGATTATCATGCCAATACGACCGGCTAAAAAACAATTCGTGCTCCGCAAGCAGATAGCGCTCAAGGACGCCGCCTTCGTGGTGGTGCCTGTCCCCTATGAGAAGACCACCTCCTACGGCCACGGGACCAAGCATGGCCCCAAGGCCGTGATAGACGCCTCCTGGCAGGTGGAACTGTGGGACGAAGAGACCAAGGCGGAGACCTGGAAGAAGGGCATTTTCACCACCAGGCCCGTAAACTGCTCGCTCCCGGAGAATAAGTTCTTCCAACAACTCGAACGCTCGGTGGAAGAGCTGCTTTCCGCCAGCAAAGCCCTGCCGTTCTTCATCGGCGGAGAGCATAGCGTCACACAGGCGCTGCTGCCGCCGTTCATCAGGCGGCACAAGGATCTTTCCATACTGCATTTCGACGCGCACGCCGACCTGCGGCTGGCCTTCGAGGGCTCCGAGCACAGCCACGCCTGCGCGGTCTACCCCGCCTCGCGCACCAACAAGGTGGTGCAGATAGGCATTCGCAGCGTGGGCGTGGACGAGCGGCAGTTCCACAACGCCGGCAACGTCCGCACGCACCTGATGCATGAGAACCTGGACCTGAAGAAGCTTGAGCGCGACATCCTGCGCGAGCTTACGGATACCGTTTATATCACCATAGACGTGGACGGTTTCGATCCTTCGGTGATGCCGGGCACGGGCACGCCGCAGCCGGGCGGCTTCATGTGGTACGAGGCCCTGAAGCTCTTCAAGGCCGTGTGCGCGAAGAAGAAAGTGGTGGGCGTGGACGTCGTGGAAGTGGCGCCGCTGAAAGGCTCCCCCATCACCGAGTTCAACGCCGCCAAGCTCCTCTACCGCCTCATGGGCTACCTGTCCTAAGCAAACGAGATACAATCGCGCAAAACCTTTCAGCCGAGCAGCGCGCTGGGAGGACCGGAACGCAAAACGCGCTAGGCCACACCGTGGCCGTCGCTCATCCTCCTCCCTCGCCGCTTACGCAAGGCTCGGTCGTCGGAAGGTTTTGCTAACCCGGTCCTCCCATCACGCCGCAGATTGCATAAAGATAAACCGCCCCTTCTTGGGACGGTTTTTTTACTTCAGGACTATTCGCTATGTAAAGCCGCGGGTGACGCGGGGGCTGGGTTTCCAAAACCTTCACGGAAGCCGAGGCTTGCGTAAGCGCCGAGGCTGAGTGATGAGGGCGAGCACGGTGTGCGAGACCCGCGTTTTGGGAGCCCAGCCCCCACGGCATCCGCCGACTATCAGAGGTCCGACAATTTGCGCCAGCTGGGAGGGAGGTTCTCGGTCAGTTCGATGTTCTTGAACTTGCCGGAAGACATGGGGCCCAGCTTTTTGGCTTCGGCCACCATGTTCTTTATGCCCGTATCCAGGTCCATGGTCTTTTCGGCGCCGAAGACGCGCTGGAACTTGTCGTGGCTGGAGAAAGCGTGCACCACCTCGTTGCGCGCCGGCAGGAACTTTATGTCGGCCTTCACGCCCATCGCGGCCGCTATCCGTTCGGCCAGCTCCAGCACGGTATAAGCCTTGTCCGCGCCGATATTGAAAACCTCGTTCTTCGCCTTTTCCAGGTCCACCGCCTTCGCGATATACGGCGCCACGTCGGCGATGTAGCTGAACGCGCGGGACTGCTTGCCGTCGCCGAACACCGGCAGGGGCTCGCCCTTCATGATATTGTTCACGAAGATCCCCAGGACGTTGCGGTACGGGTCGCCGTGGTTCTGGCGCTCGCCGTAGACGTTGTGCGGCCGGAAGATGGTGTAGTTGAGCCCGAACATGTCGTGCGCCGCCTTCAGGTCCAGCTCCACCGCGTACTTGGCCACGCCGTAGGGGTCCTTCGGCTGCGGGGCCAGGTCCTCGGTCATCGGCACCTGGTTGGCGCCGTAGACGGCGATGCTCGAAGTAAAAACGAAATGCTCCGCCTTGTGCTTCACCGCGCGGTTCACCAGGTTGATGGAGCCCATCAGGTTGTTCTCGTAATTGAACTTCCGGATGAAGTGGCTCAGGCCCTCCGCCGCGTAGGCGGCCAGGTGGTAGATATAATTGAACTTATGCTCGGCGAACAGCTGGTCCAGCAGCTTCTCGTCGGTGACGGAGCCCTTCACAAAAACGTGTTCCGGGCCGACGTTAGCCCTGAAGCCGCCGCTCAGATCGTCGAGCACCACGGTCCTGTGCCCCATCTTACGCAGGTAGTCCGCCACGTGAGAGCCGATGAAGCCGGCGCCGCCGGTGATAAGGCTTGTTTTTTGTCCGCTCATTATTTTTTATCCTCGAACAGTTCGAAGCGCACAAGGCCGGCCTGGTGCAGCTTGAATTTAAGTATGGTGAAGACTATGCCCAGGCCGTATTTCACCGCTTTGCCGAAAGGCATCTGGGAATTCTCGTCGCGGTACCGGGTCTGGTGCGCCACCTCGGCGATGCGGAACTTCCGCATGGCGGCCTGCAGGATTATGTCGGTGTCGAAGTCGAATTTTTCCGAGAACTGCTCGAACGGCACCGCCTCCAGCACCTTGCGCGAATAGGACCGGAAGCCGTTGTGGTAATCCGTGATATCCGTGCCGAAAGAAAGGTTCTCCAGTTTCGTCAGGAACCTGTTGGGGATGTATTTCCACAGCGGCATGCCGCCCTCGAGCGCGCCGCCCTCGAGCATGCGCGAGCCGGTCACCAGGTCGGCCTTGCCCGAAGCTATCGGCTCGATGAACTTCGGCGTCAGCGTGGGATCGTACTGGTGGTCGGAGTGGACCATCACCACGATGTCCGCGCCATGCTTCAGCGCCTCGGCGTAGCCGGTCTTCTGCGCGCCGCCGTAGCCGCGGTTCTGCGCGTGCTTTACCACCGTTATCCCCAGCTTATGCGCCACCTCCACCGTGTTGTCGGAGCTGCCGTCGTCTACGAGGATCATCTCGCTGATGCCGGCTTTCGGGATGTCGTTATAGGTCGTTTCCAGCACGTGGCCGGTATTGTAGGCCGGCATTATTATGATCACCTTGGGCGTATCGTTCATTTTTTCTGGCTCCTGAGATAAATATCGTAGAGATGGTTCTGCGCGGCCGGGCCGGCGCCGGGCGCGTCGTTTATGGTATAGACGAAAAGCAGCCGGTAGTCGCGCTGGGTCTGCCTCACGTCGCTCCAGAGCTGGCTGACATATTTGGCCCACCAGCCGTTGAAGACCTTTATAGACTCCTCCGTCCAGGGCAGCAGGCGGTAGCTGTCCTTGAGCCTCATGCCCTCGGCCAGGTTCAGGAAAAGGTGGGTGTAGCCGGCGGCCTTGAGCTTGGCCTGCAGCTCCTCGGGCGTGGCGGAGGCCCCGGCGAAGCGGAACAGCGGGTTCTCGTCGTAGACCGACGAGGCCGTAAATTTGCGTTCGCAGTAGAAGCCGCGCGATTCCCCGACAAAAAGTACGCGGCTGTCAGCGGGCAGGGCGGCGTTCATGTATTCCATGGCCGCGTAATACGGCGCGGGATAGGTGGAATGCTGCACGGCCAGGTACTCGGCCTTCGGCTGCAGGCCGAACACCACCTGCCAGCCCTCCTGCGATTCGTCTATCTTGTTGACCCACTGCGCGCTGTAAAGGGAAACCACCAGCAGCAGGCCCAGCATGGTCCATTTCAGGGCCTTGTCGGCCGCGCCGGCTATCAGGACGGAGAACAGCAGGCTCATCAGCGCCAGCGTCGGGATCATATAGCGCGGCATGCTGGTGGAAAAGGCCCACAGCCCCCACATTATCGCGACATAGAGCGCCAGGTGGCGGAGCGCCGGCTTCTCCAGCCGGAAAAGGAAGGGCAGGGGCGCGCAGAGCAGAATGAACGGGCCGAGAAAATCCGCGTTGCCCGCGCCGGACATGGTCAGGTACCAGGGGTGGAACAGGAACTGGCCGAAGCCCGCCAGGCTGCCGAACGCCGCCCGCAGGTCGCGGGAGAAGCAGTCGGAGTTGAGCACGGCCCACTTGAACGGGTCCACCAGCTGGCCGCCGAAGATCTTCGCGAAATAGGGGTAGAGCGGGTTGCCGTGAAACGCCAGGTTCTTGATAAGCCACGGGGAGAAAACAAGGCCGGCTGCGACGCCGAAAACAACAGCCTGCTTGAACGCTGTAACACTCCGCCCGCCGCCTTCCGAAGGCCTGCGCAGGAAGATCACCGCCATGCCGGCCACCACGGTGAACAGCGCGGGATACTTGGTGCCTGAGGCCAGCCCGGCAAAAACCCCGGCGAGCAGCAGGGTCCTGTCCAGCAGCCGGGCTTCGCCACCCTCGCGGGCCGAAAAAAGGAACAGCGCGTACGCGGCCAGGGCGGTGAACCAGGCCGAGCCTATCTCCACCCCGGTAGTGCCCAGGTTCATCCCCATCATCGGCACGCTGCAGAAGATGAGGCAGGCGGCGAGCCCGGCGGTGACCGAACCGTAACGCCTGCCCATCGCGAACAGCGTCCCGCATAGGAACAGGCCCGAAGCGAGATGCAGGAGCTTGGGCAGGGTATCGTCGGACAGCAGCAGCCCGGCCGCGTAGATCATCTGCATCAGCAGCGGCGAAGCCGAATGCAGGTTGTCGTGCGAAGCCAGCACGCGGCCTTCGTTGATATAGTACGCCGGCGTGCCCAGGTGGTACACCAGCGAGTCGAAGAAGATCTCCGGGGTCAGGCCCAGGATGAAGATGGAAGCGGCGGACAGGGCCAGCGCGAAGAGCAGGATCCTGTCAAACCCTGAAAACTTTATAGTCCCCGCGTCGGCCGTCAGCCTGGCCAGCTGCGGGCTGAAGTCCGCCTTGAACCTGGCCGCGCCCGCGGCTAGCCCCGCGCCGAGCAGCGCCAGCAGCGCGCCCTTGGTAAGCAGGCCCGCGAACCCGAGGCCCAGGGTAAGCAGGGAAAGCGCCCCGAACCCGAGGCCCAGCGAGAACAGCAGCCAGTCCAGCCCGCCTATATCCCGGTTATCCGCGCCCGCTACGGCCTTAAGCAGCAGGCCGCCGGTAAAAAAAGCGAAGAGAGAGAACACGCCGGCCAAAGCCAGCTGCGGAGCATATTTAAAAAGCTCGAAGCCCTTGTGGAAGTAGGCCAGCCACAGCGGGGTATCGAAAGGGTTTACCAGGAAGAAATTGTTCTTTGCCTTGTAATTTATAAGGACCACGAGGAGCCAGACAAGGACGGCAGGGAAGAGCAGCCAGGACGGGCCCTTTGAGCTCAGCGCCGGCGCCGCCGCCGCGGCAGCCTGCTTCACCGCCTCTTTCCTCTTGTTTTTTGCCATGTTCGAAGATAATAGTTTACTAAATAAAGCCGTTATTTTGAGCCCGCGGCAGCGGCCGGCCGGCCCGCTAAAACCGCCGGGAAAATCTCGGCTTCCACTCCCCCTATTTCACGACCTGCCGCCAGGCTGAAGGATCCCAACTATGTCCCGAAATTTCGTACTCCTGGAATTTCCCGTTCCGCACTGAGTTGGCGTTGACGAAACGGCGTTTGCGTTTCAGCCCGGGCGCGAGGGCAAAAAGGTCCTCGCCGGGATAGCTGCCTTCCCAGCCCAGCCTGCCGGCTACGGTGCGCGGGATGTCGCCCAGCGAGGCCGGGGCGTCGGACACCAGCAGCGGGCCCCCGGTCCCCGGCTTCTTGACCAGGAGCAGCGGCAGTCCCCTGGCCAGCCAGCCGTCCAGCGGCTTCCCGGCAAAACGCCCCCGGCCCGCCTCCAGGCCGAGGCCGTGGTCCCCCAGCACGAATATCAGCGAGTTGTCATAGACCCCGAGCCGCTTCATTGAGCGCAGCATTTTGCCCAGCAGCACCAGCGCACCCTTGCCCTGCCGGAGCGCGCTCGGCCTGTCGATCGGCATATCCGCCGGGAGCAGGTTCTCGTCCATGTCCATAGGCGGGTGGTTGCCCGCTAAATGCAGGAACTTGAACGTACCCGGGCCCGGGTCCGCACGGGACCGGGAGGTCATCATTTCGACGAAAGCGATGTCCCCCTTCTTGTGCTGGCCAAGCGGCGAGTTCTGGGCCTTGCCCTCCGTGAAGAACATCTGCCCGGCGGCGCCGGCCAGGAACCAGTTCCCTTTGTCGTAAATGCGCGGTTTGAAAACATCCGGCGCGGCGGAAAAAAGAGCGGTATCCAGCAGCAACCCCAGTTCGAGCCGGGTCCACTGGGCGCTGCGGCACGGCCTGGCGTCCGGCACCATCTCCCGGTCCATGTATGTGGTATTGTGGACCCAGGTTTTTGCGGCCACCTTGTATCCCGCCAGCGTCGCGGACTTGAACAGCGAACAGGACTTGAAAACTTTTTTCACATACGCCGCGCTGGTTTCGGAATTATCGAAGTACGTCCCGGTCAGGATGTTCGGCACCGAGGCTATAGTCACGGGGAAGCCGGAAAGCGCGTTGCGCAGATAGACGAAGCCCTCCAGCTCGCCGGTGAACCGCCTGTCGGCGCCGGCGTGAATTTCATCGAACAGGTCCGATTGGAACATGTCGAGCACGATGACCACGACGTTGGCATGGTCGGAAGAGAACCGGAACAGATTGTCCGGGTTCGGACACAGGGACTTATTTCCTTCCGCCCGGTGCAGAGACGGGAGCTGGAGGACGACCGAGACCAGTTGCGCCCCCAGGACCGCCAGCGGCAGAACCACGGAGAAGCGCCTGAGCAGGCGCGGCGCCAGGACGGCGAAGATGAGGCCCGCCGCCCACGCCGCCGCCTGGAAATATATCTGCATGGAAGGCGCGCTGGACTGCAGGGCGCCGCCAATGAATTCCCGGCCCAGCAATTCCCCGCCGTTGAGCACGCCCCCGCTCCACGGCCAGACCGCGGCCTGCAGCCACGCCAGCAGGCCGGCGGCCAGCGCCAGGGAGACCGCAAGCGGCCTCGCGCGCCCCGTGCCGGGGAGAAGGAAGTAAGCTCCCAGGAAAAAGCCGTATAAAAGACAGGCCGCCGCCAGGAGGCCGGGCAGCAGCGCGGTAAAAAAACTCCGGAATTCCGCGGTATTCGCGATATAGACCTGGGCCGGCTGCAATAAACAGACCGTGAACGGCAGCAGGGCCAACGCGGCAAAGACCCCGACCGGGGCCGGTCTGCCGGGGGACGGGAAACGTTTTTCCAGCCGGGCCTGCGCGTCCCTGGCGCCGCAAAGCAGCAGCAGGCAGACGCAGCAGAACAGGAAAAGTTTTACCCTGTCCGAGCCCGCGGTTTTCCGCTCTTCCAGCGACAGTTCGGAGAAAGTCAGGTACTCGCCGCCGTTGTTGGCCGTGATAGTTATGCGGTAGCGCGAATACGGGCTTTCAGCGCGGACCGGAAAATCATTGAATTCCGATTGCCGGAACGAAGTCACTTCGATCCCGGAAAACCGGGCGAGCTCGCGCCAGCGGCCCTGGTCGTCCTCAGCCGCCACGCTGAAATCCCTGGGCAGCCTGTCGAACAGCGCCCCCTGCGGAGCGAGCCGGAGCCGCGCCACGGTGACCGGCCGCGCGAACGTGACCGTAACGGTCCCCGTAGTCGCGCCCTTATCGGAATGAAAACAGTAGCCCGTCAGGTTCCCGTTAAAGGCTTTCCAGATATTTCTCTGGGTGCCGCTCACGTCGCTTTCAACGGAGACACCGGGCACGCCGGCCTCGGAAGCTGCGGGTGGTATCAGGGGTACGAAGGTGGCGCCGGGCACATACCTGAAGATGACGATGGCGGCAAGCGCGATGAGCGCCGCGCAAAGCCATGGCAGGCTGTATTTGTATCCCGGCGCCGGAGAGGGGTCCGGGGTTTTATCTGGTGTTTGTTCGGTCGTATGATCTTCCAGGCGGCTGTCCGGAGAAAACCCTCAGAGTTTCCGCATCAGGTAGAGAGTGCGGCCGCTTCCCGGTATTTGCGCCTGCTTAAGCACCGCGAAATATCCCGAGAACGCCGCTTCAAAATCTTTTTGGGCGTACTTCGGGAACACGTCCTCCCGCGCGGAGAGCAGGAACCGCGCCATCGAGTCCTCTTTAGGCACGAATTCGATGATAAGGTCCCGCCCCAAAGAGGCGAAATAGCCGGCCAGCTCTTCGAAAGGCAGGTTGTTGCCGATGGCTAAATGGTGGATAAGCGCCAGGGCCATCACGCAATCCGCGGGCCCCCTGGCCGCCAGCGAGGCCCGCTCCCGGTTAGCCCAGCCCGTGCCGGGAGCGGGATTGGCCAGGTCAGCCAACAGGGGCAGAAGGCGCTCGTCCTTCCGCGCTGAAACCGCGCGATAATTTTTTTCTACCGCCACCGGATCAGAGTCGAAAGCCAGCGTGGATATATTTTTAGCCGAGGCCAGGCGGCTGAACTCGCCGCTGTTCGCGCCCAGGTCCCACAAGGTCTGCGGGGACGCGGCCTCTATGAAATCGCTCACCAGCAGCTTCTTGGCTTCGAACGCCGCCTCGCTGTAATTAGTTTCGGCGTAATAATCCCCCCATTCGGTCTTGACGCCGGGGAAAGCCAGTTTCTTCACGGCCCCTTCCAGGCTGTCGAGCAGAGCGTCGAGGGAAAAGCCGCTCATCTCCTGTTTCCTGGGCGCCGCGCCCGGCCGGCCGTAATGCCCGGAGGCTTTGGCGTGAAAATGCAGATGGGACAACAGCGAAAAATCGAGCCAGGTCCTCAGCGGCAGCAAGGAGCTGGCCAGGTCCAGCGGCACCCCGTCTATAAAGTCCCGGCTTAGGCAATTCAGGCGCAGGTCGGTTTTGGCCATCAGGGCCAGCGGCGCCAGGAAATGCCGGCAGAATTGCCCGTAGGCCGCCCACGGGGAACCTTCGGCGCGCTTCGCGAAGGACAGCGTGTCGATAAAGACAGGCTGCCCTTTATGGAACTGCACATTATACGCGGAGGCGTCCCGCAGCGTCATGCCGTGCGCCAGGGCCAGCTTCTGCACCTCGAGGGTCAGCAGGGCCGCCGCCTTCAGCTGAGAGAAGCACCATTCGTAAGGGTAGCTGATGAAAGGGACTTTTTCAGGCCGGATAACCCTGAAGCCGTCAGCGCCCGGGCAGGGAAGATCCGTTTCGTCATGGGGGATAAGCAGTTTTTTCCCCGCCAGCGCGGCATACAGCCCGGACGACAGCAGGAGCTCATAATCGGGGCGGTAGACGGCGTTCACCTGCCGGTAAAGGATCCCCCCGCTGGCGAACAGGAAACCCGCCGGGTCCCGGAAGGAAGCGTCCTGCCTATTTGTTTTTTCCATGTGCGGCATCGTCCGCGGAGCCGGCGAAGAAATTCTTTATCTGCTGCCAGAACGTTTTTACGGCGAACCCCGCGCTTACCAGCAGGGCTATAACGACCTGGACGACATAACTGCCGGCGCCGGGATCGATGTAGGCAGAAGCCGGAGCCGCGCAAAAGAACAGGACCGGGATAAACAGGCAAGACCGCGAAAGAAGCAACAGGTTAATTCCCCTCATGTCTTAAATTATATCATTTGGGTTTCGCCTTGCCGGGCCTCACTTAAAAGTAACAGTTAAGGCGCGAAAATATGGTTCCAAGGGTCTCTTGACAAAATCATAGGGGGCACTATACTATTGGCAAGGGTATGAAACTCAAAACCGCCTGGCTCACTTTTCTGCTCTCCGCCGCCGCGTCGTCTTTGGCGCTGGCTGGGGACGCCCCTTTGTCGGAGTTGAGCGGCGCCGCGGGCAGCGGGACCCTTTCCATACCCTTCGCAACCGCACCCGCGGACAATACCCGCGTGGCGGTCTCCGCCCGCTACCTGAGGGCCGCCGCGGCGCCCATAGACGCGCAGGCGACCCAGGCCGCCAAAGACCTTTACGCGTTCCTCCGCGCCGGCTACGGCAGCAGGATAATTTCCGGCCAGACCAAAAACTATTTTCCGGAGCTGACCGCCATAGCCGGGAAAACCCCGGTGGTAAAATCCTTCGACATGCAGAACTATTCGCCGCGCAACCCCTGGCATGACGACTGGAGCTCGTGGGACGACGGCTCGGTGCAGGGCGCCATAGACTGGTACAAGAGCACCCAGGGCAGGGGCCTGGTCGCCTTCCACTGGCACTGGTTCTCGCCCTCGGCGGGCCAGCTGCGCAAGAGCACGTTCTATACGAAGGAAACCGATTTCGACGTGTCGAAAGCCGTGGTGCCAGGCAACCGCGAATACAACGAAGTGCTGCGCGACATCGACGCGATAGCCGTTCAGCTCAAGCGCCTGAGCGACGCCGGGGTGCCGGTGCTGTGGCGGCCCCTGCACGAGGCCGGCGGGAAATGGTTCTGGTGGGGAGCGAAGGGTTCCGGGCCGTGCCTGAAGCTTTACGACCTTATGTACCAGCGCCTGACCGTCCACCACAACCTGCACAACCTCATCTGGACCTGGTCCACGCCGGAGGAAGACTGGTATCCCGGGAATTCCAAAGTGGACATGGTGGGCTACGATTCCTACCCCGGCAAGTACGACTACGGTTCGCAGAAATACATGTTCAACAAATTATACAGGTTGACGGGCGGCGGGAAGATGATAGCCCTGACCGAGAACGGCCCCATTCCCGATGTCGAGAAGTGCCTGCAGGACGAAGCGCGCTGGGCTTATTTCCTTTCGTGGAACAAGCTGGTGGCCGAGCAGAACACGGCGCAGCACATCAGGGACGTTTTTGCCCACCCTAAGGTAGTGACCCTGGAAAGCAAGTAGCGCCCGCTCCCGGCGGACCGCTTAGAAAGTATCGAGCTTGTCGAATTCCGAAACGACTTTTTTCTGCAGCAGGTGCGCCAGGTCGCGCCCGTAGGCGAACGGGCCCTTGGGCCAGTTGAAGGCCAGCTTCACGGCGGTCTCGATGTCGTACTCGGACGCCATCACCTCGGCGGCCAGGAGCTTGGCCTCCTCTATCACCGGCCGCATGATCTCGGCGAAGATCTCCTCTTTCGAGGTCTTCTTCAGGCCCAGGTACTTCACCAGATTGGGCAGGATCGGGTTCTCGCCTACGATCTGGCCGTCCTCATAGATATAAAAGCCGATGGTGGCCTTGCGGCCCAGCTGCCCGTACTGCACCAGGCGCTGCTGCGAGGCCGACGGGGTCAGGCGCTCCGGCTTGCCCAGCGCCTGGTAAATATATTCGGTGGCGGCGCAGTCCGAGTCCAGCCCGGCGAAATCGGCCGTCTCGAAAGGCCCGGCCTTGGCGCCGGAGATCTCCTTGAAAGCCTCGTCTATCTCCTGCGGATGCCCTTTGCCCGATTCCAGCAGGCGCATGGCGGCCAGCGTGAACGGCCTCGTAAGGCGCTCCACTATCTGGCCCGGGTTGTCCTTGGTGAGCACCGGGATCTTGCCTATCTTGCGCAGCAGGGCCACCGCGGCCTCCAGGTATTCGTCGCCGGTCTTGTCGGTGCGCACCACTTCCACCAGCTGGTTGGAGCGCACGGGCTTGGTGAAATTGAACCCCATCGAGCGCTCGCGCGGCAGGTCCGCCGCTTCCAGTATTTCCTTCATCGGGCGCACGTCGCAGCGCGCCGCTATCACGCAGCCGGGGTCTATGTGTGCCTTGAGCTTCTTGAAATACAGCCGCCGTTCCTCGTCGGATTTACCTGCGGTCTCTATGACGATGTCCGCCCCTTTGAACTTGGAGATATCCTGTATGCCTTCGATGTTGCCCAGCAGCTCCTCGCGGCCTTCCTTGCGCAGGGACCACTGCAGCTTGGCCAGCGCCACGTTGAGGCTGTCCTTGAAATCGTCGTAAAGGCGCACCTGGAAGCCGTTCTTGAGGAACAGCTCGGCCGCGCCCGCGCCGGTGGTGGTGGCGCCCATTACCCCTACAGCTTTTATTTCCATTATCGCTCCCCTTAAACCCTACGCCAGCAGCACTTCTTCAAGGCGCACTATGCCGTCCTTGCTGAGCACTATGCGGATGCGTTCGTAATTCACCTTCGGCTGCGCTTTGCGGCCGGAATAGACGTATTTCAGCACCAGGTTGAGATGGTAGACGCGCGCGCAGACGGTATTCTGCACCTTGCCGGTCTCCGGGTCCACGTAAGAGTAGTCCACCTGCGCGTCGTCGGCCTGCTCCACGATGTCGCGGATGTTGAAGCGCATGATGTCGTTCAGGCCCCGGCGCCGCTCGTGGTATTTTATTATCAGGTCCTGGTAAAGCGTGATCTCTTTCTTGTACTTGAAGACGCGCTCGGGCTTGCCTTCCTCGTCGACGGAAGTGATATTGTCGATGCGGCGCAGGCGGGCGATATCCGGCGGCAGGGCCCTGTCGTTTATAAACGTGGCCGCCTCTTTGAGCAGGCCTATGCTGGCGCCGGCCAGCGGGTCCATGATCTCTATCTTCCGGTCCGAGATCCAGCGCGTCATGTTCTTGGAGAACAGCATCTTCAGCCAGTCCTTGATGCGGTCCTTGAAGATGTAGCTGATCACCAGGGCCGCTACGAACGGCATGCTGGTGACGGCGTAGCGCCGCTGGAAATAGATCATGATCAGCCCGGCGAACAGCATGGCCGCGCCGGCCGCCAGCCCGAAGACCACCTGCGTCAGGGTCTCCCACTCGGAGAACTCGGCCTTGAGGAAAAGCACGCTGGAAATAAATTTTTTAAGCACGCCGCGGCGGTAGATGATGGTCTCGTTGGAGGAGCCCGGCACCAGCACCGACGGGTATTTCATGGCCTGCCGGTAGCGGTTCTGCGCCGTCGCCATGCGCACGGCCTCTTTTTCTATCTCCGGGAAGCGCACGCCGGCCTCGGGGCTGGCCCGCAGGGCCTCCACCAGCGAGGTCAGGTACTCCTCCAGGATCAGGCTGACGTATTCGTCGAAGAAGGCCGCGGTCTCGCGGATCTTCACCGGCACGGCCGGGTCCGAGATCTCGGCGCGCAGCGAGGAGAGCGCGGTCTCCAGGTTCCGCAGGTCCGCGAAGAAGTTCTCCAGCCCCTCGCCCACGAACAGCTTGCGCTGGGCGGCCGGCGCGGTGCCGGAGAAAGTGGCCAGGCCCTCCACGAAAATTTTCACGTAGTCGCGGATCTCGCCGCGGATGATGCAGCCCAGGAGCCGCAGCTCGTCGCAGATGGAGTCAGTCAGCGCGGGGGAAGCGTCCCCGGACAGCGCCTTGGCCAGGTCCTGGCGCACGCGGTTGAGCGGCGAGGTGGAAAGCGCCGGGTCGCAGAGCTTGCCGATGCTGATCTTGGGCGTGCGGAAGCGGATATAGCGCTGGCTGGAATTATAAAAATCTTCCTTGGTGTAGTTGTGCGGGCCCACGTTAAGGGCGCGGGGCACGAAGAAATAAGTTTCCACCTCGTAGGTGTTGCCGGCGGATTCATCCAGGTCGATGTCGAGCTTGATCTCGAAGCGGTGCCGGTCGTGCAGCTTTATGCGCGAGTCTAAAATATCGTTCTGGTCTTCTATCATAAAATATCCAGCGCGTTCCGGGGCCTATCGTCATATTATAGAAATTGTAAGCAAAATAAGCGCGGGTTATAGTGCGGACGCTTCCGGCGCGGACGGCCAGAGCGCGGGACCCGTCCCCCGGCACAGCCTGTCGGTCAGGAAGGCGTCCGCTGATTATTTATCGGGGTGGTACTTGTCGTGCGCGCGCTTCACGTCGCCCTTGTCCACGTGGGCGTAGATCTGCGTGGTGTTGAGGCTGGCGTGGCCCAGCATTTCCTGCACGGAGCGCAGGTCGGCCCCGCCCTGCACCAGGTGGCTGGCGAAGGTGTGCCGGAAAAGATGGGGGTGCGGATGCAGTTCCACGCCGGCCTCTTTGCCGAAGGAGACTATATCCTTCCACATCTGCACCCGGCTGAGCTTTTTGCCGCCGCGGTTGACGAACAGCTCGGCCGCCGTATCCTTGCCGCCGAATTTCTGCTGCCGCACTTCCAGGTACGCCCTGAGCCTGGCCAAGGCCGCCGGATTCACCGGCACCATGCGCTCCTTGGCGCCCTTGCCGAACACGCGCAGCCAGCCCTGCTGGAAATTAACCGACTCCAGCCGCAGCGAGAGCAGCTCCGACACCCGTATGCCGGAGGCGTAAAGCAACTCAACGGCCGCGGCCGCCCGCGCCCCGGCAAAGCTCTTTTCCGCCGGGTAAGCCAGCAGCAGCTCCATGTCGCGCCGGTTAAGGAAGCGCGGCACCTTGCGCGGCAGCCTGGGCGCGCTGAAATTGGCGGTGGGGTCCTTCTGCGCCTTCCCCTCCAGGCGCAGGTAGCGGTAAAAAGCCCTGATGGCCTCCGTCTTCCGGAAGATGGACGCCGGGCCCAGGCCCTTCTCCTTCTTCAGCGACCAGAGGTATTCCTCCAGAAAAGTGGCGGCGGCCTGCGCCGGGTCCGTTTTGCGCTTCTCGCAGTAGGCGAGAAAGGCTTCCAGGTCCCCGGAGTAGGCCAGCCAGGTATTGCGCGACAGGCCGCGCTCCAGCGACAGATGCCGCTGGAAATCCATGGTAAGAGGGCGGTGCGTCACTTTCGGGCCAGCTTCTCCTTGCGCTCCGCCTTGTCGGCGGCCTTCGCGGCTTCGCCGGCCGGCGTGGTCCTGAGCAGCCCGGGCTTGAGGCCGGGGGTCAGGAAGCGGCTGCGCAGTTCGGCCTCTATTTCAACGGCCACCGGCTTGTTGGTCTTCAGGTAGACCTTGGCGTTCTCGCGGCCCTGGCCTATGCGGTCGCCCTTGTAAATGTACCAGGTGCCGGATTTTTCCAGCAGGCCTGTTTCCACGCCCATGTCCAGCAGGCAGCCTTCGGTGGAGATGCCTTCGCCGTTGACCATCTCGAACTCGGCCTGGCGGTAGGGCGGCGCCACTTTGTTCTTCACCACTTTCACGCGGATGCGCGCGCCGGTCACCACGTCGGCCTGCTTGATGGTCTCTATTTTCCTTATATCAAGGCGGACGGAGGAATAGAATTTGAGCGCGAGGCCGCCCGGGGTGGTTTCCGGGTTGCCGAACATCACGCCGATCTTGTGGCGGAGCTGGTTGATGAACATCACCGTGGTCTTGGTGGAGGACACTATGGAGGTGAGCTTCCTGAGCGCCTGGCTCATGAGCCGGGCCTGCAGGCCCACATGGGAGTCGCCCATCTCGCCTTCGATCTCGGCCTTGGGGACCAGCGCGGCCACCGAGTCGATCACGATGATATCCAGCGCGCCGGAGCGCACCAGCTTTTCGGTGATCTCCAGGGCCTGCTCGCCGGAGTCCGGCTGCGAGATCAGCAGTTCGTCCACGTTCACGCCCAGCTTCTGCGCGTACACGGGGTCCAGCGCGTGCTCGGCGTCTATAAAGGCGGCCATGCCGCCCTTCTTCTGCGCCTCGGCGATGACGTGCAGGGTAAGGGTGGTCTTGCCGGAAGATTCCGGCCCGTAGATCTCCACCACGCGGCCGCGGGGCAGCCCCCCGATGCCCAGCGCCAGGTCCAGGCTGAGCGCGCCGGTGGGGATGGTCTCTATCTTCATGTTGGCGGCCCGCTCGCCCATCTTCATGATGGCTTCCTTGCCGAAACTTTTTTCTATCTGCGCCAGCGCCACGTCCAGCGCCTTGTTCTTTTCTTCGTTACCCATAATTTTCTACCTCCGTTAAATTTTCTTCTTAGAT
>Ga0154587_164_pt1 | contig 16620 bp, 13 predicted proteins | sample RifGroF2_FD_116016 | JGI IMG/M metagenome (GOLD analysis project Ga0154587, IMG submission 116016) | Elusimicrobia bacterium GWF2_62_30 | reverse complement strand
AGTGGCCATGCTGACCGAGGCCCGCGTGCTCAACCGCGTGCAGCAGCTGTTCCTGCGCAAGTTCATCCCCGAAGGCGGCACCACGGGGGAGGAATACCTGGTGAACCTGCGCGTGCTGCGCACGGCCTGGGAGAGCAAGGTGCTGGCCTACCCGGCCCATGCCGAAGATATATATTTCGTCCGCGCGCCCGAACAGGCTAACCTTATGGTGGGGCTGACTCCCGGCGAGCGCAAGCCGCTGACGCTGGACGCGGTAATACAAGTGCTGTCCATGCCGGAATTCGGCGCCTGGGCCGGTTCCGACAAGCTCAAGATCGTGGAATCGCTCTGGGGCTCCGACGAGAACGGCGTGTCCTACCGGGTGGTGGCGCACAAGTTCAGCGGCGAGAAGTTCGAACACGTCGTCCGCCGCTGAAGCCGCGTCAGATACTGAAGAAATCCTTTATTTTGGAAAGCAGGTTCTGCTGCTCAGTCTTGAGGCCGAGCAGAGCGCTTTCGCCGGCCAGCTTCTCGCGGGCGGCGGCCAGCTCCACGCGCCTTTTGGCCAGCATCAGCGCTATGGCTTCCACTATCTCCGGGCGGTTGGCCAGCACGCCGGCAAAGCCGTCCCGGTCCAGCCGGTAGCAGCGCACTTCACCCGCGGCCACGGCGGTGGCCGAGCGGGCCTCGCCGGTGAACAGGCCCATCTCGCCCAGCACGTCGCCCGGGCCCAGGGTCTTCACCACTTTAAACGCGTCGGAGCCATCGGAGTACAGGCGGATCTCCGCGCGGCCCTCGTAAATTATATACAGCCAGTCGGCCACGGTGCCCTGCCGGGTTATTATTTCCCCGCCGGAGAACGGCGTGGGTTTTAGCCTGCCGGCTATCACCCCGCGCTCATCGTCGTTAAGCGGCTGCAGCACCTCGGCGCCTTTCAGCGCGCGCAGGCGCCTGGCCAGCTCTTCTTTGCCGCTCTTTTCGGCCACAGCCTGGGCGCCCTCGCTCACCACCACCGACCTGATGGGCGTGGACAGCTTTATGCCGGCGCGGGAAAGCGCGTAATAGACCTTGGCCCGCACGGCGGAATCGGTGCGGCCCGGCACGGACAGGTCGCTGAGATAATAACGCACCTCGTAAGCTATGCAGTTGGGCTGAAAATCTTTTATGGCGCAGTACGGCTCCGGCTTTGCCGCCACGCTGGCCGGCCTATCGTCCTTAAAAGACTGTTCCACGGCCTTGATGACCTCGCCGGGGGCCTGGTCGTAGTAAACATTAAAGGGCACGGCGCGGAAGCGGGTATTATCCTGCGCCCGGCCCAGCACGGTGACCGGGCTTTTCATCAGGATGATGTTCGGCACCACCACCAGGTCGCCGTCCAGCGTCTCCAGCGTGGTCTGGCGCCAGCGGATCTCGCGCACCACGCCCTCGTACTTCTCTATACCCACCCAGTCGCCGGGCTTGAAGCTATCCTCCAGGTGCAGCACCATGCCGCCTATTACATTACCCAGGGTGTCCTGCAGCGAAAAAGCCACCACGCCGGTGACCACCGCGGAGGTGGCCAGGATGCCGCTCAAGTTGGCGCCCGAGGCGGAGATGACCACGAACCCGGCCGCCACGTAACCGCCGGCCAGGATCAGGTCCTCCAGGAACTTGGACATGCCGGAATGCACCTTGGGCAGCGCCACGGAGAAGACCAGCACCCCCGCCACGTTTACGGCGGAGATGGCGGCCAAAAGGCGCGACAAGATAACTATGACCTTGGCCAGGCCGCCGGCGCTTATCCCGCCGAAGAACTCGGCGGCGGTGATGCCGGCTATGGAACAGACCGCCAGGAAGGCCGTCAGGCGCAGGCGTTGGCGCGCGGCGGGCACGGCGCGGTAAAGCAGCGCCAGCGCGAGGAAAATAGAAAGATAATAGGCCATTACGGCGGGGCTGAAAACGGCGGTGAGGGTTTGCATGGGTATATTGTAGGAAATTCCTTTAAAAAAAAGAGTTTACGAACCGAAAAGGTACAGCTCTTCCTCGGCGCGGGTTACGCCCGTATACAGCCAGCGCCGCCACATCTCGTCGTCCATGCGCGAAAAGCGCTCTTCGAACATCACCACTTTCTTGGCCTGGCTGCCCTGCGCCTTATGCACGGTCAGCGCGTAGCCGAAATCGAACAGGTCGCCGACCAGGGTGTGTTTGCGGTCCTTGGTGAAATTAAAAGGGGTGTCAGCGCCGAACTGCGGCGCATAGATCAGGCCGGAATAGAGCTTGTCGCGGTCGTCCATCTTTATCTCTACGCTGTACCAGTCCTTGTTGTCCGCCTCGATCTCTACCAGCGTGCCCAGCATGCCGTTGCAGATGGCTTTCTTATGGTTGTTGCGCAGGCAGATCACCCTGTCGCCGCGCTCGGGCGTGGGCTTCTCGTAGCCCAGCGCCGCCCGCACGAATTTGTTTATCTTAACGCGCGTGGAATTGTAGCCGCAGAGCACCAGGGTGTCGGGCTTGAAGCTCTCCAGGAGCTCCCCGGTCTTTTCCTGCGCGTCGCAGTCTTCGTTGAGGTACTTCACTATGCCGGGGCCGTAATGCTGCGGCGGCACGCGCCCGGTCCGGCGGGCGAATTCAGACATCTTTATGATGGGGTTGTCCCTGGCCTGCCGGTGAATCTCGGTGAGCAGCACGTCGGGCGCGTGCATCAGATTGAAGCTGCCGGAGATGGGCGGGAGCTGCCCGTGGTCGCCCACGGCGACGATGGGGATATTGTAGGACATCAGGTCCTTCCAGATGGCGCCGTCCACCATCGAGGCCTCGTCCACCACTATCAGGTCGCGCTCCAGCAGGTCTTTGCGCTCCCAGCCCGTGATATGGCCGTGGCCGTTCTCGAGCGGCGTGTAGATAAGGCCGTGGATGGTGCTGACGCTGTCGCGCGCCGAATAGGCGCCGGCTTCTTTAAGCTTGTTCTTTAAATTCTGCGCTGCGCGGCCGGTGTAGCTGCAGAAAGCTATGCGCGCGTGGTTATCGATGGTGAGCAGCTCTTTCTTGAACACGCCCATCAGCGTGGTCTTGCCGGTGCCGGCATAGCCGCCCAGCGTAATGAACGGCGCCTTGTCCGGGTCTTTATACCAGGACATAAGCTCGTCCAGAGCGCACTGCTGATCTTTGGAAAGTTCCATCCCGCGGCACCTCACCTGTGGGTAATTATCGCATATTTGGGCGGGAGGGGCCCTGTTTTACTCCGGGCCGCCGCGGTTACGGAGCCTGCCCTCCGGGCGGAGAGAAGCGGATGTCTAACTTTGTCACGAATTCATAGCCTAAATGGCCGGGCTTGGTCTCGACCAGGGCAAGGCTTTGCCCCGGTACGGTCTGCTGGAAAACGGCATGGCTCACGGTAAGCCTCTCCGAACCGCCGGGATGCCGCCAGGAATTTAACCGCACGTAATAAGTGGTGGAATTCTTGCCCCGGTGGGAACTTTTTCCCGTCACCTGCACCCGGTGAACGGCCGGCGTGTTTTGGTCGCGGGAGACGTTAAGCCAGGCCATGCCCCAATAGCCCGCCAACGGGAACAGGAACAGGCCGATCCCGGCGCACTGCAGCAGGCCGGCAAGGAACCAGGATTTCCCCTTCAGCACCGCGGCTATTAGCAGGACGAAAGACAGGTAGGCCGGCACGCTGTAGCGCAGGGAAGCTTTGAAAAGCTCCCAGATGTCCAGCGGGTTGAGCCTGGAGGAGAAAAAAGAGAAGACCATGAAGAGGGCGATGGTCAGGAACAGGAACGCGCCTGCTGCCAGGTGGAAAGTTTTCTGCCTTACGCCGCCAGCGGACCGCACCGGCGGCGGGGCGGGCAGGTCTTCGCACAGGGCGGCGAGGTGGGGCAGGGCACTGCCTACGAATTCGGTGGAGGTGTCCGCCTTTATCGCGAAAGGCACCCAGTCCGCGCGCAGCCCTGCTTCCTCCAGCCGTATAGCGGAACAGCCCAGGGCGAAAAGCGCGTACACCGCTTCCCTCTTTTTGGCGGAGGCGAAATACGCCGCGGCGAAATCATTGTCGTCCGAATCTATATCGTAGCGCGCGTCGAACTGGGGATCCCCCGTCTCCACGTCCGTCTCAAGGCCCAGCTTCTGCATTAAAGCCTCGCCGGAGCCCTGGGGCGTCAGCGAGAAGTTCCCGGGTGAAGCGACCTCCGCCCGCAGGCTGAAGCGGGGCGGGGTGTTCTTGGAGCCGGGATGGAATCCGGTGATGATGCGGCGGCCGGAGTAAGACAGTTCGCGCCGGGTGCCGGAACCGGAAGAGCCCAGGCCGCCCAGCTTGTCGAAAAAACGGGCCTGGGCCTTCTGCTGGGACCGCATGGTTAAAAAGATAAGGACGATAACGCCGCCGATAAAAGCGACAGTGATCACGAGTACCATTGTGGGGTCCATGCCCGATTCCTTATTCCTTTATCGGGCCGAAGCGGGCCTCGTATTTTTTGAGATTGTCGGCCAGGGCGGCGCAGAAGCGTTTGGTGTGGATAGCACCCGAAATTATGCGCTTCACCACCCGGGCTTCGGGCCGGCCGGGGGTAAGAAAAATAAAATCCAGCAGGAATTCCGTATCGCCGTGCGTCACCACGGCCAGGTCGGCGTACACGCCCTGCGCCACGGCGTCCTCCGCCTCAACCTCTATCTGCGCCTGCGCTTCAGGCGCCACTTTTGCCTTGTGGGTGATGCGGACTTCCTTGTGGTTCTTGTCCCACTTTATATATTCGCGGTTCTTCCTGGAAAATTTGAAAGGCTTCATGGCAGCGTCAGCCCAGCCGCCAGGCGGATAGCCAGGCAGAGCTGGGCCAGTATAGCCAGCGTACAGGCGGCGGCGAAAAGGCGGCGTTTGCGCGTGGCTACGCGCGCGCCTATCACTATCTGCCCTACTATGTCCTCGTAATACGGCGTGCCCGTCACGCCCCCGCCCAGGTACCGGTCAAGCAGAGCGGTAAGTTCCGCCTGGGAATAGCGCGCCACGTCGTATTCGCTAACAAGCGTGTCGCCAGGCCGGGGCTTATCGCCGCGCTGGTCCAGCAGGGGAACGGGCTTTAAAGTTTCTATGAACGGGGACCCGGCCACCGCACTCACCAGCGCCGCCAGGCACAGCGCAAGCAGCGCCAGCCGGGCCAGCGTCCCGCCGGGTACGGCCAAGCCTATGGCCGACATCTCAAGCATGGCCAGCAGGGCCACGGCGGCCAGCTTCCGGTCCGTCCATTTGAGCGAATCGTAAATATTGCCGTGGATGAGCCGGAGCCGGCGCTCGGGATCGGGGGTAAGATGGGATGATACGCTCATAAACTGATTATCGCAAAAATCCCGCCCGCGGTAAACCTGGTCATGGCAGGGTATGGGCCCGGCGGGCTGTCGACTAAAGGTGTATGAATTCCTGCCGGCCGCTTTCCAGGTACAGGGCGAGCAGCAGGTAATCGCGCAGGTGGCGGGTCAACAGGAAGTTCTCGCGCACATGCTCGCGCCCGTTCTCGCCCAGCTTCCTGGCATAGGCCGGCTCATGCAGGAGGCGCTTCATCCAGTAGGCGGTGCCCTCTATGGTGCGCGTCAGGATGCCGGAATATTTATGGGTTATCTGCAGCGGTATCCCCCCCACGGCCCCGGCTATGACCGGCTTGCCCTTCCACAGGGCCTCCGACACGGTAAGGCCGAAGCCTTCTTTCAGGGATTTCTGCAGTATTATCGCCGAGGCGCGCTGGATGGCGTTGATCTCGATATTGCTGGTAGGGGCCAGGCAGAGCACCATTATGTCGGGGTTGCCCTCCGCCGCCGTGCGGGCTTCGGCCAGCACCTCGGCGCCCTCCGGGTCGTCGTCGGCGCTGCCGCCCACCAGCAGCAGGCGGGCCGTAACATAAGGCTGTATCTTCTTGAAGGCCTCTATCACGCCAAGGGGGTCTTTGAGCCGGTCGAACCGCGAGACCTGGCTTATCAGCGGCTTGTCGGTGGGGATCTCCAGCCGGCTCATTATGGCGGCAACCTCGGCGTCGGTCAGGTCTTTGTTCTTGTCGGCCAGCGGGTCGATGGACGGCGGCACCTGGAACTGTTTGACCGGGAGCGCCTGGGAGAACGACGGCGCGGAGATCACCGCGGCGTCGTAGCGCGAAACGTAACCGTGCAGGAAATTCCAGACGTCGTCCTGGCGGTTGGAGAGGTCGATATGGCAGCGCCAGACCCATTTCGCGCCGGCGGGCTTCTTGTCTATCAGCCCGGCCGGCTGCGGGTCGTGCATCAGGGCCACCTCGGCGTCCAGGTTCAGGGTGTCCAGGTTGGCCTTCATCGTGTCGCGGTAAAGCTGGAAGTCGGCCGCGGTCAGCCGCTGCGGGGTGCCGTGCAGGGCGTTATGGAATTTTTTTGTGACCGCGTAAAAATCCTCGCCGCCCTTCACCAGCTCCCAGCGCGGCTTTATGCCCAGTTCCGTCATCATCGGCAGCATGCGGCTGAGGATCTCCGCCACGCCGCCGCCCACGGCGGTGGAATTCACGTTGAGGATGGTCTTGCCTTTAAGCCGGGAAGCTATGATCTTCAGCTCCTCGATGGCGCTGCGGCCGGCGGCGGGCGCGTATTCGTCTATTTTAGGCATTGGAGCCCTCCTGCACGCGTTTTTCTATTATCTGGATTATCCTTTGCCTTAGGCCTTCCAGCGTATAGGAATAAGGGTCCAGGCGGGAGATCTCCCTGCCGACGTTCTCGTCGCCGAAATTCAGCCTGAACCAGTGCGAGAAGTCGTCCACGCCGTAGGGCGGCCGCAGGCGCGCTTCGAAGACATGCAGGTACAGGCTTGAGACGCTGACGGTCCTGAGGCAGTCGAGAAAGGACCTGTAATCCACGGCGGCACACTCGGTAGGCACGGAAAACCTTATGGACCGCATAAAGTGGAATTCCCTGCCCGGCGCCACCGTGCGGGCCGGCCCCGGGTTTTCCGCGATACCCCGCTCGAGCATCTTCACGAAAGCGTCCCGGATATCGGCCAGCGAATGGTACTGCACGATGTCTATGGAGGTCAGTTCCTCGCCCAGGCGGTCGGCCTGCACCGTATTGGCTACCCAGTAGGCGAAGTCGTTGGCGCCTTCGGGCACCAGGTGGTGGGACTGCTTTATGAACCGGTGGGTGTGATAATAGATGACGGCGTCATCCGCCGACCTTATCCCCTCCAGCAGTTCCTGGATGTTGGCGGCCCTGCGCCCGGTAACTTCCGCCAGCGTCAGGCGCGTGCAGAACCGGAACGCTTCTTTTGCTTTTGTTCCCATTTCATCCCCCCTCTCGCGGCGGTAAAGAACCGCAGCAGCCGCAGCACTTCAGCCTGGCCTGACAGGAAATACCCGGCCTTCGACGCCCGCTTTCTTCCCACCCTTACGGTGACCCCGCTGCCGGCGAGGGCCTTGAACATGTCTTCGTCCGTCAGGTCGTCGCCCACGGCCGCGCAGAAAGGGCGGCCCAGCCGCTTGCGCAGCAGCTCCACCGCATGCCCTTTATGGGCGGCGCCGCGGGGCAGCAGCTCGAAAACTTTATGGCCGCTGCGCCAGGAAAGAGTTTTGCTGCGGGCGGAAGTAAGCGCCTTCATCCGGCTTAAAAAGCCGCGCCTGTAGGCGGCCTTGAGATTGCGGTAATGCACGCTGGCCGAAAACACTTTGTTCTCCACCAGCACGCCCGTTCCCGGCGGGAACCGCTCCTGGATCTCGGCGGCTATGCCCGCCACCTGGCCGCGCGCCTTCACGGCGGCGGCGTCCCGCCAGGCTAACCCGGGGCCGACAAGCTCGATGCCGTGGTTGCCCCCGTAGTAAAGGTCCCGCAGCCCCACTAGCCCGCGCACGCTTGCCAGCGCCCTGCCGCTGAGGATGAACACAGAAACCCCGGGGGCCGCGGCCAGGGCCTTCAGGGCGGTTTTGAATTCGGGCTTCAGGCGGGCCTGCCCGGGAGTTTCCGCCAGGGCGGCCAGCGTCCCGTCGAAATCCAGCGTCACCAGCAGCCCGCGCGCGGCGGCGAGGCGGGCCGAGACGGCGGAGGAATTCTTCCAGAAGTCCTTCATTTATACGCCTGTCAGCCTGAAATCGTCCATCCTGAGCCGCATCAGTTCCTCGGTAAGGTTGGCCGCCCACTTGTAGATGTTATTCTCATGCAGGTCCTGGCGCATGCGCGTCATCCGTTCCTCCACTTCCGCTTTAGGCATGGTGAGGGAATAGTAGATAGCGTCGGCCATCTGCTCAATATCATAGGGATTCACGATCAGCGCGTCCTTGAGTTCCCGCGACGCCCCGGCGAAGCGGCTGAGGATGAGCACACCCCGGTGGTCGTCGCTGGCAGCCACGAACTCCTTGGCCACCAGGTTCATCCCGTCGTGAAGGGACGTCACCAGGCAGGTGTCGGCGATCTTGTAGTACTTGGTGATCTCCTTATGGTCGTGGTGCTTCTCCAGGAAGACTATGGCCTTCCAGTCCTTGGCTTTGAACTTCCAGTTTATCCGGTCCACCTCGGCGTGCAGCTCGGCGAGGAACCGGTGGTACTGCGGGATATGCGTGCGGCTGGGCGCGCCCAGCTGTATGAAAGTGAACTTTTTAACGTAGTCAGGGTACTTCTCCAGGAAGCGCTCCACCGCCTTCACCCTTTCCAGCATGCCCTTGGTGTAGTCTATGCGGTCCACGCCCAGGCCTATCTTTTCGGCCTTGATGCCGAGCTCTTTGAGGACCGCGGCAGCATCCGGTTTTTCAGACAGCTTCTTGCTCTCGCGGTCCGGCTGGGTGAAATCCACGCTAATAGGGAAAGGCTTCACCAGCGTGACGTGGCCTTCCTTCTGCACCGAGAAATGCTCCCAGTCTATGCGCGACTCTATGGTGCGGTCGACGGTGTCGAGGAAGTTATTGCAGTAGAACTGGGTCTGGAAGCCTATCAGGTCCGCGCCGAGCAGGCCCATCACCAGCTCCCTCTGCCAGGGGCAGATGCCGAAGGTTTCGGGGTTGGGCCAGGGGATATGCCAGAACACCGCCACGCGCGCGTCGGGCCGTACGGCCTTTATCATACCCGGCAGCAGCGTGAAATGGTAATCCTGTATCAGCACGCAGGGTTCCTTAACGTCCGCTATCTCTTCCAGCACCGTCTCGGCGAATTTCTTGTTCACCGCGTAGTAATGCTCCCAGTCCTCTTTGCGGAAGATGGGGCGTATATGCGCGATGTGGCACAGCGGCCATATCCCTTCGTTGGAAAAGCCATAGTAATAGCCGTCCTCCTCCTCCTTGGTGAGGGCTATGCGGCGCAGGTTATAGGCCGGCTCCTCCGGCGGGACTTTGATGCGGTTGTGCTCGTCCGTAACCTCGAAGTCGGCGTCGCCGCTGCCGTGGGCGATCCAGGTTCCCCCGGCCGCCTTCAGGATCGGGTCCAGCGCGGTCACGAGGCCGCCCGCCGGGACTATGGCCTTTATCTCCTTGCCCTCCCGCAGATGCATATAAGGCTCGCGGTTGGACACCACGAAGAGCGGCCTGCCGTCCATCTTTACCCTGATGTGCTCTTTAAGCCGCTCCGGCGTCCAGAGGGATTCCCCTTTCTGCCGCAGCCGGGCCTCGTTCTGCGCGGCGCGCCTGGCCGCCTGCAGGTTGGTGGCCAGCGTGGTCGCCTCCCTGGCTATCGGCGCGAAGATATCGCCCTTGAACGGGGGCGCGCTGCCGCGCTCGTCGCCGATGCGCAGGCCCTTCATCCACTCGGCCATCTGGGTGATAGGGTCGACCAGGTTCCACCTGATTATCAGGAGCGTGACCAGCGAGATCATCACCATCTGCGCCAGCAGCCGCAAAAGCGTGCGCCGCCAGATCTTGAAGAGGTCGTAGTCTATATAGGAGATATCGGTGAACAGCACAATACGCGCGGTTTTAGCGCCATCAAAGGTGATCTTAAGCGGGTGCAGGAAGATCTTCTTCTCGCCGACGGCGTAGATCCTGTCCGCGCCCGAGCCGGCCTCTATAAGGGCGTTTATCTCGGTGGCGCGGGAGAGCAGGTCCGGGGCCAGGGAGGAAGACCCGGAGATAAGGGTGCCGGAAGAGTCATAGACCGCCACGCCTTCCAGCTGCTTCTGGTTCTGGAACTTATCGGCCAGCTTCTGCAGGCCGGAGCTGTTCCCGGTTTCCAGGTTATGCCTTACGCTTTCCTTGAAACTTTCCGCCAGCAGCGCGGATTGCGAGCGCACTTCTTCGTAAAGCTTCTCCCGCTCCTGGCGCACATGGAACCAGGCGGAGATGATGGCCACCGTTACCACAACCACTATAAGCGAAAGGATCAGTCTGAAAGTTATTTTCATAATAAAGTCTCCAGCAGGCGGGGACGCCGGGGGAAGCAATAAAACAGGCCGCCCCGGGATCTCCCGGAATGGCGGCCCGACCATTCCAAACCTCCGGAGCTGCTCCGGACCCTTAACAGGATTTATTCTACCACACCTGCGGGACAGTGTCCACGTATATTTAAGCCCGGCCGCGAAGGCGCCCGAGCCCGGGTACCGCAAAAAATAAGGCCGCTCTTAGTAGGTGCTCCAGGAAACACCTTTGGGGTCCGGATGAGTGCAGTCTATGCGGATGGCAGTGCCGTCGTAAAGCCAGCGGCCGCTGTCCTGTATGTCCGTGAACGCCGCCACCCGGATCTCTTTGGAAGGCGGATGCCCTGACAGCGGCAGTTTCAGCTCCGGAGGCGCCGGGATGACCGCTGAGATATCAGCCGGGTAGACCATGTTATTAGCTTTGACGTTCTCCTCCAGGCTGGCGCGCATTTCCTGCAGTTTTGCCGCCGTGGCGCCGGCGGTGGACTTGCGTATCAGGCCGCTGAAGTAGGGATAGGATATCGCTGTCAGCAGAATGGCCGCGACATAGGCGGAAAGTATTATCCCGCTGCCGTCGGGCCAGGGGCGTTTTCTTTCGGTGTAAAGGCGCGAGACCAGGTAAAGGAACGGGACGGCGACGACCGCGTACTGCAGCCAGGCCGGGCTGCCGCAGCGCTCCATTTCCAGCGCTAAGGAATAGATCCAGTATAAGGTGACGCCGTAGCAGAAAAGAGCGGCCAGCGTCTTAACCAGGCTGTCGGAGGGGTCGGCCTCTTCCTCGGGAGCCGCCGCCGGCGCGGGCGCGCTCGGGCCAGCCAGCAGGGCCAGCAGGATGACCCAGCCTATAACGTTCAGCAGCAGGAAGATCCAATAAAGGCTGCGCCCCGCGTCGCGCAGCCGCCGGAAGACCAGCGAAAAAAAAGGGACGAACACCAGCACGATATAGCCCGCCGAGAAGGCGTACGCGTTGGCGCCGTAAAGCGCTTGATCCAGCGCCTCCAGGGCCAGGATAAGGACCGCGTTGGCGGCGGCGAAAGGCCAGAACTCGGCGCGGCCGGCCCGGCCGGAAATGTCGTAGAACTTTTTAAAAGGCCCCAGGAACCAATCCATCGTTCTCCTTTAGTCCGCTCCCGGCGGGCGCTTAGCTTGCGCGGTGCAGGAAGGCGCGGTATTTATCGGGGTGTTTTAACACGGTGTCTTCAAGATAGGCGAATTGTTTCTGCATGGACTCACGGTAGAAGTCCTTGTTGATGCGGTATCTTTTTTTGAAATGGGCGCGCGCGTACCGGTCCACCCCTTGCAGCGTGACCGCCAGGCGCTTTTCTATGAACTTGGAGAAATCCAGCGTTTTGCGCAGCATCTCCAGCTCGGAGGCGTAGCCTTTTACGTGCCCCTCACGGAACTCCCGGTAGAGCACGTGGAGGCGTTCCAGGTAGCACCTGGAGGCCATCTGCCCCAGCAGGTCGGCCGCCCCGAGCATCAGCGCCACCTTCTTTTCTCCGGGGCCGGAGAACCGGATCTTCCCGAGCGGCATCGTCATGTCGGTGCAGAGTATAATATTGTCCGCGGTCCGGGCGTCCCCGGCGGCAAAGCCGTTCTTTTTAAAATAGTTTTTTATAAAGCGTATGCTGCGCTCTACGTGGGTCAGGGTATACTTGGCCCCGGTGCCTTTTACGTCGCGTACGCTCTTGATGAAGCCAGCGTCGTGGAAGATAGTGGCTATCAAGCCGAGCTTTGCCAGGCGGACGGGGATCTTTTTATGCCCGGTGTTATGGCCGTCCATAAGCCTGGCCATGGCCAGCAGCGCGTCGGTGATATGCATCTTGTCATGGTAATGCGTGCTGCAGGCCCTGTAGCCGGGATACTTCCCGTCGTACAGGCGGATGAAATCGGCGAAGCATTTCCTGACGGCTTCGAACTCCCCTATCGGGTAGGAATTTATGAAGATGTTCTTTACTTCTTCCAGTACCGCGGCCGGGCTGAACATATCCACCAGCTGCGAGAACTGCACCTTGTCCGTAGTTTTCCCCATACCTGATTTTAGTGTATTTATAGTAAGGACTCAACCCTCTCCCGCCGGGGCCCTAAAGTACTGCTTTTAAGCAACGCGCGGAGTAGGCCCAAAAACCTGCCCGGCAGGGCTTAATGGCCCAAGCGCAACTCCCCGCGGCATGGTAGACTATCAGCACAGGAGCATTTTAAACGGACACACATGAAAATATCCCTTTCCCGCATCCTCGGCCGCCAGTCCCTTCTCCTGCTGCTTGTCCCCGCAATTTTCCCCCGGTACGCCTGGGCCGGAACACAGGCCTCCCTCGACCAGAGCATAACCACCGCTTTCGGCAATATTCCCGCCGCCAGCATCAGCCCCGTCACCATACCCCCCGTTCCCGCAGTGCCGCAGCCGGCCGGCTACCAGCCCCCTGCCGGCTGGAACGACTACTTCAGGCAACTGGGCTCCAGCATCCCCGGCGGCATGCGCAACGCCGGCACCAACCGCCTGGAGCTGCTGGTGGACGGCGACCAGGCCTTCTCCGCCCTGGCCGGTGACATAGCCAAAGCCGGCTACTTCATCCATATAAAGATGTTCATCTGGAGCCCGGACGAATACGGCACCGAGATGCGCGACCTCCTGGCCGCCCGGGCCAAAGAGGGCGTGCGGGTGCGCGTAACGCTGGATTTCTGCGGGGCTTATATTTTCAACCCGGCCGGCAAGATGAACAAGCTGATAGACTCCATGCGCGCCGCCGGCATAGAAGTAAAAGTGGGGTCGTTCAGGCCTATGCACGCCGACCACCGCAAAGTTTTAGTGATGGACGACGGCGAAGGCGGGATGACCGCGTACACCGGCGGGATGAATATCGGGATGAGTTACCGGCGCGACTGGCACGACCAGCTTACGCGCGTGACCGGGCCGGCCACCAAGGCGCTGCACCAGGCCTTCCAAGACGACTGGGAAGCCCTGGCGGGGCAGGTCCTGTCCGGCTTCCCTTCGATAGAGCCCGTGCGCAACGGCGCCCGCACCTACGTGCTGACCCACCGCGGCGGGGACAGCAGCCAGAACATCAAGAAAGCGTACCTGCTGGCCATCAAGACCGCCAGGCAGAGCATCCGCATAGAGGACCCGTATTTCACGGACAAGGACATCATCAAAGCCCTGGTCACCGCCGCTGCCGACCCGGCGCGGCCGGACTTGCGGGTGCAGCTCATCGTACCCGCCAAGAACAATCACATGCTGACGCTGAAAGCCTTCCGCAGCCATTACCCGAAGCTGATAAAGGCCGGCGTGGAGATCTACGAGTACCAGACGCGCATGGAGCACCTTAAAGTGGCCGTGATGGACCATGTCTGGACCACGCTGGGCTCTTCGAACCTGGACGCGCAGAGCCTGAAATACAACGACGAGCTGAACCTGATCGTGCTGGATGAAAGTTACGCCAGGGAAACTGAAGAGCGGATCTTCGACAAGGACATCCGCGAGAGCGTGAGGATAACCAGCTACAAGCCGGGTTTCGCCGAGAACTTCGCCTCGCATCTCCCCTTCCTTACTCCGCCGGTGCAGCTTCCTTTAGAATAAAAAAGGCGGCCGGGAGTTTTTCCCCGCCGCCCGCTCCCGGCCTGCCGCCGCACCGCCTACAATAAATCCTTTACCTGTTTCACCGGCTTTTCCGTCCCCACTGGGCCAGGAAGGCCATGAATTTTTCCAGGTCATAGCCGGAACCCGCCTCAAGAGGTACGGTATCCTTTGATTCGAGAACGGCGCCGTCCGGGCCCAGGATATAAATATGCGGGCTGCCGGCGGGCTTAGGGTAGCCGGCAATGGCTGGAGGCAGAACCCCTGAAAAATCGTAATAAACATTCACTATCACGAAATTATCGCCCAGGTACGCCGCCAGGGCTCCGTTCTCGCCAATGAACCGGTCCAGCCTGCGGCACCATTCGCACCAATAGCCGCCCACCTTTACCAAGACGCGCTTGTTTTCCCCGCGCGCCAGGGCAAGCGCGGTTTTGATATCCCGCGCCGCGTCGCGGCCCTGACCATAGCCGGGATTTACCTCGAAAAGCCCGGTCGCCTGCGATCTCGCCTGTGCATTTTTCACCCGGGGCTTGGCAGGCGCGCCTTTACGCGCAGCAGGAGGAGCGGGCTCATGGTTTACGACAGCGGGCGGCAGTTCCGCTTTGCGCGCTCCGCCGGGCGCCATAAGAAAAGGAAGCGCGAGCGCAGGCAGGCAGACCGCCAGCACGGCCGCCCAGGCGAATTTACGCGAGGGATGGCGCGCTCTCACGGCATCCGCGGTAAGCCTTCCCCCCAGTTTGAGCCCGGGCCATAACAGGCCCAGGAGCACAAGGTTCTGCGCGAATTCCCGGGGCAGGGAACTGCTGCCTTGGGCCCCGAAACAGCCGCAATGGGTTACCGGCAGATTACGCAGCCAGGCCTGGCCGAGCAGAACTTCGAAGAAGAACAGCATGGCCGCAGTGAACAGGCCCGAGTACCGCGTAAAAAGTCCGGCCGCCAGGAGCGCCCCGGCGCAGATCTCCACCCAGGGAACGACGCAGGCGGCAAGCAGGGCCGGGACAGGCCCTATCACGCGGTAAGACTCTATGGCCCTTGCGAACTCTTCGGCCGGAGCCGCGGCCTTGAGCGCCCCGGCATAAACGAATAGGCCGCCGACGACCAGCCTGCCCAGCAGCCCGGCGAGATCTTTTGTTCTGTCACCTTCGGTCATTCCGTTTCCCTTGTTCACTAGTTCTCCAGGCTGACATCCTCGTCGCCGTCTATGGCCGGCGCCTGGGGGTCCGGAGACAGCGGCTCTGCGTCCCCCCCGCCGGCCGGCGGCCGGTGTAATTCCCGTTGCGTAATGGCGGGAGGCGCGCCGCGCCTTTTTTGAAGGGCTTTCAGCCGTGAGCGGATCCTGGCGTTGCCGGGATCGAAGCGCGAGGCTGTCGTAACCTGCGCCAGCGAACGCGCGCCGCTGTACAGCGCCATAGCGGCAACCTGCCCCGAACTGCGCAGCACCGCCGCGGCGCCGATAAGCGCCGCCGCCAGCGCCAGCCTCCGGCGCAGGAGCGGCGTGAGCGTTACCGCCAGCAGCGCCGGCGAAGCCGGCGCGAGCGCGCCCAAAAGAGTCCAGACCAGGAACGAGGCGGCGGGGAGCAGCAGCACGGCGTCGAAGCAAGCCACCACCGCGGTCACCGCCAGCGTCCCCGCCAGCGCCAGGCTTTCCAGGTAGTCGTAGAGGCCGGCGGCCCGGCCTGCCCGCCGCCAGGCGTCCGCCAGCAGCCAGAAGAGCGCCAGCAGCAGCGCGGCCAGCGCCGGCAACCCGCGCTCGGAGAGCAGCGCCATCCAGTCGCTGCTCGGCCACGGGTTTATGGTCGTCCCGCTATGGTAGTCGATAGAGCGGTCGTACTCCTTGACGGACTTGGGGTAAGCCACCGCCCAGTTGCCCGGCCCGACGCCGAGCAGCGGGTGCGCGGCCGCTATGCGCAAAGTCCTGCCGTACTGGATTAGGCGCCCTTGCCCGCTCCCCTTTTTGTAATTCACCATCCCGGTAACCGTGTCGAGATACGGGGAGTCGCTCTTCCAGTGCAGCTTGTTCGGCAGAAGCAGCGCGCCGAGGATGCCCAAAGCGGCGGCGAGGGCGAGGAATTTCAGCCGGAGCGTTGTGTGGGGGTCGTTCCAGCGGCCGCGCGTGCGCCAGACCCCATAGGCGATGAGCACCGTGCCGGCGGCCAGGCCCAGGTAGGCGGCGCGCGTGCGCGAAAGCACCAGCGCGGCGGAGAGGAGGGCCAGCCCAGCGGCGCCTAAGGCCGCGGTCCAGGAGCGGCGCGCTTTGAGCGCCGCCAGGATGAGCGCCGGCGCGCAGATAACGGCGAGGTGCGCCATGAAATTGCGGTTGCCCAAGGTACCGCCGGGGACGCGGTGGAGGCTGAAGAGACCGCTGGTAAATCCATACGCCTGCGCGAGCGAGGCTGCGGCGCCCAGCACCGCCGCCGCGGCGGCGACAGCAAGGAGCGTGCTGCGCCCGCCGGCAGCCGCGGCGGCGCGCGCGGCCCAGAACAAGCCCGCGCCCGAGAGCGTGAGCGCCAGAGCGCGCGCGGAGAGCCAATGATCTCCGGCGAACAGCGCGCTCACTAAGCTGAGCGACAGGTATACCGCGAGCAGCAGGTCGATACGGTCGAATTCCAGCGCCTTCACCCGCCGCAGGCCCAGGAGCACCAGCGCGAGCGTGACCGCGTGCAGCACCAGCTCCTTGGGCGCGAAGAAACGGTCGAGGTCGAAATTGCGGTAAGGCGCAGCCGCCAGCACCACCGCAATGGCGCCGGCGCCGAACAGG